>Ga0256844_10000240_pt1 | contig 21907 bp, 21 predicted proteins | sample MusselsmetaG_FD_189100 | JGI IMG/M metagenome (GOLD analysis project Ga0256844, IMG submission 189100) | Mussel associated microbial communities from hydrothermal vent at the East Pacific Rise, Pacific Ocean - Mussels | ecosystem: Host-associated > Mollusca > Shell > Unclassified ... | reverse complement strand
ATCGCCGATGATAGTGTGGGAGTTCCCATGCGAAAGTAGGTCACTGCCAGGCTTATATACTGAAAAGCCTCACTATCTTATATAGTGAGGCTTTTTTTTTGTTTCGCTATGGACTTTTTACCTCTGGTAGTTAATCAATAGCAATGCTAATATTAATTGCCAATCAGCTTAGCAGGGAGAAGTTAGCCTTAACATGAAATTATTATTTCGCTTGTTTGCAAATATCTGCAAATTAAAGCAGGGAGCAGATGCTGTACCCAACTCAATAAACTTATTTATTGTTTTATTCCTGGCTAATCTTATTATCGAAACCCTGTTGGGTTTATCGATATATTCCTTTATTGAATCTTTTCTCTTATCATTGCTGGCTATCACAAGTTTATTTGCCTATATTGCGCTCTGGCTTGTGCTCTTTCGTCTGTCTAACCGTTTATTACAGACAATAACTACTCTGGTTGGGATTAGTCTGTTTACCAATATTATTTGCTTTGTACCCATAAGTTTATTATGGCAATTTGAAGTTTTAACAGATAATAGTTTTGCCTTACTTAACTTGCTCTTAATTGCCTGGGTTTTGGCCATTTATGCACATGTTTTCCGAGGTGCCTTGAACATCTCTTTTTTCCTTGGTCTGGCTCTGGCTATTACCTTTTTTATAAGTTTTAATACTCTGGCCGTTAATATCATAGGAAAATAACTTTATGCATGTGCATATTCTGGGAATTTGTGGAACCTTTATGGGTGGCATTGCTTTATTAGCGAGAGCAAATGGTCATCGGGTAACGGGACAGGATGTAAATGTTTATCCGCCCATGAGTACTCAACTTGAACAACAGGGTATTGAATTAATTTCTGGCTATGACTATGTTGCTATCCAGCAACTAGCACCCGATGTGGTGGTTATAGGTAACGCTCTTTCCAGAGGTAATATCGCTGTAGAATATGTTCTGGAAAATAATATTACCTACACTTCAGGTGCTCAATGGCTGGCAGAAAATATTTTGCAGGATCGATGGGTACTTGCGGTAGCGGGCACTCATGGTAAAACCACTACCAGTGCAATGCTCGCATGGATCCTTGAATATGCAGGCTTGAATCCTGGCTTTCTAATAGGTGGTGTGCCAGAAAATTTTTCTGTATCGGCACGCAATGGTGCCTTGCCTTTCTTTGTTGTTGAAGCTGATGAATATGATACCGCCTTTTTTGATAAACGTTCGAAGTTTGTTCATTATCATCCAAGAACAGTGATATTAAATAATCTTGAATTTGATCATGCTGATATCTTTGAAAACCTTGATGCCATAAAGAAACAATTTCATCATATGATTAGAACTGTTCCCGGCAATGGCTTACTTATTTATCCTGAAAATGATGGTGAAATTGTTGATGTATTAGAAATGGGCTGTTGGAGTCATAAAGAAGCTTATAGCACTTCTGACAATTCTAAAGCCTGGTCAGTCAATCTGCTTACTGAGAAGAGGCCGTTAGAGGATAACTTTGAGTTGACTAATGGTTCTAAGCGGGCAGATGGCTCCGTTTTTGAGGTTTTCTGGCAGCAGCAGTCACAGGGAATTGTGCACTGGCAGCTGCTGGGCTTGCATAATGTCAGCAATGCTGTAATGGCCATAGCTGCGGCGCGTCATGCAGGTGTTCCGGTAAAATATGCGCTTGAAGCACTGACTGAATTTAAAAATGTTAAGCGTCGAATGGAAGTTAAAGGCACGGTTAACGGGGTGACCGTTTATGATGATTTTGCTCATCACCCTACGGCTATTGCAACGACAATAGATGGACTGCGGCGCAAGATTGGCCGCCATCAACGTATTATTGCTATTGTTGAACCTCGATCTAACACCATGAAAATGCAGGTCCATAATAAGACTCTGCCAGCATCACTGGGCCAGGCGGATGAAGTTTTTATCTATCTTGATGAAAGTTGTGCTGATAAATTTAATGATATGCTTGATTTATTGGCTGATAAAGGCCATGTTTATCATAATATTGAACTATTAACTAATGCTATTCTTGCGCAAACACGTGCTGCTGATCATTTACTTGTTATGAGTAATGGCGGCTTTTCAGGTATACATCAAATGTTGTTAGATGGTTTATCGGTCTAATCCTTATATCTATGCAAATATTCCCTCTCCAGAGTGAGACGGAACTGAAGAGCACAAATCTTATTTATAGTTGAGCACTAGTTAATGAATTTGACACTAATCTGTAACGATTATTTAATGCAATAAATGGATTGACTACATGTCAAAAAAAATGGTTACTCTGGCGGTTACCGGGGCTTCAGGTTCCCCTTATTTTGTTGCGTTATTAAAAAACCTTTTACTTGCCGATGTGACTGTTAGTCTTGTGCTATCTGAAGCGGCAAAGCTAGTGATTAAAACTGAATTAGCAGTTAAACTGCCTGATTCAGAAAAACACATAAAAGATTTTTTCCTGACTTACTTTGCTGAACAAGTAAGCACAGTAAATACAAAGCCACAGCTTTATGTTTATCGCCAGGATGACTGGATGTCTGCAGTTGCCAGTGGTTCTAATTGTGCAGATGCAATGGTTATTTGCCCCTGTTCAATGGGCACTCTATCTGCAATTTCTCATGGTGCCAGTAATAACCTTATCGAGCGGGCCGCTGATGTTATGCTTAAAGAACAACGTCAGTTGATATTGCTAACCCGAGAAATGCCCTACTCAACAATTCACCTTGAAAACATGCTAACGCTGAGTCGTATGGGAGTAACTATCATGCCTGCATCGCCAGGATTTTATCATAAGCCATTAGAGATTAATGACTTAGTTGATTTTGTGGTGGCAAGGATACTTGATCATTTACACGTTGATCATAGTCTTAGCAGACGTTGGGGGATTGATGATAAAATCTGATATTGTAATAATAAAAAAATTGCCGCTTTTTCCGCTCAAGTCTGTGTTGTTCCCCGGTGGGGCTTTATCCCTTAAAGTTTTTGAACCTCGCTATCTAAAAATGTTGAGTCAGTGTGAAAAAAATAATATGGGCTTTGGTATTTGTCTGATAAAAGAGGGAGAAGAAGTGGGCCAGGTTGCACAGGTCTTTTCATTGGGAACTATGGTTGAAATTACCTTTTGGGAACATCGGCATGATGGTTTATTAGGTATTTCGGTTAAAGGCCGGCAAAAATTTAAACTATTAGAAAAGTATATTGATGAAAGTGGCTTGCTGCTGGCCGATATTGAGCTGCTGCCATTGGAACGAGAACTCGTATTACCTGAGCAATACACAGCAATGTTGGATGTGTTGCAAAAGATATTTTCAGTTTTGCAACATCCGTATATTACTATGGAAAAAAAATATGATGATGCCTGTTGGGTGGGTTCTCGCCTCAGTGAATTATTACCAATTTCAAAGCAAAAAAAGCAACAATTATTTGAAATGGATGAGCCAATGGCACGTTTAGCGATGTTATATGATGAAATGCTTAATTTAGGAATGTTGTCTGAGTAAATAGCAGGGCAATACAGGCGAATACAAAAATAACAGCATAAACTGCTTTTTTTCTTATTATAGCTGAACTTTGGAGTAAAAAAATGGCCATAATTGTAAGCAGTACAACAGCCAACATACTCCAGGGGATAATATGAACATCTATCACTGTTGCCTGCAGATAGATATAATTCACGCTCTGAGCTAAAAATGTGCCGGATAATATATAAACCGGAGCCCATATTAATGCTGATAGCACATTAGTAATAAAGAATAATGTACCCGACATGCCCATGGTGCCGGCAATTGTCGGTATCACAGCTCTTATGGGGCCTATAAATCGACCCAGAGCAATACTATAAATGCCATAACGATGGAAAAAATCCTCACCCCGGGTAAACTCACGCCGATACTTGCCATAGAAATGCGATTTTTTCAGAGGGTGCTGAAAGTAAACTCCGATCCAGAAACTGATGTTGTCACCCACAACAGCCCCACAAAAAGCCCAGAATAAAGTGGGCCAGAGTTCTAAGTGACCTGTTGATATCAGGCTGCCAATGGCAATGAGTGCCATAGAGCCCGGGAAAAAAAAGCCCACTAAGAGCAAAGTTTCCAGAAAAGCAATTAAAAAGATAAGCAGGGCTGTATACTGACTATGTTTAATTAGTTCTGCAAAATCTATCGAGTATAAAAAATCCATGTTTTTGCCTGCCGGTATTACTTTTTGATACCAATACCCTTGTGCAGCAGATATAGACAGATACTGGTTAAGAGTGCAATAAAGCTGATAATAATGATAATTGCACTGAATAAGCTGGCATCGGCAACACCAAGCATACCCATACGAAAACCGTTGACCATATACAGTACCGGATTAAAGACTGAAATATTACGCCAGAACTCCGGTAACATATCGATGGAATAAAAAACTCCACCTAAATAGGTCAATGGCGTTAAAACAAAGGTTGGTACAATTGATATGTCATCAAAGCTATTGGCAAAAATTGCATTTATGAGCCCGGCAAGAGAAAAAAGTATGGCCGTTAAGCTTGCAATTAAAAATGTAGTGAGATAACTATTGATTGATATTTGTGTAAAAAACAGGGAGACTAATGTTACGATCAAACCTACAGTTAAGCCACGTGCTACACCACCAGATACATATCCGGCAATAATGGTGATATTGGCTATAGGGGACACTAGTAATTCTTCAATGTGATGGTGAAATTTTGTACCATAAAAAGAGGACACGACATTGGCATAAGAGTTAGTGATAATGGACATAATGATCAACCCGGGAACAATATAATCCATATAACTATAACCATCAATATTACTTAATTGTGAGCCAATTAGCTGGCCAAATATAATAAAATAAAGCCCCATAGTGATGGCTGGGGGAATTATTGTTTGTAGCCAGATCCTTGCAAAACGCAATATTTCTTTAATTACAATAGTCTTATACGCGGTGAAATTATCTTTTAAATACATAATAAACCTGTAATCTTTTGCAGATTATAGTGACGCATTTATTTATTATCAATTAAATGCAAAAAAAGCTGTTCCAGACGATTGCTTTTGTTTCTCATACTAAGAACCTTTATTTTTCTTTCTGTCAGCAGGGCAAAGAGTTTGTTCATTCCATCACCCTTTTTTATTTCTATTTCCAGTGTATTGTTATCAATCAGACAGCAGGAATAACCCGGCAATAATGGTGCCTCCTGTAGGTTATTGTGTAAATTGAAAACCATACATTCACTATCAAGTTCTGCAAGGAGCTCGGTCATGGCACAATTTTTAACAATTTGTCCCTGATCAATAATAGCGATATGTTTGCAAAGCTGTTCTGCTTCCTCAAGATAATGAGTCGTCAGAATAATAGTGGTACCCTGTTGATTCAATTGTTGTAAAAAATGCCACATACTGCGTCTGATTTCGATATCAACCCCGGCGGTGGGTTCATCAAGAATTAATATTTTGGGCTTATGCATGAGTGCTCGTGCAATCATCAGACGTCGTTTCATGCCACCGGATAGATCACGGGCCATTTCTCGACGCTTATCCCATAATACCAGTTTCTTTAAATTAATTTCAGTACGAATACGAGCTTCGCTACGGCTGATACCATAATAGCCGGCCTGATTAATTAAAATTTCTTCAACGGGTTCAAAAACATTAAAATTAAACTCCTGTGGAACAATACCCAGATGTTTTTTTGCCTCCTGTGGGCTTTTGCTCAGATCATTGCCCCGGATTAAAATTTGTCCGGAGCTTTTGTTTATTAAGGAACAAATTATGCCGATAACGGTTGATTTTCCTGCACCATTAGGTCCAAGCAAGGCAAAAAAATCACCTTCTTTTACCCTGAGATTAATTCCCTTAAGAGCAGTAAAGCCATTTTTATAGGTTTTTTTAAGATTGATTATTTCCAGTGCATTCATTATAAGCTTTTCTTTAGAAGAATAGTTTGGCAGCTACCCGCTTGACAGCAAATAGAATTATTAGATATTGATTTTAATCACATAGTTAACTAAAGTGAGGTTGTGCGAGTAATTTTTCAAGTAAAATAACTTTTCTCGTAGTCAGATGTGGATTTTTTATTATAGGCTGTATAGCAGGAATTATGACTGCAATCTCTACTTACGAAAAAAAATTATTCTACCTTAGTCTAAAATGGCAGGTCATATTAGGTATTAGTTTCGCGCTAATTATTGTTAATGTAATCGTAACATTTGTAACCTACCGGCAGGTACAGTCTCAATTTGAAGTTAATCGTGTACAGAATCAGATAACTTATAAAAGAGAATTTGATGGCCTGGTGAAAAATAGCTTTGAACGTATGAGGCAACTATCTTATATTATTCCGCTATTAAAAACCAATTATAGTGATGGAAAAACATCGACTATAGCCATTGAATCAGGTAAAAAAACTACTTTTTCTCAGAAATTGCACAAAATCATTGACCAGCATGTATCTGTACTGCAATTAGAATACGGTCTGAATAGCCTTTATTATTTTCAACAGTCAACTCATGCTCTGGTGGTATGGAATGCTCATTCATTACCTGAAATGGTCAAGCTTATGCTTAAAAAAAGTTTGCAGACTGAGCAGCCTGATCATTTATTAGCCTGTCAAACACAGTGTAATTTGTATACTACAACCCCTTTTTTAGATGATGAAGGTAAAACCGGAATCCTGTTATTGGCTTTTTCGTTAACTGATTTAGTGATTGAGTTTTCATCAATTTCTGATGCAGATATCGGCTTGCTAAGTACGACAAGTTTGTCGACAGATGATAATCAGAATGTTAGGTATTTACCCCAATGGGATGTCAGGGTCCTGGCATTAAGTAATGCACATAAGCGGGGAGCGTTAGTAAAAAAGTTTTCTCAGACTTATAGTTTGGCGCAGGCATTGCAATCGATAAAAAAAATATCATGGATGAATAAAGTCTATGAAATATTATTATTACCTCTTAATAATACCGCAGAAAAAACGACGGTTGTATTGGTTATTAATGATATTACTAATGAATTGGCAACCATCAATGCAGCCACCTTAAAAATATTCTATACAGGTTTATTTGGTTTATTATTTTCAGAATTATTAGTTTTTATTATTCTCTGGTTTCCGATGAGAAATTTAATAAAAATTATGGCAGTACTGCCTTTATTTGCTGAAAATGCTTTTAGTCGAATACGAGAACGACTTAAGGAAGTGACTAATAAAAGCCGATTAAATAATGAAATTGATCTCTTATCAGGTTCTGTTATTGATTTGTCATTACAACTGGAGAATCTTAAAAAACAAGTGGATAGTAAGACTCAGGGGTTGATTAGCCGCTCCAGTGAGTTGGCAAAAGAAAAAGATTTTATTAATGGTTTATTAGAGACCACCCAGGCAATTATTCTGACTCAGGATAGTGATGGAATTATAAAAATGCTTAATAATAAGGGATGGAGTTTAATTGCTTATGAGTCACGGGGAATTATCGGTACAGCATTTGATAACATTCTCTTAAATGATGACTTAAAACGTGGTGTCGTAAAAAAACTGAATGATGTACGTATGGGCAAGGAAGAGCATTATCAGCATGAAGCAGAGATTCGTTGCTCCAGTCAATCACGTTGTATGATCTCCTGGTATCATTCCTTACTATCTATACCGGGTGATGATGGTGCAGTGATGCTGTCTGTGGGAATGGATATTACGGAGCAAAAAATTGCCCAGGAAAATCTTGAATGGATGGCTGGGCATGATTCATTAACAGGATTAGATAATCGTCGGCGTTTTCAAAGTGAAATGGAGAAAATTTTAGCGACTGCCCGACAATATGATAAGAAAGGTGCATTATTATATTTTGATGTTGATCATTTTAAATATCTTAATGATAGCCAGGGACATCTGGCAGGTGATCAAATGCTTAAACTTATATCCGATAAGCTTAAAGCAAGACTTAAGCAATTTGATATTATCGCTCGTCTGGGCGGTGATGAATTTGCTGTGGTCGTTGTTGATGCGGATGCTAATGTGGCGATTAATATTGCCCAAAGAATTATTCATAGTATGCATGCGATTGAAACTAATATTTTAGGCGGGACACATAAAATATCCGTTAGTATTGGTATTGTTTTATACCCGAATGATGGCTTTAATGTACCTGACTTATTGGCTAATGCTGATCTGGCAATGTATCAGGCAAAAGAAAAAAAACGGGGTAGCTATCATCTGTTTTCTTCAAGTGATAAAGGACGTGAGCGTGTTAATCAGTTGCTGATTAGAAAAGAGCATATAGAGAATGCTATTAAAGAAGATCGCATGCTATTATATTTTCAGCCCATTATGCACATAAAAACAGGTCAGATAATGCGTTATGAAACCTTAGTGCGCATGCTGGACAGAGAGGGAAACATTCAGACTCCAGATTCATTTATTCCCGAAGCAGAGCAATTAGGGCTGATAGATGACATCGATCAACTGGTCATGAAAAAAGCTATTAAGGCTTTAGGCGAATTTCGGGCTGAAGGTTTTGATATCACTTTATCGGTTAACTTATCGGGCAAGGCAATGGATAATCCGGACATTTTACTGCTTGTTAAGCAACTTTTAAAAGAACATGCTGTTGATCCATCCCGCTTAGTCATTGAAATCACCGAGACAGCGGCTGTCTCGGATATTGTTGGAGCAGAACGCCTGATGAAAGAAATAAAAGAGTTAGGCTGTTATTTTGCCCTGGATGATTTTGGTGTGGGTTTTTCTTCTTTCTTCTATCTAAAACAATTACCGGTTGATTATGTCAAACTTGATGGTATGTTTATTCGTCAATTATCACATAATAATGAAGATCAAATCTTTGTGAAGGCCTTAAATGATATGGCCCATGGTCTGGGTAAACAGACGGTAGCTGAATTTGTTGAAGATGAAAATATATTACTTATGCTTGAGCATTATGGTGTCGATTATGCGCAGGGCTATCATATCGGCAGACCGATGCCGGATATTCTAAGAGGCAGCGTTTAGTGCTGAGCGTTGAGAAAAAGCAGGCGCTAACAATAAGATTAGATTTTTGCTTGAAATTGTAAAAAATCAATGCATACTTTTTCAACGCTCAACGCTCAACGCTCAACGCTCAACGCTCAACGCTCAACGCTATAATGTATTCAAAACTCTGCCTGCTGCTGAAATTGTCGCATCTATATCTTCATTAGTATGGGCTGCTGAAACAAAGCCTGCTTCAAAAGCGGATGGTGCCAGATAGACTCCTTCGTCAAGCATACCGTGAAAGAACTTTTTAAAACGCTCTTGATCACTCTTTGTTACTTGTGCAAAAGAACTGATTTTTTCTTCGTCGCTGAAAAATAGTCCAAACATCCCACCCACTTGATTAGAGCTCATGGCAATTCCAGTATCTTGTGCTTTAGCCATAATACCATTGACCAGACGTTTTGCTTTAGCATCCAGAGCTTCATGCATACCTTCTTCAGATACCAGTGTCAGTGTTTGCATACCTGCGGCCATTGATAACGGGTTTCCTGACAGGGTACCGGCCTGATAAACTGGACCCAAGGGTGAAATTTCTTCCATAATGACTTTTTTGCCACCGAATGCACCAACAGGTAATCCGCCACCAATGACTTTACCCAAAGTGGTCAGGTCGGGTGTGATACCATAGTGGCCTTGTGCTCCACCTTTGGCCACACGAAAACCAGTCATTACTTCATCAAATATCAGCACACTGCCGGATTGATTACAAACATCACGTAGAGTTTCTAAGAAGCCTTCAACCGGGGGAATACAATTCATATTTCCGGCAACAGGTTCAACGATAATTGCCGCAATCTGTTCACCGATATCAGCAAATACTTCACGTACCTGTGCACTATTATTATAAGTTAGAGTAATGGTATGCTCGGATAATGATGCTGGGACTCCAGGGGATGACGGTACGCCGAAGGTCAGAGCACCGGAACCCGCTTTAACCAGTAGTGAATCAGAATGACCATGGTAACAGCCTTCAAATTTAACAATTTTATCACGGCCAGTATATCCACGGGCCAGACGAATTGCACTCATGGTTGCTTCAGTACCTGAACTGACCATGCGGATCATTTCAATAGAGGGGATTAACTTGCATACCAGCTCGGCCATTTCAGTTTCAATCTGAGTAGGAGCTCCAAATCCCAGGCCATCAGCGGCGGCATTCTGCACGGCCTTCACAACTGCGGGGTGTGCATGCCCCATAATCATGGGGCCCCATGATGCGACATAATCAATATAGCGATTATCATCTTCATCATACAGGTAAGCTCCGCGACCCCGTTTAAAGAAAATTGGATCTCCACCTACACCTTTAAAGGCTCTTACTGGAGAATTAACGCCACCCGGAATGGTTTTTTGAGCTTGTTGAAAGAGATCGTGAGAACGGGTCATAAGAATTTTCCTGTCAAAATTATAGTGGCGTTTTACTATGAGTATTCGCCGGTGTTAATGAATAAATATATATTAAATGGAATTAAAAAATGTCTGATAAACTTTGGCCGTCTTAAAAATGTTGTCTGGATCCTGAAATAAGTCATTGATAACAGCAAGCGCATTTGCTCCTGAATTAATCAAACTGAGGGCATTATGCTGATTAATGCCACCGATGGCAACAATGGCTGTAGGTAGTTGTTTGACCGCCTGCTCAAGCAGTTGAGGCTCAGCCTGTATTGCATTGGGTTTGGTTTTTGAGGGAAAAAAACGTCCAAAAGCAATATAATCAGCACCTTGTTTAAGTGCCTGTTGAGCATTGGCTAACTGGTTATAGCAAGAAACACCAATAATTGCCTGTTTGCCTAGTTGTTTGCGTGCGTCAATGATTTTACTATCATCCTTACCAATATGAACACCATCCGCATTGACGGCTTGTGCCAGATGAGGATCATCGTTAATGATAAAGCATACGTCATGTTGTTTACAGAGTTTGCCCAATTGTTGTGCCTGTTCCAATTGCAGCGTTTTAGTTGCTAATTTATTTCGATATTGAACAATACGGGTCCCCCCTAGAATAGCCTGTTCAATGCTCTCGATCAGTTTTTCAGCGGAGATTAAGTGAGGATCAGTAATCGCATACAGGCCTTGAATTCGCTGATATTTTTCTTGGGCTAAAGACATAAGCTTATTTTTTTGTCCAGTGATCTGTCCAGTAAAAACGGTCAGGATAGTGTTGCCCCATGCCTACCTGATAACCATGAGCAAGTGTTTGCCAACTATATTCCTGGGCAATGGATACTGCATCAGAAATTGAGTGACCTAGGGCGACTAGTGCTGCAATGGCCGATGTCAGAGTACAGCCTGAACCGTGATAGCTATAGGGCAATCTTTGCCAACTGGATGCATTTATTTTTTTGTGCTGACCGTACAAAGTATTAATGACCTCATCGGTACTGTCATGAGTGCCGGTAATGAGTACGTATTCACAGCCATCATCCATGAGTTCCTGGGCGCATGCGTCCAGTGAATCCGCTTCGGGTGCCAGAAGGCGTACTTCATTGCTGTTTGGTGTCAATAAATTGGTCAGTGGGAAAAGCAGATCGGAATAAGCCAGAGCCATTTCTTCTGTGGCCAGAGCCTTGCCTCCACCGGCACTGATAATGGGGTCAATAATCACCGGAATATTATGGTAGTCATGTAAAATGGCATGGATAGCATTAATGTTTTCTACACTGCCGACCATACCAATTTTAAATGCTGCAATGGGCATATCTTCAAGGATGTAACGTGCTTGTTCACTCAATAGTTTTGCATCAGTGATGGAAAAGTATTTGACATTCTGGCTATCCTGGACGGTCAAAGCAGTAATAACAGGGGCAATACGTGCACCCATACTGGATGCTGCTTCAATGTCAGCTTGAATACCGGCACCACCAGTGGGATCATTTCCAGAAAAAGACAGAATAATAGGGGGAATGTTATTCATAAATTTTAAAAGTTGCTTGTGCTTCTATATTGGTTTAACAATAACCAGAATAATAATGCCCATTAACATAAATACCGGGATTTCATTAAACCAGCGAAAATAGACATGACTATGGTTATTTTTATCGGCTTTGAATTGTGTTAATAATTTCCAGCAATAAAAATGATAAATAAGTAATAAGACTACGATAGCGAGTTTTAAGTGTAACCATAGCATGGATGAATAGGCTTGCCAGGCATAATCAAATAACATCCATAAACCAAGAATAATGGTCACAACTGCTGCAGGTGTCATAATGCCATAAAATAATTTACGCTCCATTATTTTGAAGCGCTCATTGCTGATGGAATCGCTGCTACTGGCATGGTAGACGAATAATCGGGGTAAATAAAATAATGCAGCAAACCAGGCAACCATAAAAATAACATGAAATGCTTTAATCCATAACATTAATAATTTGCTCCTCTAGTAAAGAACGGTCTTGTTAGCTGTAAATTAAAATTTATTGGCGGCTTATAGAAGATCATGAATGGTTGTTTCCAGTTCGGTATGTAATATTTCACCCAGCTTACGTTTGTGTATATTACCATCTTTATCAATAAACAGGGTGGTTGGCGTGACTTTAATACTGAATGCTTTGCCAAGGACTTCCTGTGTGTCCAACACTATGGGATAGCGCATATTTTTCTGACGGACCATTTCTTTAACCTGTGATTCAGGATCATAGGCCATTGCCACACCAATGATAAGCAGCCCATTACTTTGGTATTTTTTATAGCTTTCTATTAACAGAGGAATTTCATTAACGCAGCCCGGGCATTCTGTTGCCCAGAAGTTGATAATTACGGGCCGGCCTTTAAGATCGGACAAAGTAAATTGATTACCATGGATGTCAGTGAAATTAACTTCTGGTGCCGGAGGCTGGCCGCTGGGAGCAAGCCATAAATAAGCCAGTAAGAGAACTAATATCATTATAAAAGCCGGGATGGCAAAATCTTTGATCTTCATTGTTGCTATTTTATCCGTTGGTAATTGAGAAATATTAAGAATTCTTTATTGTCCTGTATTATAATGGCTAATCAAGTTGAATTTCCACAAATAAGGTCAGAGTTAAAGTGGCAAAAATTAAAATAGGTATTGTAGGTGGTACGGGTTATACCGGTGTTGAATTACTGCGTTTATTGGCAAACCACCCTGATGTCGATATACAGGTGATTACCTCGCGCTCTGAAATGGGCGTTTCCGTGAATGAATTATTCCCGAATTTACGGGATCATCTGAATATTGAATTTTCTGCACCCGAGGTCAGCAGTCTGAAGGCTTGTGACCTGGTTTTTTTCGCAACGCCCAATGGCATTGCGATGAAAATGGTGCCTGAGTTGATAGAGGCAGGTGTTAAAGTTATTGATCTGGCAGCCGATTTTCGTATTAAAGATATTACCGTCTGGGAACATTGGTATGGTATGCAACATGCCTGCCCTGAATATGTTGAACAAGCAGTTTATGGTCTGCCGGAAGTGAATAGAGAGGCAATCAAACAGGCTCGTTTAATTGCTAATCCCGGTTGTTATCCTACTGCGGTACAATTGGGCTTTTTACCCTTATTGGAAAATAAAATACTTAATACTGACTTTCTGGTTGCAGACTGTAAGTCAGGAGTGAGTGGTGCCGGGCGTGGAGCAAATGTTGCTACCTTATTATGCGAGTCCAGTGAAAGCTTTAAAGCTTACGCTGTACCGGGACATAGGCATTTGCCAGAAATTGCCCAGGGACTTGATCTGTATAATAAGAGTGCATGCAGTGGAGATGTTGACCTTACCTTTGTTCCACATCTGATCCCTATGATCAGGGGTATTGAGGCGACTCTTTATGGTAAGTTGAATACTAAAACGACCAGCTTGCATGATTTGCAGAATTTGTTTGAACAATATTATGCAGATGAGCCCTTTGTTGATGTATTACCTGCGGGATCACATCCAGAAACACGGACGGTTAAAGGAGGCAATATGTGTCGTCTTGCCATACATCAGCCACAGGATAGTGATACTATCGTAGTTTTATCTGTTATTGATAATCTGGTTAAAGGAGCTGCCGGTCAGGCAGTGCAGAATATGAATATAGCCTTTGCTCTGGATGAGAAAGCAGGTCTTAATATTGTACCCTTAATGCCTTAACTATGATGTTATTAGTGACCACCCATTCACCTCTTCCCCTGGGCGAAGGTGTTTAAGAGCAAAAGCCCAGTTTAGGGATAGATACTCACTAATGGCTGTTATTTTATCGCTACATTTTTTAACTGTGTTTAGTAGCAGACACTTAATCATTGTAATCAGACTATGACTCACATTATTGTTCATCGTACCCACCCTGTTCAATATTACGGTGTTCGATTATTGCTCCTGTTATTTGCGGCATTGCTGCTTTGGGGAGCCTTTGAACTCGGTTATATGCAGTCTGAAGAGGATATAATTAAAGCCAAAGGTGGTCGAAAATCATTACTGGTTCAGCAGAGCGTGTTGAAAAAGAAAAATATTGAGCTGAGTAAAGAAGTCTTGCACCTGGAACGTCAGTATTTACTGGAACAAAAATCCTGTCAATTAGTGCAAAAAAATATTAATCAGGAACTGCAAAAAATTGCTCAGCTGGAAAAAGAGTTGGCTTTTTATAAAGGAATAATGTCGGCAACTCATAAGCCTGAGTCTATTTACCTGCAAAGCCTGAAAATTTTGCCGTACAGGAAATCACCCCAGGAATTATCATCGGGCTTATTTCAATATCATTTTACCATTGCTCAAAATAGTAAAAAAAGAACCTATAGCAAAGGGACTATAAAAATATTGATTAAGGCAAATAATGGAAGCAAAGAAAGCGAACTCTCTTTGTTTTCTTTACGTATCGATAATAAGGGAAAAAAAATAACTAAAGACAAGACTTTTAAATTCAGCTTTAAGTATTTTCAGAATTTTAACGGTATAATACGCCTGCCTGAAGGCGTGTTGCCTGACTCGGTTGAAGTCATTATTAGCTCAAAGAAAAAAAAATCAACGATTAAATTAGATAGTCTCAGCTGGTCTCAGACAAAAGGAGTGACGTATGTGGGGCAATAAGAAAGGTGCTAGTAGAAGAATTGATTCTTTGGTTGGGCGTAGTACGACCATTAGCGGTAATTTGGATTTTAGTGGTGGCTTGCTGGTTGATGGTAAGATAATTGGCAATATTACTGCTATTGATGATGACAATGCCACTATAACCATCAGTGAGAACGGCTGTGTGCAGGGTGAAATTCAAATTCCTAATATTGTTATAAATGGTACAGTAGAAGGGAATGTATTTGCCTCTAATCATGTCGAACTGGCAAAAAAAGCCCGAGTTTTTGGCAATGTTTACTATAGCCTGTTTGAAATGGCGATGGGAGCAGAAGTCAATGGTAACCTGGTGCATGTATTAGAAGATAAAATCACTGCTTCCCTGGAAGCAAAAGCTGAACCAGCGCAACTGGAAGAACCCGAAGCCTTAGCTAATCAATAAATATGCTTATAAGATATTAGAAATTAATAATGTTGTACTTGACTGTCATGCTAGGTTATTTAATAATAGAATTTGAAACTGAAATAAAGAGTAGTGAGTGAACGTATGAATGAAGATAGTCCATTAGATTTTACCGATGCAGCAGCACTTAAAGTAAAATCTTTAATAGAAGAAGAAAAGAACGATAACCTTAAACTACGTGTCTTTGTCACCGGTGGGGGTTGTTCCGGCTTTCAATATGGTTTTACCTTTGATGAGGCCATTAATGATGGTGATACTGAAGTTGAAAATCAGGGCGTTAAATTATTAATTGATCCCATGTCTTTTCAGTATCTTGTGGGTGCTGAAATTGACTATACAGAAGGACTTGAAGGGGCTCAGTTCGTTATTCGTAATCCGAATGCAACGACCACTTGCGGTTGTGGTTCTTCTTTTTCAACTGAAGAAAAGTAACCAATAAGATTAAATACGCCCGCTATCAATTTTATTTTAATAGCTGAGGCAGATTTAATTGTTATTCTATAAAAAAGGCGCTGTACAGCGCCTTTTTTAATTTTTGCTGGAATATAAAGAAAGTCAGTCTACAATTAGATTGCTTCTAGATAACTATTCAGCAACCTGAATCGTAACAACCAGCCATTTAAAACTAACATAGGTATTCAGTTTTAGTCCAGTTCAAGGCACAATGCATATGGCATCTCAAAGTGGAGAATGTAAGCATATAGTAATTGGTGGCCATTCGAGTACAAATATAATGTTGAAAGGGGCTAAAAGATGAATTTGCTGAGTAGTTTCATTTCTGTTTACTATCAATAGGAGTTTATATGAACGAGTATCTTCCGGGTTTGGCGGGTGTACCGGCAACAAAATCCAATATTTCTGCAATTGATGGTGAAAAAGGTATTCTTTTTTATCGTGGCTATCCCATAGAAGAATTAGCAAAACATAGTACCTTTGAGGAAACTATTTTGCTTTTGATGAATGGTGAATTACCCAAGAAAGATCATCTGGAAAACTTCACCCAGAATCTGCGTACTAATCGTGCGTTAAAATATCACCTGCTTGACTTAATGAAAACCCTGCCGGAGTCTGCTGATCCAATGCTAATGTTACAGACGGCTGTGTCCAGTCTGGGCATGTTTTATCAGGGTAGTGAGTGTCTGGTAGATGGTGATGTTGATGTGTGTACTGATCTGGACTACGTCAATTCAGCAACAGTCAAAATTATTGCTCGAATGGGTACGATGGTAACCGCATGGAAACATATCGCAAAAGGTTATGAGCCTGCGCCTACTCGTTATGATTTAAATTATGCACAAAGCTTTTTGTATATGCTGACGGGCAAAGAGCCTGATCCCATGCTGGCACGTATTTTAGATGTTTGCCTGATTTTACATGCCGAGCATACTATTAATGCATCAACGTTTTCAGTGCTGGTGAATGGTTCTACTTTATCATCTCCTTATAGTGTTATTTCATCGGCGATTGGTTGCTTGTCAGGTCCATTACACGGTGGTGCTAATGCAAAAGTTTTAACCATGCTGGAGCAAGTGGGCAGTCCTGCCAATGCAGTCAAATTTGTCGATGAGCAGTTACGGCGTAGAGGAAAAATTTGGGGCATGGGGCATCGTGAGTACAAGACTAAAGATCCGCGAGCTACTATCTTACAGGGTTTGATTACCGAACTTCGTGAGGCTCGAGGTGGTGATGTTAATCCTCTGTTTGAAGTTGCTGAAGCTCTGGAAAAGGCTTGTGAAGAGCGTCTGGCGGAAAAAGGTGTTTATGCCAATGTCGATTTTTATTCCGGCTTACTTTATAAAGAAATGGGTATCCCAGCCAACCAGTTTACTGCTATTTTTGCCATTGCTAGAAGTGCCGGCTGGCTGGCTCATTGGCGTGAACAACTAAAAGACAATAGAATCTTCAGGCCCACCCAGATATATACGGGGAAACAGCAGCGTTGTTATGTGCCAATGGAGTCACGTTAGTCTATAGCCTGGTTTAAGTCTGCCAGGATAGCCTTAAGCCTGCCAGATAGCGCCAAGGATCACAGCACTATCGGCCCCGGTTACGGATGGCAGGTTGCCGCTTAATCCATTGAGGGTTCGATGTGCAAGCCAGGCAAAAGCACAGGCTTCAACCCAGTCAGGGTGTAAGCCATAATCCTCCGTAGAATGGACTCTTATATCACTCATTAATTCTTGTAAACGCTGCATGAGGCGGGTATTCTTTACGCCACCACCACAAACCAGTAAGTCATCAACTATTGGCCTGAGGCTTAATATCTCATTGCTGATTGTCTGGCAAGTTAACTCCAGCAATGTTGCTAAAATATCTTTGTGATCAGTTTTATTATAGCTTTTTAACTGTTGTTGTAACCACGGATAAGAAAAATATTCACGCCCTGTGCTTTTAGGTGCGTGTTGGCTGAAAAAAGGTTCAGCTAATAAGTGTTTCAGCAATTTCTGGTTAATGTCTCCTTGAGCAGCCAGTTGACCAGAGTCATCGTAGGCACAATTAAATTGCTCACTGCACCAGTCGTCCATCAGACCATTGCCGGGCCCGGTATCATAACCTGTGACCGGAGCCTCTGTGCCGGGTAAAAAAGTAATATTGGCAATTCCACCAATATTTAATACGACCCGACATTTTTCATGCTGTGAGAATAAAGCCTGATGAAATGGTGGCACCAGTGGTGCACCCTGGCCGCCTGCAGCCATATCTCTACGACGAAAATCAGCGATAGTAGTAATCCCTGTTCGTTGGGCAATAATATTAGGATCGCCTATTTGTAATGTGGTGGGGTAATCATTGTCAGGATAGTGGCGTAAGGTTTGTCCATGACAACCAATTGCATGAATTTGCTGACGCTGCAGTTTGTGCTCATCCAGTAACCATAAGCAGCAATCTGCAAATAAATGTCCCATCTGCACATCCAGCCTGGCATACTGATCGAGTTCATTAAGTGCTCTGTTTTGGCTAAGACTGAGCAGTTCTTGTTTAAGATGCCGGGGTATGGGGTAACTAGCGCAGTGGTAAAGAGAAAATTGATTGGCTGTATCAATAGTACAAATAACACTATCAATACCATCGAGACTGGTGCCGGACATGAGCCCGATATAATAATGAGCAACCATCAGAGGTTCTTTTCTTTGACCAATAATTCGGTTGTAGGCGAATAAGATGGGTAAAACATTGTTTTCCCGCTATTATTGTTCTCTGAGTGCAAGTGTTTGTTGTTTTCTTAATTTTAACTGAGAAACCATTGTTTCGGCAATTGTTTGAAAATCACTGCGATATTTTTTGGCAATGGGTGATGCGCTGGGTAGGGGTACTGTAAGCGGGTTCCGATGTACCCCGTTTATGCGAAATTCATAATGCAGATGTGGCCCGGTAGCCAAGCCAGAACTACCAACATAACCAATAATCTGACCTTGTTTAACGTGAGTATTCCGTCGTATCTTCCTATTATATGAATTCATATGTGCATATAATGTTGAATATTTTGTGCCATGCTGCAAAATAATAACCCGGCCATAGCCGCCTTTTCTGCCCTTAAAAATGACTTTACCATCGCCCACAGCTTTAATGGGAGTGCCTCGAGCTGCAGCATAGTCAACACCTTTGTGTGCACGAATACGGTTTAAAACGGGATGTTTTCTGCCCGTGGAAAAACGTGAGCTGATTCGGGAAAAATCAACGGGAGTTCGCAAAAAGGCCTTACGCATACTAAGTCCGTCAGTTGAATAATAGTCGGTATGATTATTGGCATCCGTATAGCGAACAGCAGTGAATAACTTGCCTTTATTGATAAATTCAGCTGATAAGATATTGCCTGTACCAATTTTGTTTCCGGCAATGTACTTCTCTTCAAAAAGTATTGCAAAGCTATCACCTTTGCGGATATCCAGGGCAAAATCAATATCCCAGCCGAATAATTGTGCGAGTTTCATTGTCATTGCACTACTGAGTCCGGCACTATTGGCGGCAGAAAATAAAGAATTATTAATTGTTGCGGAAACAAATTGCTGCTGAATATCAACATCCTTACTAGTGACTCTAACACTATACTTCTGTGCATTTTCTAAGCGTTCTACAATCAGGGTGTCGACTAAGTCGAGAGCATAAAAAAGTGACTTAAATTGATTGTCCTTATCATAACTAATCACGAGTTCCTGTCCCGGTTTAATATGAGTTAACAATTTAGCCTGATGACTGGAATGCATGATTTTATATAGAGTTGAGGCACTGAGTGATAAGCGTTTAAAAATAGTAGAAAGAGAATCCCCTTTTTTTACCACAATGGTTTTCTTTATGCTTTCAATTATTCCTGTGCTCTTAAGAATTGAACTGGAATTCTTAATTGTGGCTACTGGCTCGGACGTGATATCGCTACTATTATTGCCTGCTACAGTTTCACCCGGAGGAGCTATTGTCTTTTCAGTATCAATAGAAGTGCTGACAGTATCTTCAACTAAAATGTTGTCTGATTGAGCACTATTACCAATTGTTGACTGTTTGACCTTTGTTGTTTGCATCTTATTGTCTGTAGCAATAATTTGCTCAGCATAGCTGGTTTGCACAGAGATTTGTTCAGTGGGAGTAATAAGTTCGGGTAATTTAATCGGACTATGAGTCGTTTTACTGATGTTCGTATCAGCCTGTGGCTGAGAAGCCTGCACAAAGTTATGACTATCGGTGCTAATAAAAACCAGTATAAGTACGAATGTAAGTGCTAATGCAGATGATAAAAGAAAAAATTTACTTTTATGATTTTTGTTTTTACGACGATAGCAATTTTGATTTTTAAACTTATTGCTTTTGTTTAAAAAAGTACGGTAATTCACGGAAAATCCTTAAAATTTTTGTCTTAAGATATCTCTAAATGGATATCATTGCAATAGTGAAATGAAAAAATAGAGCTTTTTCGGCAATCCTAGCATGAACGCAAGATATTTTATGGTAACCTTGTCGAAATTTTAACAACGACTGATAAAAACCAGTTATTTACATCATATCTGTGCAGTGGTTAAGCAAAGAACAGGAGAAACGAGTCAAAATGGGCAAACTAGAAGACGCTCTGGAAATAATAAAAAGAGGCACCGATGAGATTTTGCTTGAAGATGGCCTGATTGAAAAATTAAAAACAAACAAGCCCCTGATAGTTAAGGCCGGCTTTGATCCAACTGCTCCTGATTTGCATCTGGGGCATACGGTGTTGATCAATAAGTTACGGCAATTTCAGGATCTGGGACACCATATTTATTTTTTAATTGGTGATTTTACCGGAATGATTGGTGATCCAACGGGGAAAAACGTAACACGTAAAGCTTTGACCCGGGAACAGGTACTGGAAAATGCCAAAAGCTATAAAGAGCAGGTATTTAAAATTCTGGATGAAGATAAAACCACGGTCGTTTTTAATTCACAATGGATGGGTGAAATGTCAGCTGCAGATTTGGTTAAACTTGCGGCTAAGCAAACTGTTGCCAGAATGTTAGAACGTGATGATTTTAGTAAACGCTATGGTTCTGGTCAGCCGATTGCAATTCATGAATTTTTATACCCTTTAATACAGGGCTATGACTCTGTAGCGTTAAAAGCAGATATTGAATTGGGCGGTACTGATCAGAAATTTAACTTGCTAATGGGGCGTGAATTACAAAAAAATCATGGTCAAACTCCTCAGGTGGTACTGACTATGCCCATTCTGGAAGGCCTGGATGGTGTGCAGAAAATGTCAAAATCATTGAATAACTATATTGGTGTAGCGGATAGTCCTGATGATATGTTTGGTAAAATTATGTCAGTTTCAGATGAATTGATGTGGCGTTATTTTGAATTGCTCAGCTTTAAATCTATGAGTGAAATCGAACAATTTAAAAATGATGTTGAACAAGGTACAAATCCCAGGGATATAAAGTTTCTGCTGGCAAAAGAAATTATTGCTCGTTTTCATGATCAGCAAGCGGCAGACAAAGCCCTGCAAAATTTTATTGACAGGTTTAAAAAAGGTAAAATTCCTGATGACATCGAAGAGTTCACCATGCAGTCAACAGAAGGTGCTTTGGGTATTGCTTATATATTAAAAGATTCGGGTATGACCAGTAGTACCGGTGAAGCGATACGAATGATAAAACAGGGAGCAGTTAAAATTGATGGAGATAAGGTCACTGATACCCGCTTAGCAATTGAAAACGGTACAACTAAAGTCTATCAAGTGGGCAAAAGAAAATTTGCTAAAGTAACAATAGTCTGATTTTACAGGTCGATTTTAAATTATTACAATTAAATGACAAAAACAGTTGACGGGTTCGGATTAGTGCGTATAATACGCATCTCAGTCAACGGTACCACTCTTTAAAAAAGAGAAGGCACTGGAGAATGAAGGATAATATAAAGTGATTATTAAGGTCAAAATTAATAAACATTTAAACTTATCAATGCT
>Ga0256844_10000239_pt1 | contig 21912 bp, 17 predicted proteins | sample MusselsmetaG_FD_189100 | JGI IMG/M metagenome (GOLD analysis project Ga0256844, IMG submission 189100) | Mussel associated microbial communities from hydrothermal vent at the East Pacific Rise, Pacific Ocean - Mussels | ecosystem: Host-associated > Mollusca > Shell > Unclassified ... | reverse complement strand
GCAATACTCAAAACATACCAAACCAATAAAAAAGCCCTTCAAGAAGTTAATCTTCAAGTCCAATATTTTATAAATGAAGGCTATAAAAAGGTAGAAATCTATAAAGATATTCCCATTAGCTTAGAGAACTTAACAGATATTGAACCTAAAATTATAGGACAACGGATTACTCTAAAACCCTTAAGAGAAGGATTCTCTTTAGAGTCTAAAAAACTTAAAAGTTCAAAAGTTTATCCTTATGATACGTTTATTACCACTCCTTATTTTAAAGGTGTTGTAAGTGAAAATCTTGAATTATCTACACCTATTTATATTAAAATTAATGGAAATAGCCGTCGTATATATGAACGTATTATTAAGGGTAAATTAGCTGTTACTCAGTTAAAGTTAGAGACAAATCTTATTAAAGTGGCATTTCAAGATACCATTCCTGAAAGAGCAAACAGATATGTTGATGCACTGGTTGATGTTTATATTGATCGAAGTGTAAAAAAGAAGAACAGTATTAATGAGAAAATTTTAAATTTTCTTGATGAACGTCTTGCCATTACCAAAAAGAAATTGGAACTCTCTGAAAATGAGTTAGAGAAGTATAGGGCAGAAAATAAGAGTCTTGAACCTTCTATTCAATCGAATGACTCTTTTGCAAGACTTAGTGATATTGATTTAAAACTCTCTGAATTACAACTCAAAGAGCAGTTGGTTAAAAATCTTGTTACCTTTGTAAAGCACAATCGAAATCTTGATGCTATTGCACCTACTTTAGTAGAATTTAATGACCAAGCAACCATTAATTTAATCAATAGTATACAAACCTTACATATTAAAGAAGATGAGTTAACCTTAGATTATACAGATAGACATCCTAAATTGATACAGTTACGAAGACGAATAAATTCGATTAAGAAACAGATTATTTTAAATGTTAAAAATTTAAAATCAACTTTAGTTTTTAAACGTAAAAATCTTTTAAAACAGAAGGAAAAATATGAAAAAGTTTTAAAAGTACTTCCTAAAAAAGAGAAAAATCTTATTCATTTTAAACGAAATTATGAAGTGAATTCAAAACTTTATACCTATCTACTTGAGAAAAAATCTGAAAATGAATTGGTACAAGTAGCAAGTATTTCTGATTATGAAGCTGTTGATAGAGCCTATAACTCTGGTATTGTTATTAAACCAAAACGTTCAGCAATGCTTATATTGGCAGGAATCATTGGTCTATTATTGGGGGTGACATTAGCACTTTTACGCTCACTTATGGTTAGAAAAGTCTCCAAACAACAAGATATTGAACTCTTAACCAAATTACCTTTTTATGGAAAAATTCCTTTAGTTCCCAATCCTATGGTTTATCATCTTGAAGTAGATGAAGCATACCATCAATTGGCAATTAATTTACAGTTTTCAAAAAAAGAGGGGCAATCTAAAGTGGTTCTTTGTACCTCTCCCAGTCAAGGAGAAGGAAAAACAACAACCCTTGCAAATTTAACTTCTATCTTTAGCCAAACCCATTACAAGTCGATTGTTATAGATTTAGATTTATATCATCCTACTTTACATACAGCTTTAGGTCTTGATAACCAATATAGTGGCATGAGTACCTATTTAGGTGGAAAAGATAACTTAGGACATATTATTTTTCAAACAGAGTACAGCAATATAGATATTATTCGGGCAGGACCTCCTCCTCCTAACCCATCTGAATTGATTTTTTCCTCAAGTTTAGAGCAACTTTTTATTGAATTAAAGAGACGTTATGACTATATTTTTATCGATACCAGTTCTTTAGATACCTCTCCAGAGATTTTTTATCTTATGAAATACAGTGATATTAATTTAATTATCTTTAGAGAAAATGTAACCACCAAAGCATCTATTCGTCATTTTGAAACACAAATTAAAGAGAAAAATCTTACCAATATGGGATTGGTTCTTAAATTTAATTCAAAAATTAAAAAAATATCTCATAAAAAATTGTTGTTAAATCAACAAAAGAAACCTAAGCTTTTAATTTAAAAATCTACTTCTCTCATCATCTCTATCCACTTTATATCAAGTGGGTGTTGTTGATTGGGAAGTAACCAATCTTGATCTTGACAGTAGTAAATTACATAGTTATCACTATAACTGAGTGCTTTTACTAAAGAAGATTTTATATCTTTTATACTGGAAGTCTCACGTGTATCATACTCTTTATGGTTACTCTCCTGACCTTTATTAAAGACCATAAAACCTACTTGTACCTCTTTAGACCACAAAACTCTTTGCTCTTTTGGCACAATCCATTGATAGTCACTGTCCAACTTGTTATAGCTATCTTTTGCAATATCATATTTACGCCACTGGTAAGCTTGTTCAAAATGTTTAGAGGTTCTGTATTTATAACTCTCTCCCATATCATGAAGACGTACATTCTCTTCAAGCCCTTTTTGTAATCCTGCAAAAATTGCACCTTTATACTCATGTTCTCTGGGTAATCCTACATCGGTGACAATAATATTTCGTTTATTGGAGTTGTTGTGTGCAAAAGAGGGACCATTATAGACCAAAAGAGTTAGCTCTGGATAGCTCTTTGCCATGGCACTCATTATAGATTCAAAATGCAATGATACTTTTTTCATATGCTCTTCAAATGAATATAGAGGGTTTCTATAGGCTTTTTCGTCTACCCAAGTATCTTCACTTCCCTTTTTTTCCCATGATAGGTATTTTCTGGAGTGAAAGAGAACATCCATTCTTGTTGGAAATTTAAAATTATTCATCTTATGAGAGCTTAGGGTATAGGGTTCATCATCAAAAGCAATTCCTTTAAAGTTTAAATTTTTGGCTACTTTTGCAACGATAGAAAAATTATTAATCACACTTTTCCATGCCTTTTCATTCCAAAAGTCAGCAGGAAAATCTATATTTACTTGTAGAAAGTTATGTTTATTTGGATAAAGGGTTTTTAATCCTTTTACTTCATTCCATACCTTTGTATAGTTAAGTTCACTATTCTCTTTCATAACCTCTTTTGTAAAGCTATCTCCAACCATAACAAAACCTGAAAAAGGAAGTTTTTCAATACTATTATGATGTTTAATAAGGTTTGGAGCCATTAGTGGAAGCCAAGTATTTCCCTCTGCTAAAATAAGATGTTTTTTTTGTGCGACAGCAGTAGAGTTAAATAGAAGTAGAATTGGAATAAGAATTTTTTGAATGGTTCCCATGATTAAAGCTCTCTTTTTAATCTCTATTCTAGCACATGTTAACAAAAATGAATATTATAAAATTTATTAAAACGTAAAATTATAGAATGCTATAACCTCAATTCAGTTATAATTTTCTATTTAATAAGGATACTAAAATGATTTACCTTCGATGGTTAAAACAACGTTTTGTTTTTCTTAAAAGAGTATTTGTTACTCTCTTAGATAAACTTATTTACCAAAAACAATCACAATTTTTACTACATAAAACCAATGCCCACCGTTGTCCTTATGAATTTTTACTCTTCTACAACACCTTTGGTCGAACCCTCTTTATGTTTAAAGAGTTCATTGCTCTTATTACACATAATAAAATTTTTAAAAAATCTATTACCATAGATGGTTTTGATAAAGTTGATTATAAAACACTTTATGTCAAAGGAGAAAGTGGCATACTTCATCCTAAATCTCCAATGGTTCAACTTGAAGAATCCACCATAGAGGATACTTTTTATCAAAAAATTTCAAACTCATTTATATTGGCTTATAGTCATGATAGTGAAGAGAAAGATATTAGCAATGAGTGGGATAGAATATCTACAGAGTTTCGAGATTTATTTTTTGATAATGAAAATAAAATTATCAAAAAAAACTTGAAAAATTTTAGAGGAGATCCTACTATTTATAGCAAAATATTTAACAATCAATACCCTTACATATCTAAAGAGAATGGTTATATTCAAAGTTATTTAGATGCCATAGATTTAGTATTAGAATATCATCGATTTGCGACTAAAATAGATAAAGAGGTATTGGCATCTGTTTGTGAAAGTAGAGCAGGGAACTACTTAAGTATCAACTATAGAGGTAAAAAACTAAGTGAACAACTGTTACAGAACTTAGTTGTTGCCAATGATATTGTCAAGTATGTACCTTTTTCAACCGATAAGCGAAATGTTGTCTTAGATATAGGTGTAGGCTTTGGTGGAAGCACAAGAATTATGAGTTACTACACACCCAATACCACACAAATACTTTTAGATTTACCAGAGACACTATTTTTAACAGCTTATTATTTAAAATATAATTTCCCAAATAAAAAAATAGCTCTTTTAGAAGATATTTACCCCTATTTAGATGATTTAGATGCCATTATTAATGAGTATGATTTTATTATTATTCCCCCTTTTGTTTTAGATTATATTAAAGACAAAAGTATTGATTTAGTGATTAATGCCTCCTCTTTAGCTTTTATGTCAGAAGAGTATTTAACCTATTATTTGGAACAAAACAGACGTGTTTTAAAAGATGGAGGATACTTCTATTCACTGAATACAACAGAAGACAGTGAATGGGGAATTGGCTCTCATAATTGGGATTACAAAGCAGACTATCTAACCATTATGTACAATTATGACAATCGGTTCTCTTATCCTCAATGGTTGGGAAAAAAGATAGAAACCTAAGGTCTCAATAAAGAGAATGTTGGCTTTAAAGAAGTCAACATTTTTATGTGAAATTTATTATTTATGCTTTTTATCAATCAATTTCAAATATTTTAAAGGCGTGACCTCTTTCATCTTCTGAGCCAACCATTGAATTTGAAACCATGCTGCACCTGAGTCACGTAAATCAAAATAGTTTTTTAGACTTCTAATGTTAAATGTAATAACCATGTCGACTTTCCAGTTATCAGAGACAATATGTTTAAATCCGTCTCCTACATTTCTTTTTTTCTTTCCATTTTGTAGGGCTGTAAAGAGTGATGATGCATCTTTTTTGTATGTTTTTAAAAACTCTAAGGATGATTTGGCAATGGCATCATTAACAAAGAGTTCATTTCTCTGATATTGAAATTGAAACTTGTCGAAAATAGCTCTAATCTCTATCTCTAAATAGTCTCTATCTACAATAACAAAAAGATTAAGCGTTAATAATGTCTTTAAAAAGAATTCAAAAGGGTTCTCTGACTCTAAAGAGGCAACAAAAGCGTTAATTACACTGGACATTGTATAACGTGTACTGCGTACAGATATGGCTTGAAGTCTATGCCGTGCATGTTCTTGAAGTACTCCTCTGGATGTCCCTTCAATTAAAAATGAGAGGGTGGCATGTTCTATAATAGAGTGATGGTGGTGTACCCATGCCAAAGTAGAGAGAAGCTCTGATTGGTCTATGTTATTAATTGCATCTCTATCTAAATGTTCCATTGCATTTTTAACACACTCATTTTCACTCTTATCAAAACTGTCATAACAGGTTCGTGCAGCAATTTCAGCAACACCTAGACCACTCTCTTGTAAAAGGGTTACTTTTGGTTTCTCATATTCTATATTATATTTGTTAATGGTCTCTATCATTATTGTTGCAACTCCATCTCTTATTTAAATGTATAGTATCGGGCAGGGTAATTCCCATTAAGCAATATCTCACTGGAATAAAAAGTAAACAGTGGTGGTTCATCTTCTGTGCCTCCAACGGGAATTGGTTGGGCTTCTGTAATATTAATCTTCTTCTCTATCTTTTTTAACACATCACGACTGTCAAAATCTTTAATAGAAAACTCATCTACCAGCATCTCATAAGCATTTTTTTTGTCTTTGGAGTAACGATGTACTTTTTCGGTTAAAAAGACAGCATTATCAAGTTCAGAATTTCCCCGTTTTAGTAAGTAGACGGCCATATCAGAATTTTGCTCTTGAACCTGCATTGCACCCATAACAACAATAGATACAATAATAACAGACATAATCACTTCTATAAGGGTAAATGCTTTTTTTATGTTATTCATGATTATAGTTCCTTTAAAATATATTAATTAGTAGTAAGAGCCACTGTCTCTTAAATCATACTGGTCTTTTATCCAAAGCTCTTTAGCCTCTTCCATATCGGCTACTTTTTTAGATTTTCCAAAATAACTTGGTAAAAAATAGACCCCTTCATCATTACTGATAACCATTTGAGTGGTACTACCATTGGGGTAGAGATGATAACGTAAACAGATTTTTTTATCTTTTACACGACCCAACTCTTCCATCTGTTCCCAATGATTGTCGTTGTCCAAAAGATGAATTTCTACATTCTTCCCAAACTCAATACCACCATCGTAGGCTGTAATGTTTTTACCTTGGGCAACATAACACTCGGTACATTTATTGATACAAAAAAGCTCTACATCACCTTGTCCTAGAAAAGCTTTACGAAATGTTTTTTGAAGTGTGCTGGGGTCTAATACCTCTGGTCTTTGTTGTGATTTAACAGCAGAAGAGAAGACTAAGAATCCAATAAGAGAGACAATGAGAACAACAACAATAAGTTCTAATAAAGAGAACCCTTTATGTGTTGCTGTTTTCATAATTATTTGTTACAACCCGAATATTTTATATCTGAATACTCATCGGTTCCACCTTCACGTTTGTCTGCACCATAAGAGACAATATCAAACTTATTTCCTGTTTTGACATAAACCATTTTAGCACCCCATGAATCTTTTGGTAAATGTTCTAAATATGCAGATGAAGCGTAGTTTGAGTATTTATCTGAATCAGGGTTTGATTGTAGTGCTTCAAAACCCTCTTCTGTTTCAGGATACATTCCATTGTCCAATTTGAACATCTTTAGGGCATTGGCAGCACCTTTCATGTTGACACAAACCAAGTCGACTTTGGCTTTATCTCCCGCACCAACAACTTTTGGGACAACTGCTGCTGCTAAAATTCCAAGAATTAGAATAACAACAAGTAACTCTAGTAGTGAAAAAGCTTTTTTTGATGTTGTTTTCCGTTTGTGATTAATTTGCTTAGTTAGTTTTGAAAATTTATAATTTTTTAATGTATTAAATTCTTGTTTTTTTAGCTCTAATGTCTCTGTCATAATTAAAATCCTTAGTTAAAGTTCGTTATAATGACGCAGATTTTACTTGAATTGAGCTTTATTATGGATAAAAGAAAACATGGTATCGCACTTTTTATAACCTTAATGGTAATTGCTTCGATTATGTCTATTATAGCAGTCTCATTTAGTTACTTAGAAAAAGTGCAAAAAGATGCTGGAACTACCTCCGCTATCATACAAGGAGACCTATTATATAAGAATACAACAACTGTTTTAAAGCGTTTTTTTCCAGCAGGAAAAGATAATACTGAAAAATTAAAGTTAATATATAGAATGCCTCTGATGTTGAGTGAATCCAATAGTGGTTTCTCTCTAAATTTAACTTGTAAACCACTCTTAACAGGTGTTCCTATTTCATGGTTACATAAAGAGTCAGCTTGGAATCAAGCAGAAAAAACCAATTTAGCAAAAGATACCCTAACAGCAGTTATGGAGCTTTATGAAATTGAAGAGGCGAACAGTTTAGAAGATCTTATAATGAAAGAACTTTCACAAAAAAATTCTGAAAATGGGAATTATCAATCTCGAATTTTGACTCAAAAAGGGATTAATTCAAAACAGCAGTTTGATAGAATCATTATGAACTATCGTCTACTTTATGATGACCCAAAAGCACTACTTGTACCTTGGGAACGTTATTTCTCATTTGTACAAGTTCAGAAAAAAACGAAAATAGATGGGGTCTATCTAAGCCCTGAGTTTATCTCTGTGGCTTTTGAAATGCCCATTGAGATAGTACGAGACTCTTGGATAGAAGGAGAGAGTACATTGATAAGCTTTTTAAAAGAGAACTCTATCATTGCACCTGTCAATAAAAAAGTCTACTCCAACAAAGCACTCAGTGCGATGCACTGTCAACAAACGTATGCCTATCGAGATGGGCAGTACAAATTTAACTTTGATTATATTGAAGGAAGGAGTGGTAATTTTGAATTTAACGGCAAAGAGTAATAATAAACTATTAATTCATAGAAATATGAAACCTATTACAGAATCTAAGAACTCTATTGACATTATTTTAACACCACAATTTTATACATTTATTCGTGAAGAATTAGATGTAAGTTTTGGGTACCAAGCCAAACAGATTGCAGGAGCTCTTTTTGATGACTATTTAGACCATAAAAATGAGTACCAATATCATGTTTATAAATGCAACAATGAGTGGTGCTTTTTTGCTTATAACATTAATGAAATAGACCTCTTTTTAGAGAGCATTGGTATTGAGAAACATCGTGTCTCTAAAATCTATTTTGCTCAACAGCTTGAAGATGAGTTAAAAAGTCCTATTTTACTTAGTGAAAAAAGTGTTTTACAGAGTATTGATAGCACTGTAACCCTTATCCCTATTGAACTAATGGATCCAACAGTAGAATACAAATCTCTTAATTTGGGTGCTCTAAAGATTAAAGGTGGTGGAGCAACCATGGGTTCTTCATTGAACTCTTTTGTCTCTTTTAAAGAGACCATTATATTAAGTACACTTTTCCTTATATTGGGAGGAATTTTTATTGTAGAGGGCAATCGAATAAAAGCTTCTATTGCAGATGATGATGCGAAACTAACAGCTCTACTTGATGATAATCCGAAATATACCTCTTCAATGTCAAGAACAAGTATTTTAGAAAAATATGAACCTATTGATAGAGTAGAACGTGCTAAACGTCAGGCAATTAAAGATATATCGAAACTCTTATCGAATAAGAGTCAACTTAAGAGACTTACTATTGCTAAAAATAGAATTAGTGTGACCATTCAAACTCAAAATAAAAATATTAGTAAACAGGTAAAAAACCATGCTAAAGCAAAAAGCTTTAAAGCCTCAGGGAATTCCCTTGATGTGAAAGTTGAGAAAAGATTATGAATCTAATGACCCTACACCGTTATAAAAATGAACTTGTTTTACTCTTAACACTTATTTTTGTTATTATCGCTTTTTTTTATAAGCTTTCGGCTTCTGAGTATGTCACAAGAAATAAAGCCTCTATTGAGCAACATATCTCAGAAATTACAGCCATCGAAGGCTATAAAAAACAGTGGAAAAGTAAAGGTATGGCAAATAAAGTTAAAGTGTTTAAAAGCATTGTAACTGCATCTAAAGTTAAAACTTTTTCGAAAAAATCTTCTAAATTAACACTTGCATATATTAATTTAACGGCTAGAGAGCTTAATAAAATAACCAATAAGTTACTTAATTTACCAGTCCAAATTATGACGCTTCAAATTCAAGAGCGTGGTAAAAATAAATTTACGATGGAGTTAACATGCAAATGGTAAAACGAATCATTGGTGGTTTTTTTCTACTTATTCTTTTCTTATGGCTCTTTGCTCCTAAACAAGAACTCTATTATCTACTTGAAAAGAGTTTAAAGAAGAACGATATTATTATTTCAAACGAGCATCTCAAAGATACATGGTTTGGTTTTAATATTCAAAATGCAGATATTTATGTGAAAGGTGCAAAAATGGCTCATGTTGATGAACTAAAATTTAATATTTTCTTTTTCTACAATACCTTAAACTTAAACGGAGTTAGCATCAATAAAGCAATGCACAACGTAGCACCTAAAACAATTGACGAGAGTTTGGTTAAATATTCTATTCTTGACCCTTTACATATTGAGTTAAACGGACTGGGTTCGTTTGGAACAATGGATGGTAAAGTTGCTCTTCTTGATAAAGAGGTAAAAATTCTTTTTCCTGTGGCAAAAGATATTAAAGCATTTAGAAAATTTTTGAAAAAAGATGAAACAGGAGTATGGCAATATGAAACAACTTATTAATCCTAAACTTTTTTCAGCTCTTATATTCTTTTTATCTATTATGATTCTTGTTAAAATTGTCTGGACTGCATTGTCCTTCTTTTTTCTTCCAAATAGGGGAGAAGAGTATACTCAAGAGAGTACGTCTAAAGCACTCTATTATAGAGTGCGATTAACCAATGATGCTGCTGTGATTGCACCTGTTGCAACCATTAAACGTCATACTCCACCACCTGTAGCTTCTATGAGAGGTATTAAACTTTTAGCACTTTATAATTCAAAAGATACTTTGGTTGTTACAGTAGAGAAAAATAGAAAAACATCTGTACTGGGTAAAGGTGAAGAGATAGATAAATTTGTACTTATTTCAGGTGGAGCAAATTACGCTCTATTTAAGAAAAATGGTAAAGAGTTTAAACTCAATTTAAACAGTGAAAAAGTTACAGGTGGACACTCTTCAAGACCAAGCAGAGTCTCTGCTCCAGTGCGACATAAATCACCTTCTTCGCAAAAAAATATTATCGATAAAGATGGTATAAAAATTATTAATCGTTCACTTTTAACCAACTATACTGCCAATCCAGATAAGATTTGGAGAGACATTGGTATAGGTGAAAATAAAGTTAATGGAAAGCTCAATGGATTTAAAATCAATTATGTTAAAAAAGGCAGTGATTTTGAAAAATTAGGACTCAAAAGAGGCGATTTACTCATGGCAATCAATGCAGAGAAACTAGATAGTCTTAATGGTGTTTTAAGCTTGTACCAAGATATAAATAATATAGAAAATTTAACATTAACCGTTGAGAGAAATGGTAAAAGTGAGGATATAGAGTATGAAATTCAGTAGAATAGTATTAGGGTTAATTTTGGCGTTTAGTGTACAAGCTCACGCAGAAAAGGTTGATGTCAACTTTAAAAATTTAAGCATTAATGATTTTATCAAAATGGTTGGTAAGATTACAGGTAAAAATATTTTAGTTGATGGAGAGATAAAAGGAAAAATAAATTTTGTCTCCAATAAACCCATTGAAAAATCTGAAGTTATTCCTTTAGCCAATGCTATTTTAGAGACTAAAAAAATGACATTGGTTAACAAAGGTGGCTACTACCAAGTAGTTAAATCAGCAACAGCAGCAGGAGAAGGACTCCCTGTTACTTCCAACATTACCTCTGGTGGAGGGACAATGAAAACAGTTGTTTTTCAACTTTCCAATGTAAACGCTGCGGTAATTCGGACAAAAATCAAACCACTGTTACATAAAAGTGCTAAAATTATCTCATTTAAGAAAAATAACCTTTTAGCAATCACTGCCTATCCTCATACACTAAAAGCAATTAAAAAATTAATTGATAAGATTGAGAATCGACAAGCAAAACAGAGTAAAATTGTTCGTCTTCAAAATGCTAGAGTCAAAGATGTTTTTTCAAATGTACAAAGTATGTCAAAAGCACTTTTTCCTCAAGATATTATCTCTGAAAAAGTTAATGTGATGCAAGATATAAATGGTAACTCTATTATCTTAGTGGGAAAAGAGGCAAATATCCGACGAATAGAGCTTTATATTCAACAGCTTGATTTAGCAGGACAAGGCAATGCTCAAAAAATGCATGTTATCCCTTTAGAGAACTCAAATGTTGAAGATATGGAGAAGATTTTAAGTAAGATTGTACCACAAATGACAGGTGCTGGTTCAGGTATAGGTGGAGGAAAAGGAGCACCAATAGGAAAAGGTGGAAAACCTATGCCTAAAGCTGTTATTGCTTCTGATATTGAGCGAAATGCATTGATTGTCCTCGCCACGGAAGAGCAGTATCAAAATATTTTAGATACGGTAAAACAGCTAGATGTAGAGAAGTCACAGGTTTATATTCAAGCTAAAATTGTAGAAGTTAATACCAATTTGGCAGAAAATATTGGTCTAAAGTATGGATTTAATGGTGGCTCTATTACCGCAAATGGGCTTTTCTCTTTAGCAGGAAATGCAGGAGCAGCTCCTTTAGCACTTTCCAGTTCATTACTTGGTTTCTTAAACAATCAAACCTCAACACTTGACCAAAATGGAAATGCAGTTACTTCCAACAATAGAGCTTTTAAATTTGACAGTAGTATCTCCAAAGTATTTTCATTGGGAGCTCAATTGGATTTACTCAAACAAAATGGTGCAGCACAAATTTTGTCTAAACCATCTGTTTTATCAACGAACAATAAAGAGTCAAGTATCTATGTTGGTCGAACACAATCAATTTTGACACAAGCTCAACAGAGTACACAAGGTGCTTCAAGCGTTATTAACAACTATAGCCGAGAAGATATTGGTATTACCCTAAAAGTAAAGCCTAGACTCTCTTCTAATAATAAAGTTTCACTTGAAATAGAGACAACCATTGAAGATATTTTACCAGGCTCTGGTACCTCTGCTGATAGACCGACCACAACCAAACGTTCAGTAAAAACCAATGCCATTGTTAACCATGCTGAAACCATTATCTTAGGGGGACTTATTAAAAGTGCAGATGGTAAGAGTATTAGTAAAGTTCCTATTTTAGGAGATATTCCTATTTTAGGACGACTCTTTACCTCTAAAGGAGATTCAGGAAGTAAGGTTAATGTTGTTATCTATATTACCCCATATATTATTAAAAAGAGTTCAGACTTAACAACGTTACGGGTGCATTTAGCAGAATTAGAATCTATCCAACAACAGTACAATAAAATAGTATTTGAAGAGTTAGAAGGACGTGTTCAAGACTCTTCTAAAAATGGACATGTTACCTTCTCTTCTTCTTCCTCACATGCAAACAGTTTTTTAGATGAGGATGATGATGATGTCGAATCGATGCCTTCTTATACACCTGTTGTTGAAAAAACAACTTTTGGCAGAGGGAGTCAGCAAAGAGGGCAAAATTATAATAGCTCAAATCAAGGGGCGTATGTACCTGCTTTAGAGCAAACAAATTATCAATCCTCTGCACCTACAGAGAGTTACACTGAAGATAATAACTATGTACGAAGTGAATCGATTATGGAGTCACTCAATCAAAAAAACTCTATTGATTTAAGTCAACTTAATACAGGTATTGAGTATAACGAGGGGACAACATTCTCTAATGTTCCATCCGATACCAATTACTAAGGAGAGAGGATGATACAGTTACCTTTTTTAGAAAATGTAGATTTAGAGCCTTTATGGAACAATGATATTGATAATAAGTTGGCTATGAAACATCAGTTACTTTTTGCAAAGGTAGACAACCATCCTTCTACTATTGTTCAAAAGGAGACCCTTCCTTTAGCACTCAATCATCTCTCAAAATTGGAGATAGATTACCCAATTGTAGAGCTAGATGAGGGAAGTTTTGAACGTTTGTCTCAAAAATTTAGAGAGATTCAAACAGGAAGTGATTTTGAAAATGTAGACACAACTTCAGGAGATGATATTATTGAAGTAGAGTCTGATTTACTAGATTTTATTAGAAATTCACAAGATTTACTCTCAAATGAAGAGTCAGCTCCTGTTGTAAAACTGGTCAACTCACTCTTCTTTCAAGCCATTAAAAAAGGGGCTTCTGATATTCACATTGAGACCTTAGAGAAAAAAGGGGAAGTACGTTTACGAATCAATGGTGCATTAAAAAAACACTTAGATATTGATAAAAACATTACATCCTTAGTTATTTCACGTATTAAAGTTATCTCGAATCTTGATATTTCTGAAAAGAGAATTCCTCAAGATGGTCGTACACAAGTAAGCATTTCGGGAAATAGCCTTGATATTAGGGTTTCAGTTTTACCAACCTATCATGGAGAGCGTGTGGTTATGAGACTTCTGATGACGAGTGAAAGTATTCCAACACTTAAAACACTTGGATTTACAGACGACATTACTGTTGATTTAAATAAACTACTCACCCACCCTCATGGAATGATACTCGTAACAGGCCCTACAGGTTCAGGAAAGTCAACAACCCTTCATGCTTGTCTGCAACATATTGCTACACCTGATAAGAATATTATTACAGTTGAAGACCCTGTGGAGTACAATGCTGAAAATGTAAACCAAATTCAAGTTAATGCCAAAGTGGGGCTTACCTTTGCAGCAGGATTACGTTCTATATTAAGACAAGATCCTGATATTATTATGGTTGGGGAGATTCGAGATGCCGAAACAGCTGATATTTCACTGCGTTCAGCATTGACAGGTCACTTGATGCTCTCTACACTACACACCAATGATTCTACCTCTGCTATTTCAAGACTTATGGATATGGGAATTGAAGATTTCTTACTTACTTCTACACTTTTGGGTGTATTGGCTCAAAGGCTTACACGTAAACTCTGTACCAATTGTAAAAAACCTACTCACTTAGCACCACCTACATTAGAAGAACTTGATTTACCTGAGAGGGTTTATTTTAAAGCCTTTGGTTGTACAGAGTGTGACTTTACAGGATATAAAGGACGACAAGCTGTGGGGGAACTCTTTATTATGAATGATAAAGTTAAAGAGATGATGAAAGATGGACTCAATGACCATCAAATACGAATAGAGATGAAAAAGTTAGGAATGCGAACCATTGCTGATAAACTTAAAGACATGCTGATTGCAGGAGATACCTCCTATGAAGAAGCGATTCGTATAGGAATTATGGAAGATTAAAAATACCAATAATAAAGATATAAACTATGAATAATAAAAAGTCAGCTTTCACCCTTATAGAGGTTCTTATCTCTATCACCTTACTCTCTTTGGTTCTTATGGCACTTTATAAAAGTGCCGACATCTTGCGTAACTCAAACATGCATCTTTTTAGATATTTAGAAAAATCTACACATGCTTTAAAGGGAAGTAAAACTCTCTATATGGATTTAATGCACTCTGACCACAATATTACCATTAATACCGAAGATAAATTTCATAGATTAACCATAACTAGTACCACACACTCTATCTATGGACTCTCTCTAGCTAAAGTAGTATGGCTAGTCTATAAAGAAGACAATACTCTTTTACGTGTAGAAGGTGGAGCGTATCATATGCCATTAAAGAGTGAAGAGAGAGTAGAAATAGATGTAATTGGTAAACATATTGAACTCTTTAAAATTTATAAAAGTAAGAAGAAAAATAAAGTTTTAGCGATGATTCAAATCAAGGGGCAAGAGCCTCAAGTATTTATGGTTCAAAATATTCCCTTAAAGCCAAAACGCCAGAGTGAGAATAATAATACGGGAATACAACAACCTATCCGAAGATAAAATTAAACTTTAAAATTAGTTTTAAAGTTTAAGTTTAATTTAAAATTAAGACCATCTACACTATAATACTATTAATAAACAATAATGAATATATTTATAACTCTTTGCTTAAGTAAATAAAGTATAAAATAGTATATAAGGCAAAACAAAATGATGAAATTTTTATTAACTTACTGGATAGGTATTGCATTTTTTTTCGGAGTTTTCTACTGGGATGAATCTCCCCTAAGTTTACTTGTCAATAATCTTCAAACCGATTTTACCACCTTCCTAACTTCTTTAACACTTCCAACCAATATGATGAGAGACACACATATTACCATTAGCTCTCACTATTCACTTGTTATTGAAAAAGCATGTAATGGAATGATTCCTTATCTCTTTTTTCTAGCTTCTATTGTTGCTTTTCCTTCAACCTCATTACATAAAATAAAATGGGCTATTTGGGGTTATTTATTCATTGTAACAATGAATACCTTTAGAATTTGGATGGTTACTCAGCTGGTACTCGAAGAACGTAGTAACTTCTCCTTAGCACATGATTTTATAGGAAATGGACTTCTAATTTTAACAGGACTTTTTCTTTTTGTTGCTTTTGTTAAGAGTCGAGAAAAGCAACCAAGAAGAGAAACTGCATCAAAAAGAGAAATTGTATATCCTCCTATGATGGCAACAGTATAAAATAGAGAGCATTATTTTTTTTGATGAATTTGCTCTTATCTCTTCCTTATATGTAATTATATTAATTCCACTGAATAGTTTTCAGCATATTATTAATTCTCCTTAGCTATTATTTATTAAAATAACTTTAAGGAATTCAAGTGATTAATTTTATAAAAAAATATAAAATTTTATTGGGAGTAACCATTGCATTGTTTTTTTCTGCTTGTAATGGAGAAAATCGTAATAATATAATAATAGATGAACCACAAAGAGATATTGTTGGAAACTTTATTGATTCAGCTGTAGAGGGTGTTGAGTATAAATGTGGAAAGATTGAAGATGTTACAGATGAAAATGGAACATTTTCTTGTGTAACTCTACCTGTTTCCTTTAACATAGGAGCTATAACATTAGGAACATTAAGAACTTTACCTACTGATCGTCAAGTATTTCCACAAGATATTGTTGATGTTAATCGTTCTGATGTGAACAATACTCAAGTTATAAAATTAGCACTACTTTTACAATCATTAGATAACGATAATAATGCAAGTAATGGTATTACCATTGCTAGTGGTATAAAAGATATTTATACTGAAGAGATTGTTGTTTTCGATATTACAATGGCTGAATTAAAAAATCAAATGCAAAATAAAGATGTTAATTTAACATTTAAAGATGTGGCAGAGGTTGTTAAACATTTAAGTTCTTCTATAGGAATTATAAATGAAAGTAATATCACGATTGTGATAGACAATAATAATACTACTGTTGTGATAGACAATAATAATACCACTGTTGTGATAGACAATAACAATACTACTGTTGTGATAGACAATAATAATACTACTGTTGTGATAGACAATAATAATACTACTGTTGTTATAGACAATAATAATACTACTGTTGTTATAGACAATAACAATACTTCTGTTGTGATAGACAATAACAATACTTCTGTTGTGATAGATAATAACAATACTACTGTTGTTATAGACAATAATAATACTACCCATATTATTACTGATACAATCGCACCAAATGCACCCAGTTTAACAACTACTCCTAAATTTACCAATCAAGAGAATCTTAGAGTTCAAGTTCATGGAGAATCCAACACTACTCTTTTTGTAAATAATTTTTCTTCAGGTAGTTTAAATGCTGAAGGGTTACTCAACTTATCGTTAGATACCTCAGGAGAGGATGGCGTTAAAGATTTTAATTTAACCCTTAAAGATAGTAGTTCAAATGAGAGTTCTCTGCTTTATGTTAAAATCATAAAAGATGCAACATCTCCTGCTAAAAATGCAACCATTACTCCATTAACAACCGATGATACAACACCTCCATTAGAGGGAAAACTACCATCAGGAGAGAATGATACCAATACAACAAACTACACTATAATTGTTAACATTAATAATGAAAATTATAATGCTATTAATAATAAAGATGGAAAATGGAGTATTTCTGATGATACCATTGATGTTTTAGAGATGGGACGACATGATATTAATATTACTGTAACGGATGAAGCCAATAACTCTAGTTCTACATTTGTAAGAGGTAAAATAGAGATAGACAACACAGGCTTTTTAATTGATTCTGCACTTGAAGGGATTAAATATATCTCTGGAGCATACAATGGATATACCGATAAAGATGGTCTTTTTAAATATGATAAAGGTGCAGGAATTACCTTTTATATAGGAGATGAGTCAACAGGTATTTTATTAGGAACATCAACCCAAAAGGTTGACCCATTTAACAAACAAAGACGAATTGTCACCCTCTTTGATTTGGCTGGTACACAAGATGAAAACAGCACTCGTGTCATTAATATGGGTAAATTTTTACAGTCGCTTGATTCTGATAATGATGTTTCAAATGGGATAACCATTGATGATAGAACGAAAGAGTCTATAGCGTTGCTTGGACTTAACAATAGAATTGATTTTAATATGGATGTTGAATCATTTCACAATCATAATGATATTTATGAACTTTTTAACGACCTAGCAGGACATTTTGGAGAGCATAGAGGATTGATTTCTTCTGATGATGTAAAAGCTCATTTGGTTGCAGTACGAGACAATGTACTGGTTACCAAAAGTTATGAAGTCGCTAAAGTTAGTGGGAAAAAAGAGGTTATTAAAGTTTTAGAAGGAGTATTCCAATCTGTTGGTGGTGTAGTTGAAGGGTTAGAATATCGTTCAGGTAACCAATTTGGAAGAACCAGTAGCACAGGAACATTTAAATATGAAGAGGGTAAAAAGATCAAGTTTTATATCTATCAACTTGAATTGGGAATTACTGATGCAAAAGCAGTTGTAACCCCTGCTGATTTGATTCCTGCTACTTCGTTTAACCATCCAAAGCCTAGAAATATTATTCGACTTCTTAACGCTTTTGATGCACCAAACTCATCAAATATTCTCATTGATGATGCCGTAAGAGAGTCTTTAGAGAAGTATCGTTCACAAATAGATATAAATCTTCCCGATGGAAAAGCGAATGCTGAACTTAATATTCCTCAAGGGGCTGATGAATTTGGAGCTCAATTTGAAGATTTTGAGATGGGTAAAGATATTTTAGATGAGATTGACACAATAAGAGGGAGTCTGTAATGAAAAAAAATATAATAAGATTAAGTGTAGTAACTATTTTAGCCACATCATCGCTCTTTGCTGGAATGGACAACAGTGTTGATATTAATGTAGATGATTTAAAGTCTGCTTCTGTTGCTTCAGATGTTGATGCACAACTGGAAAAAATTTATAATGGTGTTCGTGAATTTCATATTTTTAAAGAGAACTATAGCCGATGGAGTGGAACAGATACTTTTACAACATTGGTAACAGGGCAAAATGGTTTTCCTGTCTTCTCTCCTCGTTCAGATAAAGATCCTAAATTTACCGATTATCCTATTCAATATGAAGCCAAAACATTAAAACGCTATCAGCCTGTTAGACCACCTGCTTCTGTGTTAAATTTTTACACGTCTAACAGTATTGATTTAGGAGACAAAGATACAGCTACCTACAATGCACCAATGGTTGCAGCAGGAACAATTGGAAAGGGTAGAGTTTTAATTATGGGAAGTCACCTTTATGGTTCAATTTTGGTAAACTCTCGAAACTATTCAAATAATGGACGAAACCATAATAAGGTAGATGAACCTGATTCAGCAGATATGGAAAACTTTTTTCATAATGTTTTTGCATGGTTAACCGAGCAAAATGATAATGAAAATAATCGTTATAGTAAAACAGGTAATGCAATTGAAATTCTTTCTAATAAAAAAGGAACAGCTTTTTGGAGTACAGGTTTTACAAGCAATGCCGAATTAAGAGACTTTAAAATAGACAGCAATTTTAATGTTGCAGAGGGTGCAAACCCTAAATTAATTCCAACATGGAAAGAGGCTTCAGCAGATGGACTCTTAGACCCTTCTACTTATCCTTTGGTTATTTTAGAAGATTTTTCGATGAGAACATCATGGACAAGCTACAGTAAACCAAATCATCCAGATGGAGAGAATAGAAAGACTCAACTCGATGAAGTAGAACTGATTATTGACTATATTCGTGCAGGAGGTGGTGTTTTAATGATGGAGTCTGCACGTTATGAATCATCACTTGAAGTTACTAAAACAGCTTCAAATGAGATTATGAAAAAAGCAGGTGTTACAACATTTTTTCAAAATAACCGACAAGATACAAAGATTCTACCAAATAAAACAGAAGTAGGGGGAGTACACCAATTTGATATGTGTTTGGTTGACTACATCGGACATACAGATTTACAAAGACGTTTAGGAATGGATGATTACTCTAATGTTCCAACAACCTTAGATGGATTAAAGGCACTTCTGACAACAAACAACAAACTAAGTTATTTAGAAGAGGTTTTAAAAAGACGTGAACGAAAAATTTTTATGGAAGGGAACAGTACCAGTGAGTTAACTTCTGCCGATTGTGGTATGGTTCAAGTTGATTTGGCTGATGGCAGTAAATCAGCTGTGCAAACGACACTTGTAAAAGGTGATGGGATTATTCAAGATGGTGAAAATTATGATAAATATGCCAAGTATCCTGTAGATTTAAACTTTGTTCAAGCCCAAGGAGATGTGGGTGGAACAATGAATACCCTTTTAGATCATGAGCTTAAAACCAATCTTCTCTCTACTACTGATTTAAATCGTGAATATACCAACATGTCAGCATTACTTTTAAATGATGCACTCTTTACAGGAGATAAGTTTGCCAGTTTAAATGAGATGATGAACCTCTATAAAAGTGATGATCGCTTTGTAAATGCCAACGGAGAGTTTTACCCAGGCTTTTCATTTAGCAAGAAAGATGTTTTAGACTTTAGAGAAAAACCAGTGACTCGAATCATGGTAGAACGTGCGTTCTATGATAAAACCCTTAAATATGACCCGTCAGAGTTTCCTGGACAAAGTAGTGCTACAGGTTCTACTCAAACAGCTGAAATTTTCTTGAAACGAAACACCAGTCATCAAAAATGGTATGCAGGAAACATGCAATCTACAGGGCTGTATGCTCCTGCACATGAAGATGTAACCATCACCTTACCTGAGAATGTGAACCCTGCAAAAATGCAACTTATTATTGGTGTTGGTGATAATGTGGGTGGAATATTTAGACATGAAATAAATCTAAAAAGACCACCTAAATATGTAAAAAAATATAAATTTACATCAGGAAATACGCTAACTGTTCAACACCCTTATGGTGGATTAATCTTCTTGAAATCGTTTGACAGTTCAGCTGAAAGTGATGCTACAGCAACAGTTAACTTTTCAGGTGTACAATCAGCAGTTCGTTTTGTTTTAGGTGAAACGACATCAGGTACATGGGAATCTATAAAAGCTTCTCCTGCTCCAAAAGCAGAACTAGAGTCACATCATTACATTCTTACTGTTCCAAGAGAAAATATGGCAACATTGAGCTTTGAAGAAGTTACACGTATTGCTCAAGAGTTTGACACCATGGCAGAAAATGCTTATGATTTTTATGGTTATGATAAAAACTGTTCAACTCCATTTACAGAACATACCCCACCAAGCTGTTCTAACGATAAAAAAGTAGCACATAAAAATAGAGAAGTATTTGATCCACATATCTCTATTGGTGCAGGACATTCTGGTTACCCAATTATGGTTATGAGTTGGAACCCAAGTAAAACAACTTTCCCTCAAGATGCTACCAATAGTTTTCTATTGTGGCATGAGATGGGTCACAACATGGTCGAAAGTTGGTTGGGCATAGCAGGAGCAACAGAAGTTGCCAACAATGTTATGGCAGGACACCAACAGAAACGATTTGGTCGAGCTCAAAAAAGTATTGCCAATGTAGGAATTATTTTAGGCAAAGAGCAACCATGGGCAGATGGAGGAAACGCAGGAAGATTAATGATGTTTAATCAACTTCCAAAGTGGATAGATACACACTATTTAAGTGACTTTAAAACAAACAATTCTAAATACTATGAAGACAATGGTTCAGTAAAAGCCCCATATCCATTTTTGGATGGAGATGGATTTGATGTCTATAAAATCTTACACCGTGAAGCACGAGACAGAACGGCTGAAAATGACAAATATGATGTCTGTATGAAACAGAGTGGTAAAACAAAAACAGACATGTTGGCTATTTGTACTTCTGCAATTATTGGCGTAAACACTAAAAGTTGGTTAACTACATGGAAAGCAGGTGTTGTTGGTATTGGTGCTGTAGATGGTGTAAATATTTACAGTGCAGACGGTGGACTCAGTGGAAGCTTAGAAATAACAGAAACCACAAGCCCTAGCCCTACTATAGAGGGATTCTCAGGAAATTAAAATAGATAACCATAAGATGTCATTGCTTCTCAATAGCAATGACTTTATGACTTTTTTGTTGGAAGATTATAGGTTTTATTTTAGGTCATGCATCTATAGAATGCTCTTACTTACAAATATTTAGTAGACCTATAAAATAAATCTACATATTTATATTTTATCCTCTTTTAGCTCTAAAACTAATTTTAGGCTTTTTATTCCAAAACCCCCATAGGGTGCAGTTTTCAACGCACCAAAAAACCAAACAATCATAAAATAACACCCCTGCCCAAAGGCTTC
>Ga0256844_10000238_pt1 | contig 21956 bp, 15 predicted proteins | sample MusselsmetaG_FD_189100 | JGI IMG/M metagenome (GOLD analysis project Ga0256844, IMG submission 189100) | Mussel associated microbial communities from hydrothermal vent at the East Pacific Rise, Pacific Ocean - Mussels | ecosystem: Host-associated > Mollusca > Shell > Unclassified ... | reverse complement strand
TCTTTTGGAAGACCTTGGAGATTTAACCTTATTTGCCTATCTAACAGATCAAAAAAAGACTTCCGACTTTACCGATGAACTTCGAGTAATGTATCAGAAGGTGCTTAAAGAATTACCCCGTTTTCAGGTGGTTGCTGGTGAAGATTTGAATTATTCTCTTTGTTATCCTCGATCAAGTTTCGATAAAACTTCCATGATGTGGGACTTGAATTATTTCAAATATTATTTTTTAAAATTGGCTCAAATTCCATTTGATGAGCAGGCTTTGGAAAACGATTTTCAAGCATTGACGGATTACCTTTTAGAAACCGAACATCAGTATTTTCTATATCGTGATTTCCAATCGCGGAATATTATGATTAAAGATGATGAGGTGTATTTTATAGATTATCAAGGGGGTAGAAGAGGAGCCTTGCAATACGATTTGGCTTCATTGCTTTACGATGCCAAAGCGGCTATTCCCCAAAAAGAACGCGATGCCCTTTTGGAGTTTTATATCGACGAATTGGAAAACTATGTGTTGGTGGAGCGCGATGAATTTCGTGCTTATTTCTCGGGCTATGTGATGATTCGTATTATGCAAGCTATGGGAGCTTATGGCTTCCGTGGATTCTACGAAAAGAAAGCCCATTTTTTAGCAAGTATTCCTTTTGCTTTGGAAAATTTAAGCAATGTTTTGACAAAGCTTGATTTACCGATAAAATTACCAACTTTGATTCCTGTTTTAGAGCAAATGGTAAAATCAGAAAAGCTGCGTGAAATAGGTGTAAATCGTAAGAAACTAGTAGTTTCAGTTAATAGTTTTTCCTATAAAAGAGGAATTCCTGTGGACGAAAGTGGGCATGGTGGAGGCTTTGCTTTCGATTGTCGTGCACTGCACAATCCGGGTCGCTATGATGAGTATAAGCAGCTGACAGGTATGGACTTGAAGGTAATCGAGTTTCTTGATAAGGAGGAGGATGTAAAGCTGTTTTTAGAAAATGTTACGGTATTAGTTGAGCAGTCGGTGGAGAAATATTTGGAGCGCGATTTTGACCATCTTACGGTAAACTTCGGTTGTACGGGCGGGCAACATCGTTCGGTTTATTCTGCAGAATATATGGCGCGACACTTAAAGAATAAGTACAATATTCGTGTGGAATTACGACATCGCGAGCAGGAGATGAAAGTATAATGGACTAAAATTTATAATTATGGAAAAAGATATTCGATGGATACAGCGTTTTAATAATTATCAAAAAGCATTGAAAAATTTGAGTGAGGCGGTTGAATTAGCCTCTGAACGAGAATTGTCTAAGTTAGAAAAGCAGGGTTTAATTCAAGCTTTTGAAATTGTTTATGAATTGAGTTGGAATACCATTCGTGATTTCTATAAAGCGCAGGGTGATGCTGATATTCAAGGAAGTCGTGATGCTTTCCGCTTAGCGTTTAATAGGGGCTTGATAGTTGATGGCGAATTATTTATGAATACCATAAAAAGCCGACAACTGACGAGCCATTCGTATAATGAAGAAACAGCTGATATTATTTATATGGATATTGTCAATGAATATTATTCTGGTTTTAAGCAATTAGAAAAAAGATTAGAATCTCAAATAAAATAAAATGTACGGCTTAAAAGAAGAAGTAATAAGTAAGTTGAAATTGATTTTCTCGAAATATGAAAATATAGAGAAAGTGATAATCTATGGCTCTCGAGCAATGGGTAATTATCGTAATGGCTCAGATATTGACTTATGCTTCTTTGGTGAGGATCTAAGTTTAGATACATTATATAAAGTTGAGGAGGATATTGAGGATTTATTATTGCCTTACTTATTCGATATGAGTATTTATTCTCATATTGATAATGAGGGCTTAATAGACCATATTAATAGAGTTGGAGTGGGGTTTTATAAGCGATAATTGATTATATGATTGAACTCAAACCGCTAAAAGAACAAGATGTCCAATATTTTTATTCTTGGATAAACGATGATGAGGTGATTAAATATTCGCTTTCTGTTTTTCAGAATATGGAAACCAAACAGGCGATTGATTCTTGGTTTAACAAACTACTAGATAATCGCGATGATTTTCAATTGGGGATTTATAGTAGAGATTCAAAAAAGCTAATTGGCTATGCCGGAATTAGCAATATCTCGAAGTATAATAAATCGGGTGAGTATTTTATCTTTATTGGGGACAAATCGCAATGGGGTAAAGGAATTTCAACGAAAGTAACGAAGCAGATTGTAGAAATTGGATTTAATAAATTGGGATTAAATCGAATAATGTTAACGGTATCGGAGCCCAATATTGGAGGCGTTAAATCTTATTTGAAAGCAGGTTTTAGGCAAGAGGGGATTCTTCGAGAAGCTAGCTTTCGCGATGGACAGTTTCATGATAAGATTGTGATGTCGTTATTGAAAATGGAATGGAAAGAGAAATGATTTAGTTTAATGGAGATAGATAGTATTATATTAGTTTTGATTTTTTCATCTGCTATTTTGTATGCAGTTTATCTCTTTTTGAGGGAACCTCGCCATATTATCATCAGTTATTTACGGGGGCTGCATGAACTTCCATGGTGGTATCGCTCTAAAATATTTGCATTTATTATTGTAGCGCCTTTTTGGTTAATCGATCGTATGTTTAATCTGAAAATATTTATTAATGACATTAGCGAAGCTTCAAAGGATTATAAAGTTGATTGTGAAAATTCTGACAAATACTTGCTAATAAAAAATAAGAATAAAGAAGAGGTGTTAGATGCAATAGAGAAATTACTGAGTGAAAATAATACGAAGGATAAAGTTGAAGTGATAAGTTTGAATAGATGGAAATCGTATATTGTTATAAAGCTTGATAAAACTATTTCGTTTAGTAAACTTAATGGTTTATTGTATCGATTAACAAATCTATTTTTTGCGAAAGCAGTAGTGATAAACCGTGTAGATAGGTCGTCATCATATTATTTAGTTCATAATGAGGACGAGGAATATCGATTGGTTGGGCGAAATGGAAGAGGGCAAAAGATTTATGTGGATATGGGTCGTACAACTCCCTATCTTTCAATTAATTTAAATGTACAATATGTTCCTTTTTTTAGTTTTAATAGATTTGCTCGTCAGAACCAATAGCGTGAATTATAGAAAGAGGAAATAAATAAAATAAGCATATGAAAGCAATGATTTTTGCAGCGGGTCTCGGAACACGCTTATATCCAATTACAAAAGACCGTCCTAAAGCCATGGCGGAGGTAAATGGTATTACGCTTTTGGAGCATAATATCCGTTTTATAGCCGCGCAGGGTTTCGATGAAATCATTGTAAATGTGCATCACTTTGCAGACAAAGTAATCGATTTCCTAAAAGCTAAAAATAACTTCGGTTTGAATATCGAAATTTCTTACGAAAAGGAATTATTGGATACTGCAGGCGGCCTAGCAAAAGCTGCTGGCTTTTTTGATAATGAGGATTTCTTACTTTATAATGTGGATGTGGTGAGCAATATCGATTTACAAAAAATGCTTGCCCATCATCAGCAAAATAAGGCCATTGCAAGCTTAGCAATTCGCCAAAGAGAAACCTCGCGCTATCTATTATTTGATCAAAATAATCATTTGGTGGGATGGCGAAATAAATCTACGGGGGATCAGATTCTCGTTGGGACGCACGGCCAAAATCACGTTGGTGCGCACGGCCAAAATCACGTTGGTGCGCACGGCCGTGCGCACCAACGTGATTTTGCATTCAGCGGAATTCACATTATTTCCCCAAAAATGCTACCACTATTGGGTGAAATCCGAAAGCATTCGCTTACGCCATTTTATTTGGAAATAGCTAGGGATAATATCATTGCAGGTTATGAGCATAATGCCGACGCGTGGTACGATTGTGGAAAGCCTGAGACCTTAAAACAAGCCGAAAATTATTTAATGAACAAATAATTACCTAAAAAACAAATAATGGAAGCATTTCTTAAAAAAGTAACCGATCATATTTTTGATAATCATCGCGAGCATTTGAATGAGCTTTCGGTGGTGGTGCCCAATCGCCGTGCAGCCTTGTTTTTAGGGAAGTATCTATCGAGGAAAACCGATGTTCCTATCTGGAGTCCAAAGTTTTATTCCATTGAGGATTTCGTTTTTGCTTGGAGTGGTTATCAGTTAATTCCATTGGTCGATTTGTTATTCCAATTATACGAAGTGCACCGAGAAATTGAGGGAAGCAAGGCGCAGTCCTTTGACCGTTTTAGTGCTTGGGGACAGCTATTATTGAAAGATTTTAATGAGATAGACCTTTATCTAAAAGATGCCAATTATATTTTTCATTATTTGAGTGAGGCAAAAGCCTTGAATATGTGGAGCCTAAATCCTGAGGAAATGACCAAAATGGAGCGGGACTATCTACGGTTTTATGCTTCATTGGGGAAATATTACGAAATATTGAAATTGCGTTTGGAAGAAAAAAAATGGGCGTATCAGGGCATGGCTTACCGTAAATTTATTGATAATATTCAGCAGTACGATATGGAGGATAAGCCTATTATTTTTGCAGGTTTCAATGCTTTATCACCTGCTGAGCAAGCTATTTTCGACTATTATAAAGACAATAATCAGGCAAAAGTAATATGGGATATTGACAATTATTATTTTGATGATTCCAAGCAGGAAGCTGGTTATTTTCTACGGAAACAATTGGATAATATTGGTGCAAATGATATTGTATGGCGAACGAATGCCTTGCGTGAGGAGGAAAAGAGTATCAATATTTATGGTGTGTCGGGCGATGTGAGTATCGCTAAAATGGCGGGAAATATTCTAGCCGAAATGGCTAATGACTCTAATGAAAAAGGAGCGCAACTTGGCGATAATACGGCTATGGTGTTGGCGAATGAAGCGCTAATTGTTCCCATCCTTTACAGTCTTCCCGATAATATTGAGACCTTTAATATTACCATGTCTTATCCGTCAAAATTATCGCGGGTGTACGAATTGGTGAATTTGTTTTTCGATTTATATATGCAACATATTACGGAAGATGGAAAAGAGGTGAAACATAAGTCGTTTTATTATAAACAGCTGGAAACAATTCTTTTACATCCTTTGATTGCTACGCATTTACATCGAATTAGTTCAGGTAATAAAGCCCAAGATATTATAAAAATTATACGTGAAAATAATATTAGTTTTATTAGTCAACATAAATTCCCAAAGCAATTTGATATTGAAGAATCGGATGCTGCATTCTCTTTTTTGCATTTGTTTGCCAATAAAATTACAAAGCCAGTTGATTTAATCATTCTAATTAATAAGGTTTTACAAGAAGTATTTGATAATTTGGGTAATTCGGAGGAGGCAAAGCTCGATCGAGAGTTTTTATTCCATTACCTAAATCTAATGCGGCGCATTGAAGATTTGCTCGACGAGCATCCGTTTATAAAACAACTTACAACGCTCAAAAATTTGTTTATCTCCTTGGCGGCGGAGCAAGGAATTCCATTTACAGGCGAACCTTTGAAAGGGGTACAGATTATGGGCATGTTGGAAACGCGAACATTGGATTTTGATAATCTAATTCTGCTTTCTGCAAATGAAGGAATGTTGCCCAAGGCACATGTGTATCAAAGTTTTATTTTGCCCGATATCAAACGGGAATTGGGTTTGCCTTTACCTGTAGATAATGACGCAGTTACGGCATTTCACTTTTATCGTTTGCTACGCGGTGCAAGTAATATTCATATTATTTACAATACCCAAAATGATAGTATGGGCCAGGGTGAATTGAGCCGATTTGTGCAGCAGTTAGCTTGGGAATTGCCAAGTCAAAATCCTAAAGCAACCATCAATCATCAACTATACCATGTGCCTTTGCAGATTGACGATTTTGATAACGAAATTCGTTTTCCAAAGGATAAATATGCCTTGGAGCGCTTGCAGAAAATAGCGGAAGGAAGTGGCTTTTCGCCTTCCACATTAAATAATTATTTGGAATGTAGTCTGCGCTTTTATTTTCAGCGAATTTTAGGAATGTACACTGAAGATGAGGTGGAGGAAACCTTGGCCGCAAATACGCAGGGGACAGTTATACACGGCGTTTTAGAAGATTTTTATTTAAGAAAAAAAGGCCTTGCCTTGAATGAAACCTTTCTCCAAGAGATAAAAAAGGAGTATAAAAAAGAATTGGAAATTCGTTTTCAGCAGGAGTTTAAGCAAGGTGATATTAACCATGGTCAGAATTTGCTTCTGCGCAAAGTTGCAGAGCGATTTGTTGAGCACTTTATTAATAGCGAATTAGATTTTGTAAAAAAGGGAATTCCATGTACTATTATCGATTTAGAATTAGAATTGAAACGATCCATAAAACTGGAGATTGATGGTGCGGAAGTAGAAGTGAATTTTCGTGGTAATGCCGATCGAATTGATCGCGTTGAGAATGTGATTCGGGTTATCGATTATAAAACAGGCAAGGTTGAGGATAAAGATGTAAGGCTATTTTCGAAGAAGGATTCGGTATGGGATAAAATGTTGGTTGGAGAAAAACCAAAATCGTTTCAGTTGATGCTTTATGCATGGATGTATTACCCTCAATTGGAAAGCCATAATCTACTGCAGGCTGGAATTATTGGTTTGAAGTATCATGCTAAGTATTTCCCATTATCTATTGACAATAAAGATGATATAAATATTGATGAGGATAATTTGAATAATTTTGAGCAGGACTTAAAATCGATTGTCGAGCAGCTATTCGACAAAGAAGAAGATTTTATGCAATGTGAGAATGAAGACCTCTGTAAGTATTGCGATTACAAATTTATCTGTGGACGATGACAGGAAGAGCGGAATTAATAGTTTTTATAGAGGAAGAAATTTCGAAGAAAAGAGCTGAGCTTTTGGTTCAAAATACCAGTGAGCCAGAGAAGTTAGCCGCTACACTTTGGGATTTTGTTTTGTTAAATAAGCACCCCTTATCATGGCGCTCCATGTGGTTTTTGGAGCATTTAGCCGCCGAAAACCGTGCGGTTGCTCAACCCTATTTGAATGCTATAGTGAAGGCATTTCCTAGTTTTAAGTTTGATGGTCAAAAGAGGTCTGCAATGAAGATATTGCTTATGTTTCCTGTCAAATATTACGATTATGAAATGATGTTGAATACTGCTTTCGACTTGCTGTTGTCCAATGATGAGCCAGTAGCTGTTCGTATGTTTTCAATGCGCTTACTATTCGAAATTGTGAAGATAGAGCCAGAGCTCAAAGGCGAACTCAAAGAATCCATAACATTTATTATTCCCCATGCTCAGAAAGGACTGCTTAGTGCAGCTCGTGATGTTTTGAAGCGTCTGGAAATAAAGTGATTATAAAACAAAAATAATAATATGAAAACAAATCAATTTTGGATTCGGACTTTCGGACTCTTTGGAATCTTGGGAGGCTTAACTCTTTTTGCTGGAGATTTATTGTTTTACTTCAATACCGAGAGTATAAATTTTAATGAAAATATGAGCATTAGCTCAGATTTCAGAATCATTGCAAGTGGAGTAACGGCATTGCTAGCAACTTGGTTTTATTTATTAGGCTTGGGGCAAGTGTATTTTGCTTTTAAACCATCGAGTGCTACAATGCGAAACACGGTTCTATTTAGTTTTGCAGGGCTTCTAATACTCTATGGAATAGTGCATTCTGAGTATGTTGGAATTGCGACTTCCGCAAAATTAGCTGCGCAAAATAATTTAGATATTACCGAAAGTGTAGCGCTAGCAATAAAAACAAATAAAGTGTTGAGACTCTTTGGTTATCCTCTTTTTCTTATCCTATCAATAGCATTTATAAGTCAGGTATGGAAACGAAATACGCTTTATCCCAAGTGGATTATATTTTTCTTTCCTCTTTTTCCATTTATACTACAATTTGTTTTTAAGCAAGTTCTAAGTGGAACCGTATGGCTTGTGGTTATTGGTGGATATCTAAATTTGATTATGACACTGTTTTTTCTTGCATCTTCTATTGCGTTGTGGAATAAGAAATAAGTTTAGAGCTCTTAATAAATAAACAAGTTTCACGAAAAGACTAAAAATTAATTATTAGTCGCTTTAAGTGAAACTTGTTTATTGTAATACCTATTGTATTTTATAATACGCTGAAAGTGCGTTTTTATTTTTAATCGGTAAAAAGAAGCGCTTAGCTACAAAATAAACTGAGGATTAATCAAATTATCCACATGGAATAACTCATCCCATTTCGCTTGCGTTACTACTTTTCGCTCATTTACTGCAATTTCATACACCGATTTATTCTCTGTAAGTGCTTCTTTAGCAATAGATGAAGATTCCTCATATCCAATAATTGGGTTTAATAGCGTAACAATTCCCACACTATTCATTACCATATTCTTGGTATGTTCTTCATTGGCCGTTATTCCATCAATGGCCTTGGTACGAAGTGTATCGCAGCCACGAGTTAGGTATAGTATCGAGGTAAACAAACTATAAGAAATCACGGGTTCCATCACATTAAGTTGCAATTGTCCTGCCTCGGCAGCCATCGTAACCGTAGTGTCGGCACCTATAACGTAGAATGCTACCTGATTCATCACCTCAGGAATAACGGGGTTTACCTTACCTGGCATTATGGAAGAGCCGGGTTGCATCTTGGGAAGATTAATTTCATTAAATCCTGTACGAGGACCTGATGATAATAAGCGTAGGTCGTTGGAAATCTTCGAAAGTTTCACTGCTGTACGTTTCAAAACGCCCGAAAGCTGAACATAAGCACCTGTATCTGATGTAGCTTCAATGAGGTCGTCGGCTAAGAATAGCGGACAGCCTGTGTATTTAATTAAATACTTAGTAACCAACTCAGGATACTCTTCAGGAGCATTCACCCGAGTTCCAATGGCAGTAGCACCCATATTAATTTCACGTATCAAGTTTTTGGCACTATCCACACGACTAATTTCTTCTTTAATAGTGGTTCCCCAGCCGTGAAATTCCGAACCCAAACTCATTGGTACGGCATCCTGCAACTGAGTACGACCCATTTTCAAAACAGCTTTAAACTCTTCGCCTTTGCGCATCATTGATGAGGAAAGGGCATTCAGAGATTCTTTATAGCGATCCAAACTTTTTAGCAATGCAATACGAAAAGCCGTTGGGTAGGCGTCGTTAGTCGATTGCGACATGTTTACATGGTTATTTGGGTGGCAATGATCGTATTCTCCCTTTTTATAACCCATATACTCCAATGCAATATTGGCAATCACCTCATTGGCATTCATATTTACTGAAGTTCCAGCACCACCTTGTATCAAGTCGGTAACAAACTGATCGTGATACTTTCCTTTGATAATTTCGTCGCTGGCAAAGCAAATGCCTTCGGCTATTTTGGCATCTAAAATACCCAAGTCCTTATTGGCATTGGCGGCAGCTTTTTTTACATAAGCAAGAGCCACAACAAAATTGGGCTCCACACTCAATGGCACGCCTGTAATATGAAAATTGTCTAAAGCGCGGAATGTCTGTACTCCGTAATATTTATCGTTGGGAATTTCTAATTCACCAATAAAATCGTGTTCTATTCTTGTTGGCATTACTTTAAAGTTTTAAATATTAGAGCGCAAAGATAGTTGAAATTAGTAATGTATTTTTGTTGAGAATAATGCAAATCAGGGCAACCGCATCTAATTTAACTAAAAATGATAATCTGTTGAAATACAGTATTAATAACACTTCTTTCGTTCGACGAAGGAGGACAAGAAGTTGTTATTAGTGAGCCGTCAACGACTTCTTGTCTCGTTGAATTATATCCTAGAACATATGAGGCTTTTATTTTTGACGAAACGAAGAAGTGTTAACTATCAAATTGGCTAAATAAAATTTAGATGCGTTTGCCCCGTAATGCAAATACACACTTTATCTATATAGCTTATGATAAAATATTTAATCCATTGAAAATACATAGCTCGCTATGAGAGTTGATTTTTTTACTTAACTTTGGTCATTATAATCTTTTGTTTAATTGATTAAACTATTGAGACAACTTATTGTCTGATATTTATGTCATTGATAAAGGATAAGTGCGTTTCTTGTTAAATGCTCTTTAAATCCCTTTTAATAAAAAAATGAGTTCTTAATAGTATGCTACGAAAATTTACTTTCTTGCTCGGTTTCTTGCTCATGATAAGCACTAGTTTATTTGGGTCAGACTATTTTTGGGTTGGTGGCTCAGGCGATTGGTCCGATATCAATCATTGGGTAACAACATCTGGAGGCGCTACCCATCATATACAAACGCCTACTGCTAGCGATAATGTAATTTTTGATGCTAACTCAATGAGTGCTAACGCAATTGTAAATCTCAATTCTCAAACAATTTTTTGTAATGATTTTAATGTTGAGGCAATTGCCTATAATTTGAAATTTATTGGTGTTTGTCAAGAATGGCGTATTTATGGTGGTGTTAAATTAAATAGCAATTTTACGGCTAGCTTGGCTACAATGTTTTTTGAAGCTCTTAGTGGTACTCATATAATAAAATCGAATTCCAAGAAAATATTTGTAAGTATATATTTCAGAGGTACAGCAACTTGGAGCTTGTCTGATAAGCTTGATTGTGTGAATATATATTTAGAAAGTGGTAGCTTAAAAACAAATTCCAATAGCATTGAAGCGGGCAATTTTATTTCTTCAAGTTCATATTCTAGAAGTTTGGATTTAGGAAATTCTAAATTCCGTGTGTCATCATGGAATGTTTCGGGAAGTGGGTATTCTGTTAATGCGGGCAATTCAAAAATATTTATAAAGTCAGCCTATAATAATTTTCAACATACAAATACAAGCAATTTAGTATATCATAATTTGACTTTCTTATCACATGGATATTTGAATAGCACGAATATGAATACGAGCTTTCATAAAGTGAAATTTCATGCAGATGGTGGTCTTACTGGTGATAACTCGTTTGATACTTTGATATTTTCTAAAGGTGGAGTTTATAGCCTCGCTGCTGGCAAAACGCAAACAATAATTCATGCTTTTGTTGCCGATGGAAATTGTAAAGACCCGATTAAAATTTCTTCGTCCAACGGATTTGGTTTATTTAGCAAAAGTAGTGGAGCAGTTAATTGTACCTACCTTGTTCTATCTCATATTCATGCTGGTGGTGGTGCGAGTTTTTCTGATCAGGGTGGAATTGATTTGGGTGATAATACGGGTTGGTTTATTCAGCTTCCACCCAATCGTAATTTATTTTGGGTAGGCGGTGATGGCATATGGGCTGATACTGTGCATTGGTCGTTAACCTCTGGTGGGCCTGGAGGAGCATGTATCCCAACCATTGTTGATGATATAAATTTTGATGTAAATTCATTCCCAGACCCTCAAGATATTGATAATAAAGTTGATATGCAACATGTTGGGCGCTGCCATGATTTTAATTGGGAAAATACGCTATCGGGCAAATTACTGCATAAAGATACGCTTACAATCTATGGTTCATGTTTCTTTGGAAAAAATCTTGATCTTAAACAAGAGCGAATTATCGATTTTAGATCTAATGATTTAGGGGAAACTATAGAAACAAATAATATTGAACTTAATGATCAGGAATTGAGGTTTACCGGAGGGGGAAGTTGGCAGTTACTCGATAGCTTAAAAAATGGGCTAGGAGTTATTATTCATTTGAATGGTCACCTAAAAACCTCAGGTCAATATGTTCATACAAATAGCTTTCATTCGTCTGACCAAAAACCAAAGGAGCTTTCCTTTGGTAGCTCTGTGCTTGATATTGTTGAGATGGTTTACATAGAGCAAGATAGTCTTACGGTTCATCCAAATACTTCTCATTTTCGTATGTTAGGGGAGAATTCCATTTTCGAGACATTACAAGCAAATCCTGCACAATTATATAACTTAACGTTTGTCCCCGTTGAATCGCAGGGAAACATCAAAACTAAATCTACTCGCTTCAATAGGCTGTCTTATTATCAAGATATGATTCTCGAAGGTACTGCATCTTCTGATACGATTTACTATGAAAAAAACCACGATTATATTTTTTATAGTCGGGAAGACTCGATATTAAAAAAATTGATTGCTGTAGGTACTTGCGACGAGCCCATTTCATTCAGAGATCAATGGAGTTTGAATAACTACTACTTTAGAATGGCTCCTACAGCGAGCGTTAGTGTAGATTATGTAAACATGCGAGGCAATATTATTATGGGCCAAGGACCTTATTTGGCAACGAATAGTAGCGATTTGGGAATGAATGTCAATTGGACTTTTTCCTATAATTCTGTTGACCATTATTGGGTTGGAGGTCAAGGAAATTGGCAAGATAAAGGCCATTGGTCCTATTCGAGTGGAGGCCCTGGGGGCGCATGTATTCCTATGATATATGATGATGTGTTTTTTAATGCAGACTCATTTGGTAGCTTGAATGATACTGTGCTTGTGGATTCAATGAATACATATTGTCGTAAAATGACTTGGCTAAATGCTGTTAATGAACCTGTTTTTGTGAACGAAAGCAATTATGTGTCTTATATTTCTGGCAGTTTGGAGCTGATTCCTAATATGATTTTTCACAATAAAGGAGAGACGTATTTTGTTTGGGATCAAAATAATAAAACTATAGATATGGCTGGTAATCAGTTTGATGGTAATATTATTTTTTGTGATACAGGTTCTTGGTTATTATTAGATACATTAATAGTTGCTGCTGATATTTTCCATGGTAGAGGAAAATTATTGTCGAATCAATACCTTATTGCTACTCATAATTATAATGCTATTGGCTCTTATCCCAAAACACTGGATATCCAAAATAATGAAGTGCATCTTATGCAAAGTGTTTTTGGCATGTTTTTATGGAATCAAGATATTCAAACATATTTACTAGCTAATAATTCGCATATTATTTTCAAAGGAAGTGGAAGGATAATGACACAGGGTTTTGGTCAAACTCAGTACGATAAAGTTAGTTTTATTGATACACTTGGTAAGGGGGATGTTGATCATGACGCCTTAGTTACTAATACTTTCAGTCGTTTATTTTTTCAGTATGATGGTGATATAAGCGGGGAGAACACTATTGATACACTCATTTTTTCGAAAGGAGGAACCTATAAGTTTGCTGCTGGTTATGATCAATATATTCAGCACAAATGGAAAGCAGATGCAGATTGTTATGGTATGATTACAATTATTGGAAAAGCACCATCAAACTTATCTGGCAATTCCAATATTCATATGTTAAATGGAAATGTGGTGTTGCATAGTGTTTCCTTAAAAGATATTGTTGGAATAGGTAATGGAAGTTTTTCAATTAATGGAGGGGTTGATTTAGGTGGAAATTCAAGTAATTGGCAAATTACGCCAACAACAGCTCGCACTTTATATTGGGTGAATGATGGTGGCGATTGGTTTGATACGACGCATTGGTCGTTTAACTCGGGAGGTGCTGGCGGTGAGTGTATTCCAACCTATAAGGACGATGTTTTTTTTGATACAGCTTCTTTCTCTGTTTTTAATGATACGGCATTTTCATATCTTTCCATCGATTGCCATAATATGATTTGGCAATGGACTCCCGATAGCCCAATAATGCGCTTTACTGATAATATTAATATTTATGGATCCATTGCTTTGGGTGATACTATGACCGCTGTTTTTCCAAAATTGTTAATGCATGCTGTGGATACCACAAACTTTATTAAAACATCGGGGATTATTATTCAATCGATAAGTTTTTTATCAGCAGGAGGGTGGCATTTGCTCGATAGTTTGACGGTTGCTGGTAATATTAACCATTTGCGAGGAAGTTTTCGTACCATGGGTAAAGCAGTGACAGCGAGTGCTTATTCGTCAACCTATTTTACCCCACGTTTGTTAGATATCCAAAACTCGAATCTACGACTTTCCAAGCATATGACTATTCAATCGGATGGATATAGCTTAAACTCAACTAATTCGACTATTATTTTTGATAACTATATAGGCTCGTTTAGTCTAAATATTAAGGGAAGTAAAGCATTGCACTTTGATGAAGTGCGTTTTATGCCAGAGAATAAACTGAATTCACTTATTAATAATAAAACTTCAGTGAAACAGTATTTTAACAAAGTTACGATTAATAATAATGCTAAAATAATTGGCCATAATGAATTTGATACACTGATATTTAGATCGGGAAATACCTATGAACTTGATTTTTCCAAATCACAAATAGTGAATGATTATTGGTTTTTGCGAGGGAATAACTGCTATGCTCTTAACCTACAATCTACGAAGAAAAATAGTGTGGCAAATGTGATATCTTCTGCGGCAACAGTTAGTGGCGATTTTATAAATATGCGTGATATTGCAGCATCAGGAGGTGCAATGTTTTATGCAGGAAGTTTTAGTACCGATATTTCCAATAATTCGGGGTGGGTTTTTTCCAATGGTCCCCAATATGTATATGGTTTAGGGCCAAATGTGAAGTTTAATTTGGGGGGCAATGTTACCCTTTCTACATCAAATTTTAATGGCGGACCAAATACCACTTATGTATGGTCAACCGGTAGCACTAGTAGTTCGATTAATGTAAATAAAACGGGATGGTATTTTATTACCGTTACTTATGCAGGAGGTTGTGTTGTTAAGGATTCAATATTTGTTGGTTGTAACCTTCAGATGAATTACAATATTACGAATAATATTTGCAATGGTGATAGCTTAGGAATAATTTATTCAATAGTTCCTGATACTAATTATCAGTATGATTATCAGTGGAGTACAGGTGACACCTTAGATTTTACGGATAGTTTGTTCGCAGGTCAGTTTATTGTACTTGTAAGTGCAGATAGTGGGCTTTGCGCAGTGATTGATACACTTATGGTAACGGAGCCACCACCTGTATTTAGTCCGCAAGGTGATACCGCTTTTTGTGTTGACGATAGTGTATTGCTCGATCTTGGTAGCTTTGTGTCCTTTATTTGGAATGATAGTTATCAAGGGCAGTATCGTTGGATAAATCAGCCAGACACCTTTATAATACGAGTGGAAGATGCAGACGGTTGTTGGTCGGTGGCCGATACCATTAGTATTCGTGAAGACCCGCGTCCTATTGTGGATTTGGGAGCCGATACAACTATTTGCTTAAACGAAAGTGTATTATTAGAAGTGGCTAATGGAATGGACTCTTATTTATGGAATACCAACTCTGCAATGAATAGTATTACAGCCTATTATACGGGCGTGTATTGGGTTCGTATAAGTAAAAAAACCTGCATTGTGTCGGATACCATTGAGATTTTTAATTGTCCACCTAAATTTATTGTTCCCAATGTTTTTACTCCAAATAATGATGGGTATAATGATGTTTTTAATATCGATTATCAAAATATATGGGAGTTTGAAGTAAAAATTTATGATCGTTGGGGGGCAAAAGTTTTTCAGTCATCTAATTTGGACAAGCCTTGGGATGGGAAAATAAATGGTCGTGAAGCGGCGGAAGGTGTTTATTTTTGGCAAATTATTTATCAAGAATATAATGGGCAAGGAGAAGGTAGTAAGGATAAGATGGTAAGAGGAACGCTTAGTTTATATCGCTCTATGAAAAAGTAATTCGCAATTGTAATTAAATGAACCTATGATTGATATAATAAACCACTAAAGAAGAAAGCATTAGTGAAAACAAAAAATCCAAGCAAAGCAAACCTCACTTGGATCTTAAATATAGTTTATAGAATCTTATTTCAATTTCTCAATAACCTCATCAATACTCAAGGACTCTTGATTACCCGTCTCCATATTCTTTAACGTAAGTTTTCCGCTTTCAATTTCTTGATCTCCAGCCAATATTACAAATGGAATTGCTTGATTATTAGCATAAGTCATTTGCTTTTTCATCTTGGCCGAATCGGGAAATAACTCGGTACGAATACCTGCTGCACGAAATTGCTGTAATGCTTGAATTGCATAAAGCTCTTCTTTATTACCAAAGTTAACAATCATTAACTCTGTACCTTTAATCGATTTTTTTGGGAAGCCATCCAAATCGCTAAGCACATCGTAAATGCGATCGGCACCAAAAGAAACACCCACACCCGAAACATCTTTTAATCCAAATATCCCGGTAAGGTCATCATAACGACCACCGCCACAAATGCTACCCATTTTCACATCATTGGCCACTACCTCAATAATAGCCCCCGTATAATAATTAAGTCCACGTGCTAGAGTTAAATCCAATTCCACCTCATTCTTAATATCTAATTTCGAAAGATAACTGAATACCGCTTCTACCTCAAGCATACCTTTATTCCCAATGGCCGATTCGCCCACAAACTCGCGCAAGCAGTTCATCTTAGCATCAGTACTATTACCTTGAAGGTTCATAAATGGCTCAATCATGGTAATGGCGTCATCGCTGATTCCTTTTGATCGCATTTCCTCATATACTTTCTCTGGACCAATTTTATCAATCTTGTCCATAGCAACCGTGATATCAATTATTTTCTCAGGATAACCAATGGTATCAGCCAGTCCAGCTAGTATTTTTCGGTTATTCAGTTTGATGGTAACATTGATATTTAACTTTTGAAATACTTGGTCGATAATCTGTATTAACTCCACCTCATTAAGTAGGGAAGTACTACCAATTACATCAGCATCGCATTGGAAAAACTCACGATAGCGTCCTTTTTGAGGGCGGTCGGCACGCCAAACAGGCTGAATCTGATAACGACGAAAAGGGAATGTAATTTCGTTGCGATGTTGCACAACATAGCGAGCAAAGGGGACAGTTAGGTCATAACGTAATCCTTTTTCCGAAATCTTTGTTGTCAGTTTACTACTAGTAAGCTCTGCGCAATCATCACGATTTACTTTACTTAAAAAATCTCCTGAATTCAAAGTTTTGAAAAGAAGTTTGTCGCCTTCTTCACCATATTTACCCATCAAAGTAGAAAGATTTTCCATTGCTGGAGTTTCAATCTGCTGAAAGCCGAAAAGCTCGTACACCTCTTTAATGGTATTGAATATATAGTTTCGCTTCGCCATCTGTGTAGGGGAGAAGTCGCGTGTTCCTTTTGGGATGCTTGGTTTTTGTGCCATTATTTCAGTTATTATTCTATTTAGATAATAGTTGAGCCAATTCAAGAATTGACTCTTTACTAAATTCTAAAATATCATATTAGTATGTCTAGCGCAAAAGTAATCTTAAATTCTGTTATAGGAGGTGTTATGATATTAGATTTTTTAGATATTTGCCGCTTCAAATATATAAAGCTTTTGTTATGATTGAAACGGGTAAGATTAATAGTGATAAATTTCGTCTTTCATGCAGTTTGTACGAAATGATTGAGATTTGGTCGATGCGTGGACACGAAGTGGAATTAAAATATATTGACGAAAACCAAAAGGAGCAGACTACAACTGCCGTTATTACTAATGTGTTTTCGAGAAATGGTTTGGAGCAGATGGAAGTCAATGGAAATCAAATAATTCCTACAAAAAATATTATTTTGGTCAACGATGTTCCATTTCGAGATTATCTTAAATAGGGCCTTTAAGAAATATTCATATTCAGAATTATTATCTATTTCTTTGATTGGACATTACTATTTTCCCTTTCTACACTGCCTGTCGTAAGGTTATTTTTTGGACACTGATTTTTATGTTCTTCTTTTTCCGTAGGAAAAATAGAGCATATCATAAGTAATCATAGTAATCTGTTTAAGTACATGACAAAAAAATCTATGTTTGGGCTAAAGCCCAGCTTTAGTCATAATCATTAGACGGGGCATTAATGCCCCGCCTAATGAAATCGCCAGATTCTGTGGACTTTAGTCCAAACATGAGATGTATATAATTCTAAATATAATTATTTATTAATTTTTTGTCATGTACTGAGGTAATCTGTATCTTAAAAATCCACTACATATTGCAAAATAATAGGAAGCTTTTACTTTCTATTATTAGTGTCCGATTAAAAATACTATTAAGAGGCAAAACTCTTATATCTAAAGAGTTTTAGGGGTAATATATTATTTGCACCTTACTTTCGGATTAATTGTCAATAATTTATTTTGCCTCTAGTCCTAAAGGATGTAAATTATTTTCAAAAATTAATAGAATATTTCATATTTGGAGAGAGTCAATCAAATTTCGCAAATCAAAATACGATAACTATCGGATCTTAAATTAAGTATAGATGAAAATAAATTTCATTTAAGGTGCAAAACCAAGGGCTTTCAATCCATTCCATAGTGGTTTATTTAGAAAGTAAATTAGTTATCTTTTTAGTCTAAATAACGTTTTGTATATTATTACCTAAGCGTTGTAAATCCATCCTTTCCTTCTTTTCATTTAGTATGAAATAGTGTTTTATTGTGAACAATTATTATTACTGCATGATACGTAAATATCAGAATAACAATTAGTAAAGTATAATTTTGAAGGGTGTTAAAGTATATTATCAGTTGTTATTAAAATAACAAAAAGCTAACATATGTCAATTATTCGCATAATATATGCAAGTGTGATAGCTAATTAAATACTAATGTTATTTATATAACACAAGCTATTTCTGTTGTATGTTTGCTGTGAAATAAATAACAGTATAAATAGTAATTGAAAATAAATACAAACTAATAATAACTTAAAACCAATAGTAATGAAAAATTTAACAAAACTAATTATGGCAATTATGATGATTTCTATTTTCGTAGTATCATCTTGTAAAAAGAAGGACGATCCAAAACCAGATCCTCAAGTTGACAAATCTTTTGAGACTTTGAAGTCATATATGATTTCAAAAGACATGGATTTACCAAAAATTCTTACTTCATGGATTACAACATCAACCGTTGTACATGATGCAATGACCGATGCTGATCCTGCTAATGATTTCTATATCATTGATATTCGTAAGGCAGCTGATTTTACAATAGGTCATATTGAGCATTCGCATAATGCTGCATTAAAGGATGTATTGGATACTGCTGCCAATAGTGGAAGTATGCCAATTATTGTAGTATGCTATACAGGACAAACTGCTTCTCATGCGGTGGTAGCACTTCGATTAAGTGGTTTTCCTAATGCTAAAGTAATGAAATGGGGTATGAGTAGTTGGAATGCCAATAACGACAAATGGACTTCTAATGTAGGAAGTATTGGTGTTGGAAATGCCAATTGGGAAGCTGCTCCTGGGAAAATTGCAACAAACATCAATTATGGAGATCCTACTTTAGGAGCTGGTGATGATGATGGTGCAACAATTCTTAAAAGTCAAGTTAAGAAAATGTTAAATGCAGGATTCCAAGGGATTCCAAGTAATACTGTTTTAGATAATCATGGCGATTATTATATTAATAACTTTTGGGCTGAAGCTGATGTTACACATTATGGTCATATTAAAGGTGCTTTTAGAATTAAGCCTTTGAGTTTAAAAGATAAACAATATCAAAATTATGATCCTAAAGCTACTGTGGTAACTTATTGCTGGACAGGTCAAACATCTTCAATGGTTACTGCATTTATGAATGTAATGGGATATAAAGCAAAAAGTTTGAAGTTTGGAACTAACAGTATGATTCATTCTGAATTGAATTCGCATAAGTGGAATGCTTCAACGCAAGCAAAAAATTTCCCTTTGGTACATTAAAATAGAAGCAAATATAAGCTAAGGTGATTTATCACCTTAGCTTATTCTAAAACAAAATAAATTTATTAGTAAATAGCTAAATAATTAGCAGTGTGACTTAAAAAGTATAAAAACATGAAACGGACAATTATATATATAGTTTTAGTATTTATTCTGGCGCCATTTTCATCTTTTGCTCAAGGATGTGCCGAGGCTGGCGACGATGAAGGAATCAAAGTGTTTGGCTTTATTCAGCCACAATACGAATATCAGTTTTTGGGCGATAGCGTTCAAAAATTTATGAGAGGTAGAAGCTCTGAAAGCTCATTCTATTTCAACCGTGCTCGTTTGGGCGTTGTGGGAAATATCCCTTACGATTTTGCCTACTATTTTGTGGCCGAGTTTAGTCCTGGTCATGGAGGACCTTATATCTTAGATGCCTTTGTAACTTACAAACGTTGGGCACCTTATATTAATATTTCCATGGGACAGTTTAAGTCTCCATTTGGATTGGAATTGCAAACTGCTTGTAGTGGTTTATATACCATTGATCGCTCTCGCGTGGTAAACGAATTAGCTAGTCCATTTCGTGATATCGGAGTACTGATTTTTGGAGGTACTGGTGAGAAAAAAATATTTGGTCTTGAGAATAAAGATGTGTTCAAATGGCAATTGGCTATAACGAATGGTACGGGTCAAAATGTTGATGATTCGAACAGTGATAAGGATATTACAGGCCGTTTGGTATTCCAACCTTTTGATGGTTTTGGAATAGGTGGTAGTTATCGATATGGGCGTCAAGCTCCCATTCAAACAGGAATGGTTGATGATACACGTAGTCGTTGGGGAGTGGAATTGTCTCTTGAGAAGTATAACTTCTTGCTTCAAGGGGAATATATTTCAGGTTTAGATAAAGGCTCTTCACTTATTGGCGGAGGTTGTGGTTCAACACCAACGATTGTTAAAGGAGACTTCAATAAGAATGGTTATTGGGCAGCATTGATGTACACTTTTAAAGATAAATTTGCACCTATTGTAAAGTATCAATATTATAATGTGCATGCAGATATTGCAAGTGTAAAGGATCAAACGATGACAGAATTAATCTTTGGATTCAATTATTACTTTAATGATTGGACACGCTTTCAATTGAATTATGTAATTACAGATGATTCCTATATATCCGATGATAAGGGATTTATGAAGAATTATTTGGTATTGCAAGCGCAAATAAAATTTAATTAATAACGCTAAAAATTTTAGATGATGAAAAATATTAAAATACTGAGCTCTTTTATTATTGCCTTTTTGTTCTTTATACCTTCATTGGTAGCACAAGGTGATTTCATATCCGCAAAAGAGTTTTCGAAAATAATAAAGGATAAAAATACAAGAGTAATATCTACGCAAAAGCTAAAGAATTTTAAGACTTCTCATATTACAGCTTCTGTGCATGTTGATCATCACGATTTGTATAAAACTTCTGGTCCTGAGGGTGTTTTGCTGTCAAGTTCAGCTTTAGCTTCTTACTTTGGTAAAAAAGGAATTTCCAATACTAATATGATTATCATTTATGATGATGGAAAAAATAAGTATTCGTCACGTGTGTATTGGGTGTTGAAATATTTAGGAGCTAAGAATGTGAAATTGCTTCATAAAGATATGAAAGCATGGCGTTCAGCTCGAATTCCTATTACAAAAACCATTAGTAAGCCTAAGGCTACTACTTTTGCAGCCCATGTGGACAAAAGTGTAATTGTAAATGCTGCATGGGTAAAGTCGCATTTGACTGATGCTAATGTGGTGATTATTGATGCTCGTCATATTACGGAGTATAATGGTACTTCAGAAAAACCAGTAAGTAAAGGTCATATTCCAGGAGCTGTAAATATTGAATGGAAAAAGATGATTAACGAAAATGGCTCGTTAAAGTCGGCCGAAGAATTAAAAAAGATTTTTGCAGCCAAAGGTGTTACATCAGGTAAAACTATTGTGGTGTATTGTGCTACTTCGGTACGTGCAGGTATTGAGTATGTTGCTTTGAAAAGTTTAGGCTTTTCAAACGTAAAAGTCTATGATGGAGCTTATAACGAATGGGTGTCATTAGGATACAAATTAGAAAAATAGTTTGGTTTTTTTGTTATTCCGATTGCTATCGGAATATATTTAGTTTGAATAGAGGTTCGCATTTGTGAACCTCTTTTTTTTGTGCTTTTGAAATTGCAATGTATTGCTTTGCTCCGTAGAAATGTTGCAAGGAATGGCCAGGATTAACCCATCAAATTATTGATTTGTTACCTTTATAGTTAATACTTCTTCGTTTCGTTAACTATGAAAATTCCAAATG
>Ga0256844_10000237_pt1 | contig 22008 bp, 26 predicted proteins | sample MusselsmetaG_FD_189100 | JGI IMG/M metagenome (GOLD analysis project Ga0256844, IMG submission 189100) | Mussel associated microbial communities from hydrothermal vent at the East Pacific Rise, Pacific Ocean - Mussels | ecosystem: Host-associated > Mollusca > Shell > Unclassified ... | reverse complement strand
ACTCTGACTACACTGTTGGCGGTCGTGCCTCTGTGTTTTTGTAGAGTGAGCGATAGCGAGGCTCTGTAACTTGGTTATGCTTAATGGCGTTATAAAAATGGATTCCAGCCTCCTTAAGATATATTTTATTTACTGGCGACTTCCAAGGGTCGCTATATCAAAAACGACAAAAGGATAAAATGTGAATATTAGTGTATCTGACTTCTTGGCACTTCAAAATGAAGTAAGAACCATGCAAAGAACTATAAAAGAGATGATTGATACAGAGCTTGAGCTTATAGACATAAAATCTATAGCAATAAATCTAGGACAAAAACCAGCTACTATAAAAGCTTACATCAAGCGAAATTCATCATCTATGGGTATAGGAACTATATTCAGAGATGATGAATTTAAAGTCGTAGATGGTAGCATGATGGCGTATAAAAGTGTGTTTTTGAAGCTAAAGAGGAAATACAATGGCTAAAAACACAAAAAAACACTATATTCGAAACGGTTACATTTATGTCCAAGGTACAAAAACTATGTTAAACAGCATGGGTGCAAAACTGCCAAAAGACAAAGTAACTTTCTATCGCAAGGCAACAGGACTGGAAGCTACAGAGAGGAACTTAGCGTACATCCAAGAGCATGCAGTAGAAGTTCTTTACCATATCGTTACAAAACACAAAAAAGTGCAAGATGAAAAACTATTTGGTGTTTATGCAAAATATGTTTTAAAAAACACTTCTGAAAGTATTACAGCCGAATCATATGCGACTTACAAATCGCAACTAAAACGCTTTATCCTTCCGTATTTTGAAAGTTTTAATATATCAGATATAAAACATTCAGACTTGAGGTATTGGCAAAATGCCATGCTGGAGCGGGGTGTTACAAAAAATGCTTTAAGGCGGATAAAAAACATCTTTCAGATGATTCTCCAAGAAGCAGTTTTTGACCAGGTCATAGAAGCGAATCCTTTTATCAGCATCCGACCGATAAAAGTACCAGCTTCAAAACAAAAAGAGCCATACACCGTTAATGAGATTGAAAAAATCATCGACAAAGCCGAAGGCTGGTTCAAAACTTACTTTATTGTGAGTCTCATGGTTGGTGGCCGCCCAAAAGAGATCAGAGACTTAAAATGGTCAGATATAGACTTCAAAGCAAAAAAAGTCAAAATATTTATGACAAAAGTAGGGGAGTACAAAACAATTCCTATGATTTTTCTTGTTGAACAGTCGCTAAAAGAGCTAAAAATGACAGCAAAATCCGACAAATGGGTTTTTCCAGCCAAAAGCGGCGAACCGTACCATAGGTCAGCATATATAAGCGATGGATACTTCAAACCGCTCTTAGAAGAATTAAATATATCATACAAGAGCCTTCATGTCACAAGACATATGTTTGCAAGTATCTTGATAGCCAAAGGAATGGATGTCAGCTGGGTAAGCAGAAAACTAGGACATAACAGTATTAAGACAACTCTGAAGTACTACAACTTGTTTATGGGGGATATAGATGAAAAATCCAAAGCCCAAACAGCAAATAACATCATCAGAAGCACCTTGAAAATCCTAAACGAAAAGGAAAACTAAAATGCACATTTTTTGCACACACAGCCCAACAGGAGCCACGAAAAGCCCAAACACAGCCACATGGCGAACCATAGTGAATAGTGTTCGAGTCTCGTCCGCCGCGCCATTTAAAAAACTTCAAATAGCACGGATAAAACCCTTAAAAATGGGCTTTGTGCAAAAAATCATATATACAAATCAACTAAAAAAGCACTTCAAAAACACACTTTTACACCTCATTTTGTATGTCAAAAACACTATTTTAGATACAAAAAGTGTACAAAACTTGCACAAAATTCATTTTAAAAGAAGTGTATTTTGTTAAGAATTGGCACAGTATGTTCGGGGGGCCTTGCTGCTCCAGAGCAAGCACTCAAACAATTAAATATTACACATAAAAATATTTTTGCATGCGATTTTGATAAATTTGCAAGAGAAAATTATCTAGCAAATCATAAAATTAAAATTAAGCACTTTCATATTGATATTAACGATATGGACGGCAAACAATATGCTAATAAAGTAGATATAGTAGCAGGGGGGACTCCTTGCCAAGATTTTAGTATAGCAGGTCTTAGAGCAGGCACTGATGGGCATAGAGGTCAATTGATATGGCAATATTTTCGCATCGTTAAAGAGACAAAACCAAAAATATTTATTTACGAAAATGTAAAAGGAATGGTAAGCGACAATAATGGTCGCACATTAAAAGATTTTTTAGAGACATTTCGCTCTATCGGCTATCATTGCCATTCACAAGTTTTGAACACAAAAGACTATGGAGTGCCTCAAAATAGAGAGAGAATTTACATAGTTGGATTTTTAAACCATAGTGAATATGTTAAATTTTCTTTTGCTCAAAAACAACCACTTTTAACGAGACTTAAAGATGTGCTTGAGCATAAAGTTGATGAAAAATATTATATAAATAGAGAGCTAGATACTTCATATAAAAGCCAATCCAACACAATTCATGACGAACGAAAACCTATGCCTACAATATGTGCTGGGGCACATGGGTATGCATCAGGATATGTAAAAGTAATCGGGATGATCGATTCAAAAGGTCACGACATAATTCGCCGTGTTCACGATAAAGATGGAATTTGTCCGACACTCACGATGACAGGTGGTGGGAATCAAGAACCAAAAATTCAAGTAAAATCGGCTATAAAAAAAGGCTATGAAACTGCAACAATTGGAGATAGTATCAATCTATCTGTGCCTAATTCAAAAACTAGAAGAGGTCGAGTAGGGAAACAAGTAGCACAAACTCTTGATACTTCTTGTAATCAAGCAGTTGTTGAGCCAAAAATTATTGATGATACAAATGACTTCAATGAAATAAAAAAAAGAGAATACACAGAGTACTCTCCTGCACTCAGAGCAGGAAGAAGTGGCTTAAAAGTTCAAGAACCAAGAATCATAGCTAGTCGTGGACGAAATCCTAAAAATTCAAACTCAAGAGAAGCAGGATTACCAACCAAACAAATGCTTGAAGTCAATGAAAACGGCACTTCAAACACACTCACAACAGTACAAAAAGATAATTATGTACTCGAAGAAAATTATCGTATAAGAAAATTAACACCACGAGAATGTTTTAGATTGCAGGGATGCGACGACAGCTTCAAGATAGCAGTTTCAAACTCACAAGCCTACAAAATTGCTGGAAATGCTATGAGTGTAAATATTTTAGAGATGATTTTTACACAAATTCTTAATCCAATTAAACAGAATAATTTATTTGATTTTTTAGAAGAGACAGAGGAGGAAGTGATATGAAAATTACATCAATAGTACACTATTACCGAAGGAGCCGACATGGCAAAAATACCTGAAGATATACCGAAATATGCAGACAAAGAAGTCATAAAGCGACTCAAACAGGGGAGTGATAACTATAATGTATATATGTATTTATCGCATGGGAATAGCCTCACAGTAGCTTTAGCGAGACGACTCGACCCAAGTCTAACACAAGACTTAACAAGCCGTATAAATGAGCTAATTAATACTTTTAAAGTCCCCATTTCCAGCGATAGAGTTATGAAAAACGGAGTGCTTAAAAGATATAAACAATATTGGATTACAGGCTCAAACGAAATCTTAGATAATAGTCTACTATTAAGCGAGGTGCAATAATGGCTTTTATTCCAAATACTTTTCAAATTCCAAATGCTATAGTTGACAAAATGTTATCAAAAATTTCAGGTAATGAACTCAAAATATATATGATTATCATTAGAAATACTACTGGCTGGCATGTAGAAAAAAGTAAAGAATTACCTACGATTGAGCTTATGAAAATTAGTGGAATGTCAAAGCCAACTGTATTAAATGCCACTAAGAAATTGTCAAATTTAAAGCTTATAAGGAGTCACGGAAATGCAAAAAAAGGATATAATTATAGTGTAAAATTTGAGATAAAAGAGGAGCGAAAACCAAAGAGTATGGTCAAAATTCTTTACCACCCAAAACCAATAGTATGGTCAAAATTCTTTACCGCTAGCGGTCAAAATTCTTTACCGCTAGCGGTAAAGAAAATTGACCACTGGATACATATACTAAAACAAGAGTTAAAAACAGAGTTAAAACCATGTGGTGATTTTAAAAAAACAGAAGAAAACAAAGAGATTAATTTTTCAGTCGAATTTACAAAACTTATTGATGAACTAAAAATGAAAATATCTTGGCGGTCAAAAATATCACTAGATGACTTCTCAAGAAAAAAAGTTTTAAATGATTTTATCGATCTTACTAAGTCCGATAGATTTAGAACTGCTCTTGTAAAAACAAATCAATCTCCGCATCAACTTGTGTGTTATTTTTATAAGCAGCATGTTATTGAGTCTGGAAAGTATGCTAAAAAGATTGGGGATTTTATATTAGATTTTTTTGCAGTAGTTGAAGAAATTCAAAAACAAACAAAGCCTTATGGAAATATCGAAGAGCTTGAACAGTATCTCGTCCAGAATTTCAAGCGGCGAATATTTGCCAAAGATGTTGCTGGGTATAAAAGCGATGTGACTTTCTCGATAAGCATGTACGGACAATTTATAAATAATTTTTCTGGAGGCGAAATTGATAATCCTACAAAAGCTAAACTTTTAAACTATCTCTTTGAAAATCCAAACAAGATTCAATCGCTAACAAGGAGAATCGCATGACTTCTACCAATCTGCATCTATTTGACCAGCATCAAGAAGGCGATGTTGTTATCGACATCTTAGCAGGTAGAGATTGGACTGAATACAAGTATTGTGTAGGTCAGTATCATAGAGGATTGGTCGAGTGGGTCGGTAAAGATTTAAAAACACATCGCTATCAAGGATTAAAAGTTGTGTTCAACTGGGAGTCAGCTTTGAAATTAGTAAGAAAATTAACAGGAGAACTTTAAATGAGTACAGCAACCCAGTCGAATATGTTCTTGGCATCCTACATTGAAAAAAGATTTGGCTTAAGTGCTGGATATTTTAAGAGAGCAAAGAGACAAAATACAAAACTAGAGTTAAAAATTATAGAGCAATATGAATCCCTATTTGTATTGTTGTCGGATGAGACAACTGACTTAATTAAGTGTGGATATATTTCCTTAAAAATAAATCAAGATGACTGTGTGGATTTATTTGATTATATCTACACCATGACAAAATCCACGCATATAGGATTTTATAGAGATAACCCAAAGGAGCTGAAGTGAGTAAAAAATTATGTCCTATCCACGGATTATGGGAAGTAACAACAACTCAAAAAAGATGTCCAGCTTGCACATCAAATCGCTCAAGAGAATACGATAAAAACTATCGAAACAAAGAGTCATCAAAGTTCTATCATTCAAAAAGTTGGAAGCAAGTAAGAATTTTACAATTGATGGAATTTCCTATCTGCAAAAGATGTCCTGCACTTGCAACGATTGCAGATCACAAAACACCGATTGATAAAGGTGGTCCAAAACTAGACAGAGATAATCTGCAATCACTTTGTCATGCTTGTCATAATATCAAAACAGCAGAAGACAAAAAATGAAAAATAAAAGTTCAAAGGGAGGGGCGGTCAAATCTCTACAACCTTTCCACTGCTACACCGAACCCCCCGAAGACTTTTCACGAAAATCAGTTTTAGGGGGTAGGGTATTTTGATTGACTGGGAAGACATAAAATTAAAAGTCGAAGGAAGTAGTACTTCCATAAGAGCTATAGCTAGAGAGCATGACATATCAGATACTACAATTAGAAAAAAAATCAAAAAAGAAGAGTGGGTACGATATGTGCCTACTGTGCAGGGTCGCAAAAAAGAAGTGCAATCGCATAAAAATATTTTAGGACAAATTGCACTTAGAAAACTTTACGAGCTAAAAGAAGAGCTTGGAGAAAATTATAATCCTGTTGATGAGCCTCTCATCGTGATGTATGCTAAAAATTATGAAAGATATATTGAGCTTGAAATTGAGATGGCAGATGAGGGTGTTGTTGCAATGAGTGCTAAAACTGGAGCAACTTATATAAATCCAGTTTTTAATGCCTTGCAGATGGTAATTAAAAATTTAGCGGTTCTGGGAGATAAGCTTGGACTCTCGATCGAGAGCAGAAAAAAACTAAACTTGCAACTTGGTAAAAAAGCAGAAACACCGAGTCTGTTTGACATCGTAAGTGGTTTTAATGATATGGAGATTGAAATATGAAGATTGAGTACAAAGATATAGATAAGCTGATTCCTTATGTGAACAATACAAGAACACACGATGAAGAGCAAGTTTTACAAATAGCTTCGAGTATCAAAGAGTTCGGTTTTACAAATCCGATTTTAATAGATGCAGATGATGGTGTGATCGCTGGTCATGGAAGGATAATGGCCGCCAAAAAACTCGATATAAGAGAAGTACCTTGTATCGTTTTGTCAGATTTAACGGAAGCACAAAAGAAAGCTTATATCATCGCAGACAACAAATTGGCATTAAACGCTGGGTGGGATGAAAAGCTTTTAAAGTTAGAAATTGGAGCACTCCATAGTATGGATTTTGATATTGAATTGTTAGGATTTGATAGCGATGAATTAAATGCATTGGATATTGATTTTGAATTAGACTCTGCTCTTGATGAGGATAAAGCTGATGAAGTGCCTGAACTTGTTAAAAAATCCTGCATTAAACATGGAGATATTATAGAACTTGGTATAACTTTTCAACATAGGATTATGTGCGGAAGTGCGACTGAAGCTGAAGATATAAAAAAACTTATGAATAATGAGCTTGCTGACCAATTAGTAACTGACCCACCTTACAATGTAGCATATGAGGGAAAAACCAAAGAAGCCATGACTATACAAAATGATTCAATGGATGATAATAGCTTCAGACAGTTCTTAAAAGACTCTTTCCAAAATGCAAACGATGTAATGAAAGAGGGGGGGGGTATTCTATGTTTGGCATGCTGATAGCGAGGGATATAATTTTAGAGGTGCTTGCCATGATATTGGCTGGAAAGTAAGACAATGTTTGATTTGGAAAAAGCAAACATTGGTTATGGGCAGACAAGACTATCACTGGAAGCACGAACCTTGCCTATATGGCTGGAAAGAGGGAGCAGGGCATCTATGGGCTACAGACAGAAAACAAACAACTATATTGGAGTTTGATAGACCGATGAAAAATGATTTACATCCAACTATGAAGCCAGTAAATCTCATAGAGTACAATATAGAAAATAACACAAAAGGACAAGATATAGTTTTAGATTTATTTCTAGGAAGTGGCACAACTTTAATTGCTTGTGAAAATACAAGAAGGAGATGCAGAGGAACTGAACTAGATGAAAAATACACCCAAGTTATAATTCAAAGATACTGTGACTACACATCAATCGACACTATAAAAATAAACGGCAAAGAAACATTATGGGAAGAATACAAAAATGCAAACACGCCTAAATAGTCATATAGAGATAACCATAAATCAAATAGCAGGAATCATCATCGGCTGGTGTATAGTCTATTTTATATTTCCTTTGCTAAAAGACTTATCAAGTGCTGAACTAGCAACCGTATCAACCATTATGTTTTTCATATCTAGCTATGCAAGAAGCTATATTTTAAGGAGACTATTCAATGCCAACATTAAACAAAGATGAATTAAAGAAAATATCTATGCTCTCATCTCTCCTATTTTGTGAAGATGAAATCAAAATCATAATGTCAAACGAAGATGAAATAAAATCTTTTAAAGATGCCTACGAAAAAGGAAGATTAAACGAAAAGTTTGAAATCCGAAAAGCTATTTTTAAACAAGCTCAAAGTGGAAATGCTCAAGCTCAAAAGCATTGGATGGAACTCTCCAGAGAAGCAGCTATCAGAGAAAAACGGAAAAGATGAAACCCTATTACGAGAAAACTTTTGACCGACATCGTAATGATTTGGAAAAAGCCAAGCCAAATTTACGGTTTAATAAAAAGTTAGGAATGGCATATATAGCCATCATCCAAGATTTAAAACATTACAAAGGAGAGTTAAAAGGTCAAAAAATCCACTTAGAAGAGTGGCAAAAGAAGGTAGTCATTATACTTTTTGGCTGGCAAAGAAAAAACACCAAAGGGCACTGGATTAGAAGATTCAGAACTGCAATGATATTTATGCCAAGAAAAAATGGAAAAACTATATTTGGGGCAGCAAGCTCTATCGCCGATATGATTTGCCGTCCAGACTTTGGAGCTGAACATGTATATTTTGCTACAAAAAGAGAACAAGCCAAACTAGCTTATGCACCAGCCGAATACATGCTCACAAACAACGATGAGCTTAAAAAATATACTTCCGAGAGCTATGGCACATTAAACATATCAAAAGCCGATGCCAAAATTTCAACATTAGGAAGAGATGCAGGAAATGAAGATGGACTAAATGTCACATTTGGGTTATGCGACGAACACCATGCTCACAAAGATGATGCTCTTTGGGATGTTGTAAAATCATCCCAAATGGCACGAAGAGAACCTTTTATGATGAGTATCACAACAGCTGGGTTCAACACAGCCTCTCCAGCATATCGTTTGCACGAGCATAGTAAAAAAGTGCTTGACGGCATTTATGATGATGATACACATTTCGCATTTATTTGTGAACCTCCAAAAAAACCTGACGATGACGATGATTTTTATTTCAAAGAAGAGATTTGGAAGATGGCAAATCCAAATTATGGAATAAGTGTCGAGATTGATGAGTTTCAAGATGCAGCAAAAGAGGCAAAACTAAAACCTGAAAAACTAAATAACTTTCTAGTAAAGTACTTAAATGTCTGGACTGGAGCAGCAGAAAGCTATTTACCTCTTTACAAGTGGAACGATTGTGAGGGAAAAACAGACTTCACGGGAGAGTTTATCGCTGGACTCGATCTATCTATCAGAGACGATTTTACAGCATACATGCAAGTTTTCAAAAAAGGAGACGAGTATCACATCAAATCAAACTTCTACATTCCACAAAAAACAGTTCAATCACGAGAAAGAGAGTTAAATGCTCCTTTATTTGCTTGGGTAAAAAAAGGTTATATCAAAGCAACTCCTGGCGATGCAGTAGATTATGACTACATTATCGAAGATATAAAAAAAGATTTAAAAGATATGGAAGCACTTTGTTACGATGTCTATAAAGCAAAATATCTTATAAAAAAACTAAATGACGAAGAGGGATATGCCTCAACAGTTCCCATAGTCCAAGGCTATCGAACTTTAACAGAACCAACATCTCTACTGCTAAAACTTATCAAAGATGGTAAAATTGTTCACGATGGAAACCCAGTTTTAAGATGGATGATTTCAAATATGGTCATAGTCTCAAATGCTCAAGCAAACATCATGCCCGATAAATCAGACCCAAATAGAAAAATCGACGGTGTTGCAGGAATTATTAACGCACTTGCATATCTCGTACATGACATAAAAGATGAAAAACCAAATCCTTACGAAAAACATGGACTAAGAACGCTATAAAATTTCAAAAAAGTTTTTTTTAAGTTCCAGCACCTATTTTAAGGGCTTTTCTAACTCTAAGATATACTATTGCACTCTAAAATTCCTCTACAAAATCCCAAAGTAGTCAAAATAGTCAGAATCTGACTACTTTTTCTGCCACAATTGCACCATCGAAAATAAAAAGGTGCAATTTTGACTCAAATATCTCATGCTGCTTTAAAATATCCTGACGCAAAAAGAGAAACTGAGATAGTTCCAGCTTCTCAAGCCACTTGCACAACTACAACAAGTGAGCTTTTTGCATCTATAAATGATGATTTTAAAGTAACAGAAGAGAATGCACTTCGTATATCAGCAGTTTATGCTTGTATCAAAGTTTTGTCCGAGGGAGTCATGCTCGCTCCTATACAGCTTATGCACAAAAAAGATAACAAGAGAAAAAAAGCAATCAATCATTCACTTTATAGTGTACTATACAAAAAACCTAATTTTTTCCAAACTCCAAGTGATTTTAAAAAAATGTTTGTTGCTCATATGTGCTTGACAGGTGCTTTTTATGCACAGATTATTCGCACAAACGGCGGCGATATTAAAGAGTTGATTCCTCTAAATCCTACAAAAATGTACACAACTTTTCAAGCTGGGGAGTTGAAATATTTTTATTGGGGAGGTGCTGGTAATTCTCATATTTTAAATCAAGAAGATGTTTTTAAAGTTATTGGGCAGTCTCTTGACGGAATTACACCAGTTTCTCCTATTCGCTATCAAGAAGACTCGTTAAACCTATCAAAAAAGACAGAGAAGCATGGCATTAAATATTTTGATAATGATGCAACACCGCCTATTGCGATTATGATTCCAGAAGAGCTTTCAGACTTAGCATTTGAGAGATTTAAACAAAGCGTAAATGAAGCTTCAAGTAGAAAAAACAAACACCGACCTATGATTTTGGAAGGTGGAGCAGATATAAAAAAGATAGGATTATCGCCTGAAGACAGTCAACTCTTAGAATCAAGAAGATATGAAAAGCAAGAAATTTCAAGCATTTTTAAAGTTCCTCCACATATGATAAGCGACTTATCAAAAGCAACATTTTCAAATATTGAGCAACAAGATTTAAACTTCACAAAATTTTCACTTATGCCTTATTTTATCGCTTTTGAAGAGGCGGCTGATATTCAACTTTTAGATAAGAGCGAGTGGAATGAATACTATTTTAAATTTAATGCAAATGCTCTTTTAAGAGGCGACTTTAGCAGCCGAATGGAAGGATATGAAAAAGGTAGAAATATGGGGATGTTTAGCGTGAATGATTTATTAGAATTTGAAGATATGAATCCAGTTGATAATGGAGATGGTCGATTACAGCCGTTAAATTTTACCCAACTTGGTGCAAATCCAACAGCAAAAGGAGATGAAAGTGCCTGAAGATGAGTTAGAAAAGAAAAGATTTAAAGATGAGATTCGCTCAAAAGATTTAATTTGCCGAGCACAACCAAGACTCGATCTCATAGATGAAGAAAATTCAATTATTCCGTTTGTCATCATCTCCAAAGATAATGCTACAGAGCGATTTGATTGGTGGAATGATGAAGTTTATATCGAGGAACTTGATGTAAATGGTGCGGATATGAGTGAACTTAGAACATTTTTTAAAGATCATAATGTTTCTGTTGATACTGCATCAGGGGCGATAAAAAATAAGAGAATTGAAAATGGTCAAGCTCTTGTTGATGTTCATTTTGGAAGTGATGAAGCAAGTCAACTGCTCAAACAAAAGTATATTGAAGAGATTTTGACTTATGTATCTGTTGGATATCGCATAGATGACTTTGTTGAAACAGTCAAAAAAGATGAGCCAAATCATATTTTAGTAACTTCATATCGCATACATGAACTTTCTGCAGTTTGGAAAGGTGCGGATAGCGGTGCAGTTGTTGGGAGATCAAGAGAAAAAACAGAAGTGGTGCTGGAAACTCCAGCTAGAAATATAAGAGAATTACAATTAAAAACTAGGAGAGTGACAGTATGAATTTAGAACAATTAAGAGCTATGCTTAACGCAGATAACAAGAGAATGGCTGAGATATTAAAGCTTGCAAAAGATGAAAAAAGAGATATGAGCGAAGCCGAGCAGACTGAATTTGATACTCTGTTTGAAAAAGCTGAAACGACAGAAGATGAGATAGTTTCCTTAGAAGATAAAGCGAGAAAAGTTGAAAAAGTAGCAGCGAGAACTAGACATTTGAGTACTGCAACAACTCAAGCAATTTTGCCAGCTATTGAGACACCAAATGAAGATAGTCCAGATGAGTATCGTGAAGCTTTTTGGAAAGAACAAAAAAGAGAACATTTAACTCATGACGAAGTAAGAGTTTTAAATACTGGAGTTGGCGAAAAAGGAGGATATTTAGTTCCTGAGAGTTTTGCTGACCAGATTATTTTAAAAACTACTGAAAAATCTTATATTAGAGATTTAGCGACAGTTTCAACATCTTCATCTTTGGAGAATCTGCCAGTTGAGGGCGATGATGGTGCAAACGGCTGGATTGATGAAGGTGGAGAGTATCCAGAGAGCGACCCATCTCTTGATAAAATCACATTAGGAGCTCACAAAACAGGTCGGATTATAAAAGTAACAGAAGAAGTACTAGAAGATTCTGCACCAAAAATTGAAGCTTATGTTGTTATGAAGTTTACAAAATCAACTGTAAAAGCTGAAGAAGCCGCTTTTATAAATGGAGATGGTATAAGCAAACCTACAGGACTGCTTGTTGATGCAGAAGTTGGAAAAACAACTGCAACTGCTACAACTCTCGATGCAGATGAAATTCTTGATTTAGAGTATGCACTTGATGAGGACTATCTTTTAAATGCACGCTGGATGATGAATAGAAAAACTCTAAAAAGTATCCGAAAAATGAAAGATGCAAACGGTCAATATCTTTGGGCTCCTGGTTTTGATGGACAACCAGCAACTTTTGATGGATTCCCAATCAGAGTGAACAAACATATGCCTGACATCGCAGCTGGTGCAAAACCACTTGTCTTTGGAGATATCAGCTATTACCACATAAAAGATAGAACTGTTATGAATATGAAAAGACTAGATGAGCTTTATGCAAAAACTGGTCACATCGGATTTCGTATAGATAAGAGAGTTGATGGAAAGCTAGTTTTAGCTGAAGCAGTTCAAGCGTTACAAATGGCGGCATAAGGAAGTTATTATGAAGATAAAACTTTTGATTGGTAGAAGCGGTGCGGATAGTTCCGTACCAGCAGGAAAAGAGATAGATGTTAGTGACAAAGAAGCCTTAGTTTTGATTCAGTCTGTGCCACCAAAAGCAGAGGCAGTTGATGATAAAGAGTATCAAAAAGCGATAAAAAAAGTTAAAGCTGAAGAGAAAAAAACAGCCGATAAAAATAAAGAGATGGAACTATTGTTACAAAAAGAAGAGCTAGAAGCCGAAAAAGTAACTTTAGAAGCACGATTAGCAGAGATAAATGAGATTTTAGAGGTTAAAACAAAATGATTTTAAGCGTAGAAAATGCCAAATCACATATGAGAATCTTGCACGATGATGAAGATGTACTCATAGCAAGTTATATTCTTGCAGCAGAAAACTACGCTGAAATCTATATGAACCAAGTTTTAGAATCAGCTGATTTTGAAGTTCGCTTACCATGTGTTCAAAATGGTTTTGCATTTCCAAAACAGCCAGTTAGCGAAATTGTAAAAGTAGAAGTTATGGCACAAGATGGCAATTATGAGATTTTACCAACTGACAATTATCGTTTTTATGATGACTTTGGTGTAAAAAAACTTCATATCGAGGTAGCTTCTCACAAAGCACACCATGAAGCGATAAAAATAACTTTTAAAGCAGGTTTTGAAGATACAAAGCTTCCAGCAACCGTTTTGCAATGGATAAAGTGTGCAGTTTCAGAACTCTATGAAAACAGAGAGCTAGATGAGTCAAAGTTTTTAAAAAGTTTTGCGATGCATCTTTTAAAACAGCATAGATTGACTTTGAGATGAGTAAAAAAAAAGGAGCTGGAAATTTACATCATCTCGTAGAAATTCAGCATTACCAAGAGAGTCAAAACGATTTAGGAGAATCGTTAAAAAGCTGGACTCTCTTTAAAAAAGCATGGGCAGAGATAAAACCGATAAGTGGCAAAGAGTTTTTCCAAGCCTCAAAAGAGAATAATGAAGTTTCTCATAGAGTTATTATCCGTTTTATTGATGGGATTTTGCCATCGATGAGAGTGAAGTTTAAAGATAGATTTTTTGATATAGAGAGCTCTCGTGATTATTTTGAGAGAAACAAATATTTAGAGTTGATGTGCAAGGAGATTGTTTTATGAGTGTTACTGTAACAGGAATGAAAGATTTACAAAAAGCACTTAAACAGTTTCCTAAAAATGTACAAAAAAATATCTGCGTAGGTGCTACAAGAGCAGTAGCTTCTGAGATAGCAAAAGATGCAAAGCAACATGCTCCAGTAAGAAGTGGAGATTTAAAGAGATCGATTAAAGTTGTAAAAAGAAAAACAAGAGATGAAAGCAAGATTCGTTTTTCAATAGGAGCTGGCGGAAAAATAAAGTGGAAAGTCAAAGGAGAGCAAAACTCAGCAATTCCATATTATGCACATATGGTCGAGTTTGGAACTTCAAAAATGGCAGCACAGCCTTTTATGAGACCAGCTTTTGAAGGTCAGGGACCAAAAGGAATAAAGTTTTATAAAGATTATGCTGGAAAAAGAATCGACAAAGAGATAGCAAAGGCGAAAAATGGTTAAGGTTCTATTTTCCCATCTGCGAGACAATCTCCTCCTTGGTAGTCTCGTAGATGAGAGGATATATCCTCAAATTGCACCCAAAGGTGTAGCGACTCCATATATAGTTTATACGGTTATAGATGAGAGAGACTCCCAAGCGGATTCTCGTGAGGTTTGTGCTGTAAAGTTTCTGTTTCAAGTGGATGTTTATTCCAAAAGTTACAGCGAAGCTTTTATAGTCAAAGATGCTGTTAAAAAAGCTTTGTATCTTTTTCCAAATGGATATCCGAGAGATTTATCAACTCGAAATATGCCTCAAGAACACGATACAAAGCTTTTTAGACAGCTTGTAGAATTTAAATTAAAAAGGATGAACAATGGCAATTAATTCAAGTGAATATGATGTATTTGTAAAAGAAGTTGGTGCAGATGATGGCACTTATAAAGGAGTAGGTTGTCTTTTAGACTTGACTGGTTTTTTATCAAAAGGGAGCCGAGAAGTAGCTACTAGCGAGTGTAAAAACAAAGGTTCAGTTGATGAAAAAACTCTTAAAAAAATCAAATATGCTGATGGAAGCGTAAAATATAATTACGACCCAGCAGCAACAGACGGTAAAAAAGTGCTAAATGATGCATATGATGATGGTAAAACAAAGCTTACAATCCGTGTGGAATTTGATGATACTCCTGATGCTGGTACACATGGAACTTACATAGAGAGAGACATTTTAGTGAAAGAAATAAATGGCGAAAATGGCGAAAACTGGGAAGAGACTGCATCTTTAGAATTTCTTGGAGCAAGAACCGTCGTGGTGGCTGGATAATGAGTAATCCTTTTGACAGATTTACAACACAAGAGAGAACTATAAAAGTTGAGGCACTTGATAACGAAGAGGTTACGATAAGACACCTTACCGTCGCAGAGAGAAAAAGAGTCGATGAAGTGCTGGGGAAAGATTCGACTCGAAATGATAAAGGCAGGATAGTTTTTGATACAACAAGTTTTGTAAATTCTCAACTTTTAGCTGTGAGTTTAGGACTTGTCCAGCCAAAGATGAAGATTCCAGAGCTTGAAAAGCTCTCTTCACAAGCTGTTGACGCAATAGGAGAAATCCATGAAGCTGTTTTAAACCCGAAAGATTCGGAGAGCAAAGTTAAAAAAAAGTAGATAGCGATAGATTCAAGTATCGACTAGCTTTAAGTCTTGGTAGAACTATAGCCGAGCTTGAAGCCAGCATGAGCTTAGAAGAGCTAAAAGAGTGGAGATATTATTTTTCAGTTGTGCCGACAGATGCAGATAAAGTGGTACATCACATAGCACAACAAACAGCAGTACAGCTACAAGCTAAAGGTAGCAAAAGAACAAAAATGAATGATTTTATCATCAACTACAATGATGATGATAAAAAAGTAACACCAAAAGAGCTAAAAAGTAAGCTATTGCACCAGCTAAAAAGGGAGAGATAAATATATGGCACAAACTATCGGAACTGTACTTATAGATGTCAAATCTGACACTTCCAAACTCGTTGAGGGAATGGATAGAGCTGAAAAAAGAGTAAATAGTACTGTTAAAAATATGACTAAAATGGTTGTAGGACTTGGCGGTGCTTATGCCGCCTTTTCAGGTGTAAAAAAACTTCAAGCAGCAGCCGATGAAGCAGCAAAATTAGCAGACAAAGTAGGTAAAGTAGCCGAAAAATACTCACTATCAACAGAAGCCTTATCAAAATACGAATATGCAGCAGGTTTTGCAGATGTAAGTCAAACAAAACTCTATGCAGGACTAGGAGCATTAACAAGAAGACTCAATAATTTTCAAAGAGACGGTGGCGGTGCGGCTGCAAAAGCTTTTAAGGAATTAGGCATCGATCAAGAGTTTGCAAGAACACAGATGAACACGACTGAAGAGGCAATGGGTGTGTTGTTGCAAAAACTTAACGAAATGCCAGACGGAATCCAAAAAACAGCAATTGCACAGGATCTCTTTTCAAAATCCTCAGCCGATGTTGTCAGAATGGCAAATCTTGGAAAAGATGCTTTAAAAGCTTATGGAGATGAAGCTGAGAGAAGCGGAGTGATGATAAGCTCACATTTCGCAGCAGTTTCTGCTACTTATAACGATGCACAAGCACGACTCGACCAAATGCAACAAGGATATGCAAATGTCGCAACTGCCGAATCAGGCTGGTTGGAATTTTCAACAGCAGTTTATAACGATATGGGAAATCTCGTTATGGGCTTTACTGAAGATATGCAAAACAACACGAACTCTTGGAGTGATAATTTAAAATCTTTTTTAGAATCATCCTATGCAGTTTTTCCAAGTGTCTGGAAAGTCATGACAAGTGTTTGGGACGCAGGGGTTCAGCTTGCAAGTGGTTTATGGGAGATAGGAAACACAGTAGTAACAGCACTAATCCCCTCTTTTCAAGGTTATAATCAAGAAAGCAATACTTCGATAACTGTCACAGGACACCTCTTGGGCTTGGTACAGGGTGGCTCAATGGCTTTTCAAAATTTTGGAACCGTAACACAAATGGCAAGTGTCGGATTACAAATGTTTGGAAATACTATCAAGGGATATGTTATCTCAAGATTGCAATATCTCATCTCTTTAGCTTACAAAGCAGGAGCAGCACTTGCAGATTTTGCTTCCATAAGCGATAAAATTGCAGGAACTGATTTTGGTGCGACTGCAAAAGATTATGCTATCCAAGCGACAAAATTTGAAGCAAAAGCGATTCAATCTGCGGTAAGTACAACTTCAAAAATTGAAGATTTGGGTAATTCATTTTCAAAATTTTGGAACAAACTACACACTTTTGATGATATAGATGCAAAAATGAAATCAATCGCAGTTTCTGCAAGTGAAGCTCAAAATAATTCAAAAGGTATTTTTGACTTTAAAATGCCACCAAAGCACGAAATAGAGCAAACTCAAAAAGCCTATGATGGCTTAACAAAAGCACAACTCACATTTCAAAAAGCAAATGAAAAAGCAAACAAAGCCTCTTCAAAAGCAAATAAGTCAACTCAAAAATTATACAAATCAGCTGTATCGGATCAATTTCGATGGAATGAAAAGTTTAAAAACGATTACTCTTCAGCAACTTTATCAGCACACGACAATGCAGTCAGACTTCTTGATATTGAAAAGACAAACTATCTCTCTCATAATCAAGATAAATTGCAAGTTTCCGAATGGTACAACTCTGAATTAAACAGTATTTCTGAACGATATGCCGAAAAAGAGAAAAAAAACCAAGACTCTGTTTGGAAAAACTTTGGAAAAAATGCAGAAAAAAACTCAAAAGCAAAAGCCGATTTTTTAAGCGGTGGTATCGGAAACAGCGGTGGCGGTTGTGTTGGTGGGAATTGTGGTCAAAAGGGTGCTTATATCACACCACAGCAGTCTCAAAAGTATGCATCACAAGCTGGTAAAAGCTTTAGCGGTTCTTTTAAAGAGGGAATGGCCGGTAAAAAAGCAGAAAAATCTTATGAGTCTATGGGTTCAAAATTTGGCGGTGCATTTGGTAATGCCATCAAGGGAGCCTTGACAGATTACATAGATGGCGAGGGAGATATCACACTAAGAGAAGCCTCACGAGAGCAGTTTGATTCTCAAATAGGTGGAGCGATTCGTTCAGAATATCCGATGGTTGCATTGGCAGCTGATATTTATTCGGCACTAAATACTGAAACTCGTAACGAATTTCAACAAATGGCTACAAACATAAATGAGAGCAATGAAGGTATAGCAAATTCCCTTACTATGCTTGAAAATGTGATGTATCCTGAATTGGAATATACTCGAAAAATGGCAGGCTATCTTGAATCTATGGACAATAAGTTTGGAGGTATTGCAGTAACTTTGTCGAGCGTGAGTGGTTTTGATTATACAGGGTCTGATTACGATGTGAACACAAACACTATGAGTGATATTTTTCAAGATGGAAAACTAATCTCTTACGAAGCTGGTGGCGTAAAAGGCGGCATTGGTGGTTTTATCGATGGTTTTATGGATTCTCTTTTTGGCACAACTACAAAAACACTCGAAGCGAGTGGAATTGCTTTTGGTACGCAAACAGCTCAATCTTTCATGGATGGTGCGGTTGATGGCGTGGCATACCAAGATATAAAAATTAGCAAAAGAGCGCTGTTTGGCTTTGTAAAAACAACAGGATTTAAAACTATAAAAGAAGATTTAGATAGCTCTATTGAACAAAATTTAGCTGAAGCCATGACTATAGGATATGGTGCTATTAGCGAATCTATGCAGTCGCTAGGAGCATATGAGAATTCCTTAGGTGGATTAGAATTTGAAGCGATGAAGCTTGATTTTAAAGATAAATCTACAGAAGAGATACAACAAATCGTAACAGGTGCATTTACAGGCAGATTGGATACTTTAGCAGAACATATGTTTAGCGATATAGAGTCTTATCAAGTTGCTGGAGAGGATTATGCACAAACGATTATCAGAATTGGTGCTCAGTACAATCAAGCTGAATATGCTCTTGATAGATTAGGAATTTCAACAGTTGCATATACAGATGTTGTAAACAAATCAACAAGCGAATTTGGTGGAGAAGTCGCAAAAACTTCTATACTTTTAAAAGAAAATGGTTCAGGTATCGGTCAATATATCGACACATTATCAGCTTCAACAGAAGTTGTTGTGACAGCATACACAGAACTTCATAGTTTTCAAATAGCTCTACTTTCTACAAGCGACATATTTAAAGAGTTTGATAAAAATATGATTGCTGGTGCAGGTGGTCGTGAAGCTCTTATGTCTGGCCAAGCTAGTTTACTAACAGACTTCTACACACTGCAAGAACAAAATGCTATCAAACAAGCACAAATGAATGAAGAACTTTTAACTTTTGGGATGACACTACCAGCCACAAAAGACGATTGGCGTGAACTTTTAGAATCTATTTCAGACCCAAAACTTTATGGAAGATTGTTATCTATGTCTGATGAAGTTGCAGATGCATTTAAAAGCATAGAAGATAGTGCTAAAGATGCAGTTGAAGCGATGATGAAACAAGTTGAAGTTCAAACAGATTTACTACTTGCAGAGCAAAAAGTGCTTCAACTTCGTGAAGATATGCAAAAAGAGTATAACGATATTTTAAAAGATAGTGCAAAAACCTTGAGAGATTTAGCACGAAGTTCGGATAGTGCAAAAGATGGAATTTATAATGTAGGATTAGCTGATAATGAGTCTATCAATTATTATTTAAATCGTTTAAATGAAAAAGAGAGTCTGTTTACAACATATTTTGACAACAATGGTGCGATTTTGGCTGGAAAATATGAAGATATGCAGCAAACTTACGGAGAGATAAATTCAATCGTTTCAACTCTAGCAGGGAGTATTGAAAACTTTGATCCATCACGACAAGAGTATTTAAAAGAAAATTTATACTCACTCCTTGGTGCAAATCAATCTCTTGCAAATTCAAACGCAAAAGTCATGGAAGTTCAAATTTCTGGAGGAACACTCGACGGTGTACTTGGTGGGTTGACAATAAATGAATTTTCAACACTTGTAGGTCTAAGTGAAAGTCAAAAAGCAGAACTTACCACAGTTGCAAATCAAACTGTAGGATTAGCAACAGAGACAACTTTAGGGAGCAGATACACAGGTCAAAATATCACGATTGACAATACAGCATTTACTCAAGCTGGATATATTCCTACTGAAACAGGACTTATGAGAGACAACACTTTTGGACTTGTTAATGTTTCAAGCTTAATGCAAAATAGCACATATAAAGATCCTTTAGCTTCTGTAAGCATAGGAAATATCACATCAGCTCAAACAGATGTCTCCAGCTTGATGAGAGATAACACTTTCTCACTTGTTGATATATCAGCTTTAGCAACAGAGACAACTTTAGGGAGCAGATACACAGGTCAAAATATCACGATTGATAATACAGCATTTACTGGAAGTACTAAACTATCTGACCTACTCGGCTCAACTGGATCAGGATTAACAGGAATTTTAACGCTCACAGATGAGCAAAAGCAAAAAATTGAAGCACTTGAAGCAAAAGTGAGTGAAGAAGTATCTGCACAAACTTATTACTCAAAGGCATCAACTTATTTTGATACAGTTTTAGCAGATTTAGCGAGAAAAGCCGAAGCTGATTCTGTAAATTTATCAGCGACATCATTTGGAGCAACAAGTGTTTTAGGAGCTCAAGAAGATGTAGATTTTCAAACTATTTTAGGAAATGCAGGACAAGTTTTAAATGCAACTGAGCGAGATACTCTCTATAGTGAACTAAAAGGTTTTGCAACTCAAGCAGATGATTCAACATACCTAAAAACTCTAATCGGCTACGATAGTGCAACAGGAGCAGTTGCAAATACTGCAAAGCTAGAGCAGCTAAAAGCTTTTCAATCTTATTTGCCGAGTGATGCAACGAGTGCCTATTCAAGTTTAAAAAATCAAGCAGCCGAAAAACAGATTGAATTAGGGGGAGAAGTTTGGAGAGCTAGAGATTCGAAAGAAGCGATAGAGAAAATTTCATCTTATTACGGATTTTACACACCAGCCGATAACACAACAAGATATGTTGGTTCATCTTTTCAAGAAGCAGCGAGAATTGCAGTAGGCACATTTAATGCGAACTCTCATTTACCATATAATTTACCATATCACGATTGGGTAGGTCATAGTGGGTATAAATTAATTGAGGGAGTAACTCAAGCTAGATTAGACGAACACACAAATTATTACAATGCCTTGCAACAAAGATATGATAATCTCCCTCAATTTTTTAACGGTGGCTCAACAGGCTTAGGAAGTCCGCACACAAGCTTTCAAGCAGAGCTTCATCATCAAGAGTATGTAGTGCCACATCAAGGTGCATTAGTCTTAAAACAAAACAACAACGAATCCAAGGAACTTAAAGAGATAAAAGAAGTTTTAAAAAAGATAGAAAAAGAAAATAAAATCTTAAGAGAAACAGTACAGCAAGTTCTTAAAATCCAAAGAAAAGAGCAATTTAATGGTAAAGCAGTATATATAATAGAGGAGAAAACAGTAGCATGAGTAAAGTAATGTATTTGAGGCATACATCTGCCACAGTTCTCTCCACAAATGTTATTGATGCATCGTTACCTGTTTTCGATATTGCTTCAAACTATGCAAAAAATACGATTATAGTTTCAGATACTCAAATATATCGCTCACTTAAAGATGATAATATGGGAAATTTACCGTTATATTTTCCAGTTTTTTGGAAACTTGAAGGCACGATAAATACTTTAGCGGCCTTTGACCCTCATTTTTTTACACAATCAGTTGCTCAAGATGAAATTATCTATCTTATATCTGCACCAGCAGTCGATACGATAGCGTTTGCAAATCTTGAAGCGAGTGAGATAGTGATAGAACTGCTTGATATTGACGATAATATTATCGAAACAAAAACAAGTGGACTCATAAGCGTCAACGGTATAAATTGGATTAATTATTGGTTCAATCCACTCTCACACACGACAAGAGATGTTATATATATTCCAATTGCCGTTAGCGATAAAATTCGCATTCGTATTAAAAATCCAGGAGCACTTGCAAAAGTCGGAAATATTGGTATTGGAATGAGAACGATAATAGGTTGTGAAATCCCTGGAACACGAGTTTCTCAAAGATTAGTAAGAGACCCTTGGGGAGAAATGA
>Ga0256844_10000236_pt1 | contig 22052 bp, 23 predicted proteins | sample MusselsmetaG_FD_189100 | JGI IMG/M metagenome (GOLD analysis project Ga0256844, IMG submission 189100) | Mussel associated microbial communities from hydrothermal vent at the East Pacific Rise, Pacific Ocean - Mussels | ecosystem: Host-associated > Mollusca > Shell > Unclassified ... | reverse complement strand
TCCTAAGATTTTCCACTATTATAAGCTATAAATGATTAAAAAATATGTTGTTTTTTATATTAAAAATATTTTTTTATGTGTTAATTTGGAAAGATTATTCAAAAAATAAAAGAAATAATGTTTACAATCACTCTTTGAATGTGTTAAACTCTCTTTTTAAGATTTAGTACAAAACAAGGAAAAACCATGAAAAAACTACTTTTTCTCTTACCTCTAACCCTTTTAGCAACAGAAAACAACATGACAGAACCATTAAAACAGAGTGCTGAAATTATCTACTTAAAAAATGGTTGTAATTCATGTCATGGTATTTATGCAGAGGGTATTGGTTCCTCTCCAAGGCTTCAAGGTCAAAGAAATTCTGTGCTTTTAAAACGTCTAAAAGATTTACAAAAGGGCAAAACACGCTCCTCTTTTGGGGGGATTATGGTCTCCTTTGCACAATCTTTAAATGAGGAGCAAACCATAGAAATGGCAAAATATTTATCTACTTTAGAACGTAACGATGATGATGAGCGATATGATGAAGAGTATGACCCCAATGGGGATGGTAACTCATAAGGTAGTTATGATAAAATTAAACAATTTTTATTAACAATCTAAACTCACAGGAAAAAGGATTTATAGTGCAAAAAATCTTTGGTTTTTTATTTATTTTACTCTCTGCTGGAATTACTGTTTGGTATCCACTTGGCAAACTTTTAGGATAAGCGATGTCAAAAGCAAAACGATACGACCCAACCAGCACCAAAACGACACGCTTTAAGCTAGAGAAAGGTCACTTTCTCTACATTTTTTTAGCCCCACTTTTTTTATCTATTATTTTGGCTTTAATGCAACAGAAATTCTCTCTATTTCTCTTTAATATTATCTCTTTTGGACTCTTTTTTGCCACAGCAAAGCTCAATACCATGGGATTAAATAAAGAGTATGAGTACCATACAACCACCCTTACAAAAGCTCCAAAACCCCTAAAAACTCTTACAGCTGGGCTTTTAGGAGTCTCTACTCTTTTTACTGCGTGGATAGCAGGAGGTCAAGAATTTTTTGTAAGTATTCCCTTGGCTGTAGTTTCAGTTATTGGGTATTTTCTCTATTATGGGTTTGACCCTAAAGAGGATAAACTTGAAAACATTGGAGACATATCGGCTCAATTCGTGATAGAGACCCTTGCTACAGCACGAGGAAAATTGGCACGTGTAGAAGAGGATATGAAAAAGATTAAAGAGAAATCACTCCACTCTAAACTGCGTATTGCAACAGATAAAGGGTATGAAATTTTAAACAATATTGAAGCAGACCCTAAAGATTTACGTGTGGCTCGAAAATTTATTATTGTCTATATTGATGGAATTCAAAAAGTTACCACCTCTTATACCAGTATGGATGAAGAAGATATAGGTGATGAGACAAAAGAGAAACTTAACAGTCTACTTATTGATGTAGAACAACGCTTTGATAAAGAGATACTCCGACTTAAACAGAACAATCAATTTGACCTTGATGTGCATATAGATGTGCTTCAAGAGCAGATAAAACATTAAAATTACATATAGGATTTATTAGAAATGGAAACAAAAACAAAAGAAATTATAGAAGCAACAATTGACGAAAACATTAAAAGTAAAAGTGAGAAACTTCCTTCTGTCATGCCTGAAGAGCAAAGTAAATTAGAAAAAGCATTAAGCGAGTTGGATTTTAATGACAGAAATTCAATTATCTATTTTGGAGCATCAGCACAAGAGGAGCTTGATGATATTTCAAACCGTATGATTGATGGTGTTAAAAACAAAGATACAGGTGCAGCAGGAATGGTTCTAAACGAAATGGTAGCAGCCATTAAAGGTTTTGATATTGAAGAGCTTAACCCAAACAAATCACTCCCTTGGTACAAAAATCTATTTGGTGGTGTTAAACCACTGACCAAGTTTATTCAAGGCTATGAAGAGGTTCGCGACCAAATTGATATGATTGCCAATAACCTTGAAGAGCATAAAAGCACCCTTATGAGAGATGTGATTTCTTTAGACAAACTGTATGAAGCCAACTTAGAGTACTTTAGAAAACTAGAGCTTTACATTGAAGCGGGAGAGATCAAGAAAAAAGAGTTGGCAGATGATATTGTTCCAAACTATGAGACAAAAGCAGAATCGAATGAGATGATGGCGATTCAAGAGTTAAAAGAGATTCGTTCATTTTCTGATGATTTGGAGCGTAGGGTTCATGACTTAAGACTCTCTCGTCAAGTTGCCATGCAATCACTTCCAAGCATTAGACTAATTCAAGAGAATGATAAATCTTTAATCAATAAAATCTCTTCTACTTTGGTCAATACCGTGCCTCTTTGGAGAAACCAACTGGCACAAACAGTGACTATTTTTAGAAGCCATGAGTCGGCTAAAGCACTTAAAGATGCAACCGATTTAACAAATCAACTTTTAGAGAAAAATGCTGAAGGTCTTCGTGATGCCAACCGTGAAGTAAGAACACAAATGGAACGTGGAGTCTTTGACATAGAGAGCATTAAAATAGCCAATAACACTTTGATTGAGACCCTTAATGACTCTTTAAGAATTGCAGATGAAGGTAAGGAAGCCAGAATAAAAGCCTTGGTTGAACTTGAAAAAACAGAACATGAATTAAAAGAGGCACTTATGGCAACCAAAGCTAAAATGGAAGTGATTCCAAATGAGACGTTAGAAGATTTAACAAAGGAGAGATAATGGGACTTTTTGATTGGTTTGGTAGTCAGTTTATTGATGTTATCGATTGGACAGATAATAGTAATGATACCATGGTTTATAGATTTCCAAGACATAATAACGAGATAAAATATGGTGCAAAATTAACTGTTCGTGAATCACAAATGGCAATTTTTGTAAACGAAGGTGTAATTGCTGATGTTTTAGGAGCTGGAATCTATGAGCTAGAGACAAAAAACTTACCAATCATGACTTCTATCGAACATTGGGATCATGCCTTTAATTCTCCCTTTAAAGCTGAGGTTTATTTTGTAAATACCAAACGATTCACAGACCTAAAATGGGGAACAAAAAACCCCATTATGCTTCGTGATCCTGAATTTTCAATGGTTCGTTTACGGGCTTTTGGAACATATGAAATTAGAATTACTGACCCTAAAGTTTTCATGAATGAGATTGTAGGGACAGATGCACACTTTACAACAGATGAAATTGAGAGCCAACTGACCAATCTTATTCTCTCTAAACTTCCTGCTGTAATGGGTGAGAGTAAGATTCCTGTTTTAGACATGGCTTCTAACTATGAAAAATTTTCAGACTATGTGGCAAGTAAAATCTCTCCGTTCTTTAAAGAGTATGGATTGGAATTAACCAAGCTATTAATCGAAAACATTTCATTACCTTCAGAAGTTGAAAAAGCACTCGACAAAAGAACAAGCCGTGCTGTTACAGGTAACTTAAATGAACATATTCAATACCAAACAGGAAATGCCTTAGGCAATGAAAATGGTGGAACAATGAGTGACATGTTGGGCATGGGTGCAGGGTTAGCCTTGGGTCAAGATATGGCTCAAAAAATGAACCAACAACAGATGAATAAAAACACCCCTCCACCACTTCCCTCACGTAATGAAGTGATGTATCATATTGCTGTAGAAGAGAAACAAGAAGGTCCTTATGATATACGTGCCATTCAAGGATTTATTTCAGATGGAACGGTTAAAGAAGAGACTTTGGTTTGGACAGAGGGGTTAAAAGATTGGGCAGAAGCAGATACCATTTTTGAAGAGTATTTTTCAAAATCAACACCTCCACCTTTACCAAAAAATTAGTTAAAAAGAACCTATAAAGTTGAAATTTAAATCGATAAACTTTACCTGTAAGAGTTGTGGCGCACCATTACGGTTTAGCCCCATCTCTAACACCCTACTTTGTGAATTTTGTGACACGAAAGAGTCTATAGAAAAATCAACAAATGAGATAAAAGAGTACTCCTTTCAAGAGGCTCTTGATTTTTTAGAGATACACCAAGTAGAAGAGGTTAAGAAAACTGTTACCTGTAATAAGTGTTCTGCCACCTTTACAATGACTCCCTATTCTATTAGTTCAAACTGTCCCTATTGTGGCACTCCTGCCATTACAGAGTTTGTAAAAGAGATAACCCCTAAATCACTACTGCCTTTTCATTTATCACAAAAAAAAGCCCAAAAACTTTTTAAAAAATGGCTTGGTTCACTCTGGTTCGCCCCCTCTAAACTAAAAAAAATTGTAGATGGCGATGAGGAGCTAAAAGGCTACTATTTACCTCATTGGACTTATGATTCTGATACCCATACCAACTACAGAGGTCAACGTGGTGATGTCTATTATGTCAATGTAGAGCGTACTGTTGTGGTTAATGGACGACAAGAGAGAAGAAGTGTGAGAGAAGCCAGAATAAACTGGACACCTGTATCAGGTTTGGTAGAGAATGCTTTTGATGACATCACCATAGGTGCGTCTAAAACCATTTCACATACCATTTTAGACAACCTAAGCCCATGGCATACGGATGTTTTAGTACCATTCAATGAAAAATATTTATCAGGATTTGACAGCGAAGAGTATACCATAGGATTGGACAATGGATTTGAATTTGCAAAAGTAAAAATGGACAGGGTCATCCGTCAAACCATTCGTTATGAGATAGGTGGAGACCAACAACAGATAAACTCCATGAACACCCACTACTCCAATACCACCTACAAAAATGTTCTATTTCCTGTATGGACAGCAGAGTTTAAATGGAACAGTAAAACCTACAACTATGCAATTAATGGTCAAACAGGAAAAGTAACAGGAGAACGCCCCTACTCGTGGATTAAAATCATCTCATTGGTTTTAACAGTGAGTATTCTATTGGGTGGAGTATTCTATTTGGAGGAGCATCCAAATATTTTGCGTAAAATTGAAAATTTTTACTCAAATTAAAATAAAAAGAGAGAAATGAAAAACTTATTTAAACAATACCTACCTTATCTTATGGGTTATAAACGGCAATTTATTTTTGCTATTATTGGAATGTTGGCTGTTGCCCTTGGAACAGCAGGAACTGCACAGATAATCAAACCTGTGTTGGATGATGTTTTTATCGCTAAAGATGCTACGATGCTAAGTATCATTCCATTTTTGCTCATCATCGTTTTTACCCTTAAAGGTATTGGTCAGTATATTCAAACCTATTACATGTCTTTTATTGGACTCGATGTGGTTCGTAAACTGCGTAACAATTTGGTTAGCCACTTGACCTATCAAGACATGCAATTTTTTCAAACCATGCATACAGGAGAGATTCTCTCTCGTGTAACCAATGATATTGGTCGTATTCAAAATGTTGTTACCACCATGATTCCAAATTTTCTTCGTGAATCTTTAACTATTATGGCACTAACTGGTTATGTTATTTATGAATCACCTAAACTTGCTTTTTACTTTTTGATTATTATGCCTTTGGCAATTTACCCTCTTAGCCTTTTAGCCAAAAAAATGAAAAAATACTCTAAACTTTCACAAGAGAGTACTTCTGACATGACAAGTCGTTTGGGAGAGATATTTTCAAATATTGAAGTGATAAAAGCCAACTCAAGTCAAAAACTGGAAGCCAAAAAATTTGCAAAAGAGAACCAAAATGTCTTTAAATATCTGCTAAAACAGGTTAAAGTCAATGCCCTAACCTCTCCTATCATGGAGATATTAGGCTCGGTTGCCATTGGATTGGTTGTCTATATTGGGGGAACAGAAGTAATTGAGGGACGTATGACGGTGGGGGCTTTTTTTGCTTTTGCTACTGCTCTTTTTATGCTCTATACTCCTATTAAAAGAATATCAAAACTCTACAACCAAGCCCAAGATGCCATTGTTGCCAATGAACGTATGTTTGAACTCTTAAATCAAGAACCAACCATTAAATCAGGGGGAAAAGAGCTAAAAGAACAAATCAAACATCTCTCTATTTTACAGACATCTTTACACTATGGCGACAAAATGGCACTTAATAATGTTTCAGCAGGGGTTGACCGTGGAGAGAGCATTGCCTTAGTGGGAGATAGTGGAGCAGGAAAAAGTTCATTCGTTAACCTTTTGGTTCGTTTTTATGATCCAAGCGAGGGAGAGATTATTATTAACGATAAATATAATATTAAAGATTTAACCCTTACTTCCCTACACCAAAGGGTAGCTTATGTGACACAACGTATCTATATTTTCAACGATACCATTGCTCAAAATATTGCTTATGGACAAGTATTTAATGAGGAAAAAATAATCGATGCACTAAAAAAAGCTTATGCGTTAGAGTTTATAGAGAAGTTAGAAGAGGGAATTTATACCATGTTAAGTGAGAATGGAAACAATTTATCAGGAGGGCAACGTCAAAGAATAGCCTTGGCTCGTGCCATCTATAAAGAGCCTGATGTTCTAATTTTAGATGAAGCTACCTCGGCACTTGACAACAAAAGCGAAGCCCTTATTCAAAAAGCCCTTGAGGAGCTAAAAGAGAACATGATTACCATCACCGTAGCCCACAGGCTCAGCACCATTGAAAATTCAGATGCTATTCTTGTCTTTAAAGACGGAGGGATACTCTGTCGTGGACAACATGCTGACTTAATCAATGAGTGTGAAGAGTATCAGAAGTTGGCAAAGATTTTGGTGTAATTTTTTACGCCAAAACCGTTCGCTTATTACATTTCTCTAATTCTATTTTTAATCGTTCAATCTCTTTTTTTAATAGAGTATTCTCATCTTTAAGTGATAATTTTTGAGCTGAAGTTTCAACAATAACTTCACTCACTTTTTTCTCTTGAACCTCATCAATCAAAATATAAGGCACATCTTTTCCATCTTCATGAACCATCTCACTCTTTACATCGCTATTTCTTACCATCTTCATAACATTAAAATAACTCAACTTATGCAATTTTGCATACTCTCTTAAACTAACTCTTTTCATATAAATCCTTTCAAAAATATAATTATGCTATTATTCCGTTTTTGGTCGGCTGAAGCATGACCTTACACATCATTAATATTATTATTTTCAGGACATTTATGAAAAAACTACTCTATTTTCTTCTATTTAGCTCTTTCTCTTTCGCCCAAACCAACATTATTGTGAGTATTGCACCTCTAAAAATATTTGTGGATAAAATTGGTGGCGATAAAGTAAACACCTCTGTAATGGTTCAAGCTGGAGCTTCTCCACATAACTATGAACCAAAAGCTTCACAAATGAGAGCCATTAGTAACGCCAATGTCTACTTCTCTATTGACGTTGAATTTGAAAAAGTTTGGTTAGATAAATTTCAAAATCAAAACAAAAAGCTTATTATTAAAGATGTGGTCTATAACATGAACAAGGCTGTTATAGAAAAACACCATCATGAAGATAAAGAAGAGAAGGGTAAGCATCATCATGAAACATTAGAGCTTGACCCACACATTTGGGTAAACCCAATTCATGTAAAAAAAATAGCCCATAATATCTTTACTACCTTTGCTGTTATTGACCCTGAAAACCTTGGTTTTTACAAAAAAAACTTAGATGCATATATAAAAGAGTTGGACATACTTGACAGGAAAATCAAAACCATTCTAAAAGATGTTCCCAAAGAATCAACTTTTATGGTCTTTCATCCTGCATGGGGATATTTTGCAAATCGTTATAATTTAAAACAACTTCCAGTAGAAGTGGAGGGAAAAGAGCCAAAAATGAAAGCTTTGGTTCAACTGATGAAAAGAGCCAAAAAAGCCAATGTTCATGCAATCTTTACTCAACCAGAATTTTCAGATAAATCTGCTCAGATCATTGCCAAAAATTTAAATATTAACGTTATTAAAGCCTCTCCTCTAGCCCCTAACTGGTCGGAAAATTTAATTAATTTAGCCAAAGCCATTGCCCATAAAGAGAAATAAACATGTCCATTATAGAAATTAAAAACCTTTCATTTTGTTACCATAAACAGAAAATTTTAGAAAATGTAAACCTTAATATAGAAGAGAAAGATTTTCTAGCCATTATTGGCCCTAATGGTGGTGGAAAATCGACGCTACTAAAACTTATTTTAGGAATGAATCCCGTTAAAGATGGTTCTGTTCGTACTTTTGGAGAAGTACCGAAGAAAAACCTCTCTAAAATTGGCTATGTTCCACAAAATACCAATGTCAATACCGACTTTCCCATTAAAGTCATAGAAGTAGTTCTTATGGGACACATTGGCGAAAAATCTCCACTCTTTGGTTATGGGAAAGAAGAAAAGATGTGTGCAAAAGGTGCTTTAGCCCAAGTTGGCATGGAAGCATTTGAAAATGCCAAAATAGGAGAACTCTCAGGAGGACAGCGTCAACGTGTTATGATTGCCAGAGCATTATGTGCTCATCCTCAAATTTTGATTTTAGATGAACCAACTGCGAGTATAGACATTGATGGACAAAAACGCATCTATGAACTGCTCAAAACATTAAACTCCTATATTACTATCATTGTAGTAAGCCATGATATTTCAGTTATTATGAAATATGCAAATAGCGTCGTCCATATTAATAAAAAGCTCACCCATCATGATATGAGTGAAAATACAAAAAATATTAGCCATCAGTGTAATCATTTTTGTGAAGTAGAGATGTTTAATGTATTTAAAGAGGTAAAATAGTGGAAAATATTATAGAAGCACTCTCCTTTCCTTTTATTCAAAATGCACTTATCGCTGGTCTTTTGGTCTCTATGGCTTCAGGAATTATTGGCTCACTTATTGTTGTAAATCGTATGGTTTTTTTAGCAGGGGGAATTGCCCATACTGCCTATGGTGGAATAGGAGTGGCTGTATTTTTAGGGTTACCCATTTTTTTAGGAGCATCACTTTTTGCAGTGGCTGCTGCACTCATTATCTCTATAATAACATTAAAACATCGTGAACGAATGGATACCTTTATAGGACTTATGTGGGCAGTGGGCATGGCTGTTGGTGTCGTACTTATTGACTTGACCCCTGGGTACAATGCAGACTTTATGAGCTACCTATTTGGCTCTATTTTAGCTGTTAGCCAAAATGACATCTACTTTATGGCGGGACTGTTAGGTGTTATTATTTTTATCATGACCTTCTGGTACAGAGATATTTTAGCCGTCTCTTATGACAGCGAATATGCCAATTTACGAGGTATTAATGTTCAATTTTTCTATACACTTATTTTAATTTTATCTGCTCTGACTGTTGTGGTTGCCATTAAAGTAGTCGGATTAATTTTGGTTATTGCACTACTTACAATCCCTGTATATATTGCTGAAAAGTTCTCCAATACCCTCTATATGATGATGATACTCTCAGGAGTATTCTCTTCTATTTTTACCCTTATTGGTTTGTGGTTCTCCTATGAGTATGATATTGCATCAGGTGCTTCTATTATTTTAGTTTCAGCCTGTTCTCTTTTTGTATTTTTACTTATTAATAAAATTAAATAATTAGATTTTAAATTTAAAATAATTTTAATATTAAGTTTCAAAAAGGTATAATTCACAACACAATATATCATAAGGATACTATTTTATGAAAAAATTTATTTTATTATTTATACCCCTCATATTATTTTCAACAACTCTTTTTGCCAATGAAAAACTTTACTCTTTTATTGGCATACAAGCTTCCCCTTCTCTCTTTGATAAAACGATTGCTCCAAATATTGCACTCAAATATGGAAAACAGTCTAAAGACATTAGAACTTCTATTGCAGTTGGCTATGGAAAAAGTGGAAAAAACAGCTATCAAACACTAATTATGCAAATAGATACAGGTATTTTAACCCAAAAATTTAAAGATATTGCCTTTAAGCCCTATCTTGGTGCATCGGTAGGTGTTATTCAACATACGAATAGACAACTTATTAACTATGATGACAAAGGTTTTATTTATGGTATAAATACAGGATTGTCTTACGTTTTTAACAACAATGTGGATTTTGATTTAGGCTACCGTTTTATGAAAACATCGAAACTTAAAGAGCTGAAATCGATTAATGATTTAAGTCTATCTATGCACTATTTCTATTAGAAAAAATTTGTTATTTTTTATTAAAACTTCAGAGGAGTATCGATATAATGTTGCTATGTATAAACTTATCATTTCAACATTTTTAATGTTCTTTTTTAGCACTGTGTGGGTTCAAGCCAATAATAAAAGCTACTCATTTGCTGGTATAGATACTGGTATAAGTCATTATGATGGGACTTCTGCACCCTCTTTTGGTATAAAATATGGTAAACAAGCAGAGATGCTAAGAACAACCATTGAGTTTAGCTATGCTCAAATGGATAGCAATAAACTACAGATGCTTTTAATGGAAGTAGACAGAGGAATATTAAGTTCTTTTTTTAAGGACTCCAAGTTTAAACCTTATGTAGGTCTTAATTATGGATTTATGCAACACAATAGTAATGATAAGGGTTATGCTTATGGTTTTACTGGAGGAGTTACCTATATTTTAGATCACTCTATTGATATAAATCTAGCAACACGAATACTTAAAACTTCTAAAATAAAAAATATCAAAGATATAAACACTATTAATCTTTCACTACATTACTTTTATTAAAAATTTAAGTATAATACGCTCATTAATTTATTGGAGTTACCTTTGTCATTTTTTTCTTATGAAACTACTAAAAAAATTCTTTTTCAACTTAACCCTGAAACAGCCCATCTTGTAGGTGGGTTGGCACTTAAAGCCTTACCCTATGCACCGATTATATTAAAAGCTATCAAAAATCACTATTTTGTAGAGGATGATTCTCTTACTCAACATCTTTTTGGACGAAAATTTGCCAATCCTGTAGGACTCGCTGCTGGATTTGATAAAAATGGAGAGTACATCACTGCCATGCCAACACTTGGTTTTGGATTTACAGAGATAGGTACAATCACTCCAAAAGCACAAGTAGGAAACGCACAACCACGACTCTTTAGACTCAAAGAAGACCGTTCCATTCAAAATGCTATGGGTTTTAACAACCGTGGTGCAGATTTTATGGTTAAACGTCTTAATAAACTCTACTTTTTTGACTATCCTATTGGAATTAATATCGGTAAAAACAAGCTCACCTCAGAAGAGAATGCTCTAAGTGATTATGAAACACTACTTCATACTTTTAAAGATTATGGTGACTATATTGTTATCAATATCTCTTCCCCAAACACCCCTGGTCTTCGTGATTTACAAAATGAAGAATTTATTAATGCTTTGTTTACAATGGCTTTAAAAATTACAAACCAACCCATCTTCTTAAAAATTGCTCCCGATATGGAAGCCCAAGATGCCATCGATTTATGTACAACAGCTGTGAATGCTGGTGCAGCAGGAATTATTGCAACCAATACCACCATAGACTACTCTGTTACAAAACATGCAAAAGATTTTGGTGGAATTTCAGGGGCATTGGTTCGTGAAAAATCATTTAAACTATTTCAAGCTATTGGTAAAGAGCTTTATGGTAAAACCATACTCATCTCTGTAGGTGGAATTGAAACTCCTGAAGATGCATACAGAAGAATCAAAGCAGGAGCTACCCTTATTCAGGTCTATTCCATGCTTATCTACAATGGACCAAAGATGATTAAAGAGATAAACGAAGGACTAATAGAACTCCTAAAAGCAGATGGTTATAGCAATATTTCTGAAGCTATTGGAGCAGACTACAAATAAATATGAAAAAAACACTATTATCTATAATATTAATTACAGGAACATTAATGGCAAACTCATTACCCCAACACCACAAAAGAACCCTTGAGAATGGATTAGAAGTTGTTGTCATTCCCATGAAAAACAACTCCAATGTTATTACAACTGATATTTTCTATAAAGTTGGAAGCCGTAATGAGGTTATGGGTAAAAGTGGTATTGCTCATATGTTGGAGCATTTAAACTTTAAGTCTACAAAAAATCTTGAGGCTGGAGAGTTTGATAAAATAGTTAAATCAAAAGGTGGTGTCAACAATGCAGCTACCTCTTTTGACTATACACACTACTACATTAAATCTTCTTCTAAAAATTTGGAGACTTCTGTAGAGCTTTTTGCTGAACTTATGGAGAACTTGAATCTTAAAGATGAAGAGTTTCAAGTAGAGCGTGATGTTGTGGCAGAAGAGCGTCGAGTTCGTACCGATAATCCTCCTATTGGATATTTGTACTTTAGACTCTTTAACACACATTATGTAACACACCCTTACCACTGGACTCCTATTGGGTTTATGAATGATATTCAAACATGGACAATAGAGGACATTAAAGCATTCCACTCAAAATATTATCAACCAAACAATGCCATTTTAATTGTTACAGGAGATGTTGATGAAAATGATGTCTTTAAACTTGCCAAAGAGAAATTTGGCAAGATAAAAAATAGACATGATGTACCTGTTATTAAAGTTGTTGAACCAAAGCGTGATGGTAGTATCCGTAAAGAGATTACCAACAAAGAGAACAATACAGTCGATACCATTGCCATTGCCTACCCTATTCCAAACTATGAGCATGAAGACCAAGTGGTACTTTCTGCTATTTCAGAGATTTTAAGTGCAGGAAGAAGCAGTCGTTTACATCAAGAGATTATTGATAAAAAACAGATGGCAAATACCATTTATGCTTATAATATGGAACTGACAGATGAAGGGATTTTTCTGTTTATGGGATTGGCAAATCCAAATATAAAAATTGAAGATTTAGAAAAAGAGATTCACAAAGAGATAGAAAAACTAAAGTCTGGTGATGTGACAAAAGAGGAGCTTGAAAAAGTGAAAATTAATACCAAAGCCGACTTTATCTATTCACTTGAAGACTCTGCAAGTGTCAACTCACTTTATGGCTCATATTTGGTAAGAGGAAATTTACAACCCTTACTTACTTATGAAGAGAATTTGGCTAAAATTACGCCCGAATTGGTTACTAAGATAGCCAACAAGTATTTCAATGATGATTTAGCAACAACAATAATACTAAGAAAAGCAAACGAAAAAAGTAAACAGGAAGACGTAAATGAGTAATTTAATTACAGGTGCAACCACTGCACTGATTACCCCTTTTAAAAATGGGACACTAGATGAGGCAACTTTTGCAAGACTAATTGAGCGACAAATCAGACACGGTATTGATGCTGTTTGTCCTGTAGGAACAACGGGAGAGAGTGCAACACTAACACATGATGAGCATAAACGTTGCATAGAGATTGCTGTTGAGGTTTGTAAAGGGACAAATACAAAAGTTTTAGCAGGTGCAGGAAGCAATGCTACTCATGAAGCTATTGATATTGCACGTCATGCAGAAGCGTGTGGTGTTGATGCTATTTTTTCAGTAAGCCCATACTACAATAAACCAAGCCAAGAGGGTCTTTACCAACACTATAAAGCCATTGCAAAAGCTGTAGAACTTCCATTTATGCTCTATAATGTTCCAGGAAGAACAGGTGTAGATATTTCAGCAGATACGGTTTGTAGACTCTTTGATGATGTTCCCAATATATTTGGAATTAAAGAGGCAACAGGTTCAATTGAACGAACGGTTGAGCTTTTATCAAAACGTCCTGATTTATATGTTTTCTCTGGAGATGATGCCATTGACTATCCTATTTTAGCAAATGGAGGAAAAGGAATCACTTCTGTTACCTCAAACTTGTTACCAGACATGAAATCTGAACTGGCACATCTTGCTTTAAAGGGCGATTTCAAGGCATCCAAAGCGATAAATGATAGACTGTACGACATCAATAAAGTAATGTTCTGTGAGAGTAATCCAATTCCTATTAAAGCAGCCATGTATATAGCTGGTTTAATTGATACATTGGAGTACCGATTGCCACTGGTTCAACCAAGTGTGGAGAACATGAACAAAATTGAAGAAGTTATGAAAAATTACAACATAGTAGGAGCGTAAATGTCGAGTAACAAGGGTAAAACGGTTGTCATTACAGGTGCAACAAAAGGAATTGGTAAAGCAGTAGCAGAGAAGTTTGCTAGTGAAGGGGTAAATGTTGCATTTACCTATAATTCAAACCAAGAAATTGCTAATGAGATTGCCTCTAACCTAGAGGCAACATATGGTATCAAAGCCCGTGCTTATCCTCTCAATATTTTAGAGCTTGATGAATTTAAACCTCTCTTTTTAGCGATTGATGAAGATTTTGATAGAATTGATTTTTTCGTATCTAATGCTATGATTTATGGTCGTCCTGTAGTAGGTGGCTATGGTAAATTTATGCGTTTACGCCCTAAAAAAGGTCTGACCAATATCTATACTGCAACCGTTGGTGCATTTGTAAGTGGATCACAAGAAGCTGCAAAACGTATGGAAAAAGTGGGTGGTGGAGCAATTGTTACCCTAAGCTCAACTGGAAATCTTATCTACATTGATAACTATGCAGGTCATGGAACAAACAAAGCTGCTGTAGAAGCGATGAGCCGTTACGCAGCCGTTGAACTGGGAGAGATGGGTATTCGTGTAAATGCTGTAAGTGGTGGACCAATCGATACCGATGCACTCAAAGCCTTTACCAACTATGAAGAGGTAAAAGCAGAAACCATTAAACGTTCAGCAGTAAGCCGAATGGGAAATCCTGAAGATTTAGCAGGTGCTGTTTACTTCTTGTGTACCGATGAAGCTTCATGGGTTACAGGTCAAACCCTTGTGGTTGATGGTGGAACAACATTTAGATAATTTAAAACAAACTCTTGTTCCCATGTTATATGTGGGAACATGTTCGATAAGATCGAACCTACAAATTCCAAATATAAATAAGGAATAATCTTTTTTATGCAAAATAATAAAATTGTAAATATCCCCAATCTTCTTGCCTTTATTCGTCTTCTTTTAGCTCCTGTTATGTTTTTCTTTTTGGTAAACCAAGATGCAGAAATTTTTAATGGTATACATCCATCATGGATTAACTATACTGCTGCATTTATCTTCGTGGTTGCAAGTGCTACTGATTTTTTTGATGGCTATATTGCTAGAACCTTTGATCAAATAACAACCATGGGTAAAATTCTTGACCCATTAGCAGATAAAATGTTAACTCTTGCAGGTTTTTTAGGATTAATGATACTAGGAACAGCTTCTTCATGGGCAGTGTTTCTCATTATTACACGTGAACTTTTTATTACAGGTCTTCGTGTTTCAGCAGTTGCAGAAGGGTTAGAGATTTCAGCTTCATGGATGGGAAAAGTTAAAACCGTTGTTCAAATGATTGCCATTGGATTTTTATTGATGGGTTGGTATGGAGGTGAGATTATTCTTTGGATTGCAGTAGCCCTTACTTTATACTCAGGATATGAGTATGTAAGGGACTTTTTTAAAAAAGTTCAAATGTAAAAAACTACTCATAAATTCGAGCAATAAAATCATCATACACAGCTTTTGAAATAGACAATGCTTTTTGAGACTCAGGATTAAGTGTTCCATTATATGTAATAGAAGTATTTAACAAATCTTCGATGGACTTCATGAGTCTATTTATATCACGTATTACTTTTTTAGAGTTAGGTTGATAGGTATGTCCCTCTTCAAAAGGCAATCCCTCAACATGAATAATTCGGTTTAAAATACCGTTTTGTTCATTTAATAAGTAACCAAAATTTTCAATAGAAATAATACTATCTCGAAGGTGTCCATCTACCCTTAAAATCTCTTTTTTAGAACCATCTTGAATTAAAGAGTACTCTCTTGACTCTACAAATGCTTTTTTAGCAACACGTAAATTTTTACTGCTTTTAAAATGTACACGTACAGCATAAACCAAACAGCTTGTAATCAATATAGAAAAGCCTAACACCAAGCCACCAATTAGTGGTTCACCGACAATACCAATGGTACTTCCAATCCACTCCAAAACAGAATCTATATTATTTTCAATACTCTCAAGGGTAAGACCTTCAAGTGGAATATTTAATTTTTTACTTGCAAAATAGAGCCAAATAAACAGTGTTATCAAACCTATCAAAAGAGCGAGAAGTACTCCTGTAAAGCGTCCTGAGCTGATTGAATTAATATTTAAACGGTTACTATTCATGGAATCTAAAGAGAGTTCAAATGGTCTATTAAATCCATTACTTACTCCATATTCAAGACCCACCTGTTTTAGAAGTTCTTCAGACTTTTTAAATGTTTCGTTAATAAAAGTTCGTTTTTTTGTATCAAAATTTGTTGCAGCTTGAGAGATTCCTATTTTACACTCATTAATATCGCTATCCACTTGAGAAACCAAATGTTGAGAACTCTCAATCAACTCCTTTGCTTCTAAAGATTTATTCTTTTTTCCACGTTTATTATCAATAAAGTCCATATCTTCATCTAGCATTATCTGTTGTATTCCAGCATCTATTTTTTCCATACAACTATCCTTTATAGTTTAATAATTTTTATAAATACATTTTAACATAAAAGATTTGTTTTTCATTTAAAACGTTTTGAGTAGATTTTAATCTATAACCTTTTAATCAATAGCTTGGTATAATACTTTAAAAAAAATTTAGGACACTTAGTGGGTATTTTCACAGCGTTAATAATATTATCATTTTTAATCTTTTTTCATGAACTAGGACACTTTACAGCAGCTCGTTTTTTTGGTGTTCAAGTTGATGTATTTAGTATTGGTTTTGGTAAAAAACTTCTTAGTAAACAGATAGGCAAAACAGAGTGGTCACTCTCTATGATTCCTCTTGGTGGGTACGTAAAAATGAAAGGGCAAGATGACAGTGACCCTACTTTTGTAAGTTATGATGAAGATTCATACAACATCAAAAAACCTTGGCAAAGAATCATTATTCTACTCGCAGGACCTTTTGCCAATTTTCTATTGGCATTTTTACTCTATCTCTCTATATCAGCCATTGGAATTCCAAAACTCTTAGCAACAGTAGGAGAAGCCAATATAACACAACCTGCCTACCAAGCAGGAATAAGAAGTGGTGATAAAATCATTCAAATCAATGGACAATCTATCCTATTTTGGGAAGATATGGCTCAAAGTATTCAAAAGAACTCCTCTCAACTTACTATTACCGTTCTTAGAAAGGGTGAATATATTGATTTAAATATTACACCAACACTTCAAAAAGTTCCCAACAAATTCAATGAAATTGTAGAGCGAAAAATCATTGGTATAAGACCTGATATAAACAGTACCCAAACCATACAATATGGAGTAACTGAAGGATTGGAGTATGCATATACTCAAACCAAACACGCTTCTATGATTATTGTTAATGGTCTTCAAAAACTCATTTCAGGACTGGTTCCTATGGAGCAACTTGGTGGCGTGGTCTCCATTGTAGATGTTACAGCTAAAGCTTCAAACGTAGGCTTTATCGCACTGCTTTTTTTTACAGCACTCATCTCTGTCAACTTAGGGGTATTAAACTTGCTTCCCATTCCTGCACTAGATGGGGGACATATTGTTTTTAATCTTTATGAGATGATTACAAAACGAAAACCAAACGAAGAGATTATGTACCGACTAACACTTATAGGCTGGGGTATTTTACTAACTTTAATGCTTTTAGGCTTGTATAACGATATAAATAGATTATTAGGATAATAGGAAAATAAATGTTAAAAGAAGAATTAAGAAAAAATTTAGATGAAGTCATTTGGAACATTGAACAAGCACGTATTAGCGTCAGCGAACATCATATTGTAAAGTTGGTAGCTGTAGGAAAATATTCAGATGAAGAGAGCATTCAAACCCTTTATGAACTGGGACAACGTGCTTTTGGAGAGAACCAAGTTCAACAATTAGAGCGTCGTATTAAAAACTTAGAAGCACTTCCTTTAGAGTGGCACATGATGGGTAACCTACAAAGTAATAAAATCAACAAGCTCATAGAGCTTCGCCCTACACTTTTTCAATCTTTAGATTCACTAAAGTTAGCAGAAGCACTCAATAAACGCTTAGAAGAGCATAATCAAAGCATGAGTTGTCTTTTACAAATTAATACTGCAAATGAAGAGAGTAAATCAGGTGTTTCAAGAGAAGAAGCCAAAGATATTTATGCTCAAATCAGTGAAACTTGTCCTCAAATAAGACTTAAAGGTGTTATGAGTATTGGTGCGCATAGTACAGATAGTCAATTGATTCAAAAAAGCTTTGAAGAGAGCTATAAAGTGTATGAAACACTAAACAGTTATAATCCTACCATTTGTTCTATGGGTATGAGTAGTGACTATGAATTGGCGATTAAATGTGGTGCAAACCTTGTACGTATTGGCTCTAAAATATTTAAATAAGGGAGAAGTTTTATGAAACAACTTGTATATTATTATGACAAACACGATGCTTTTCTCGATTGGACAAAAGAGCATAACCTTCAAGATAGCGATAAACTCTTAATAGAGATTAACTTTTCTAACTCAGATAAAAAAGTACTTAAAACCCTTTTAGAAAACTTGGAGAAAGCATTTTCTAAAGCTACTATTGTGGGAATGCAGAGTTTTACCAGCTTTATTAATCACCGAGTAACAGATTTAAATACTCAACCCATTATCTCTATCATAGAGTTTGAAACATCAAGTATTTCATCATTGGTTATTGATTTAAATCAAAATCATATTAAAGGAAAAGAGCAAAGACCTGATTTGTTATTTTTAGAAGAATATCTACAACCTGATACAAAAGCATTAGAAATTCTTTCAAGTTATAATGACTCTAATACCTCATCATATATGAATGAGCTTGGTTTGGCATTTGGTCATTTAAAAGTTTTTGGTGGTGGTGCAAGTAATACCAAATACAACTCTAAAAATACTTTTGTTTTTCACAATGGTCAAATTTATCAAAAAGCCATTATTTTAATTTTCATGCATGGAGAAAATTTAAATGTTGAACTTTTTAAATCATTTGATTGGAAACCAATCTCAAAGAAGAAAAAGATTACTAAAATCAAAAAAGGGAACATCTTAACCATAGATAAAAGCCCTGCACTCGATATTTATAAAAAATATTTTCCAAATATTGAAGAAGACCCCTCTGTCTTTTTACAAGTACCACTCTATATCACTAAAAATAATATCTCGTATACAGCCAATATTTTAGAAAGTGACTTAAACAATCAAAGTGTTAGTTCAACACAAGTATTGGAAGAGGGAGATATTGTTCAACTCTCCATTGGTAACTACAATGCCATGATGAATAGAATTCAAGAAATCTACACCTTTCTTTCAAATACTCCTGCACAAGCCTTATGGATAAGTGCCTGTATTTCATATGAGTATGGATTTAGAATTCCAATTATTCACTATATTTCAAACATTAAAAGTAACAACCACATCTTTGGATACAGTAGTATTCAGGAGTACTTTAATACAGAAAATGAACCACATACAGCTCATAATCATACCTTTATTATGGCAGCAATCAGCGAATCCAACTCTTCTTTTATTTCACTCAAAGAGTATACAGACAAAAATATTACCCCTTTTGAAGTTGCCAATAAGAACCTCTACTCCATTATGCACAAAACAGCCAATGAGTTAAACCTCTTAACTGAAAATTTAGAAAACATGGTTAACCAAAGAACCAAACAGCTTGAAACCCTAAACCAAGAGCTTCAAATCAAAATTAATAATGCTGTCCGTAAAGAAAAACGACAAAATGCCATTATGAATCAGCAGTCTCGATTGGCTTCAATGGGAGAAATTCTTGAAAACATCGCTCACCAATGGAGACAACCACTCAACACCGTTTCATGGATTATGAATGATGCCATGATTAAAGCTAAACTTGGAAAATCTGATGAGATAGACTTAGAAAGTTTGTCCAAAAAAGTCAATAACTCTGTACAGTTTCTCTCTGATACCATAGAAGACTTTAGACGATTTGTTGACCATTCAGACTTGGCTCAAACCTTTAATATTAAAAAAACTGTTGACTCAACTATTTTACTAATTAAAGAGACTCTAGTAAAATCAAATATTAAAATAGAGTTGGATTGTCCCAATGAGATTACCTATAAAGGTTATGAGAACGACTTTAAACATGTCATTATGAACCTTATAAATAATGCTCGTGATGCCTTTGAAGAGAGAAAAATTGAAGATGGCTTAATTTTCATTCGTGTCTATCATGAAAAAGATGAGCTAATTATTGCCGTAAGAGACAATGCAGGAGGTATTCCTAAACCTATTTTAAAGAATATTTTTGAGCCTTACTTTACCACAAAACACAAAACCAAAGGTACAGGTCTTGGACTTTACATGAGTAAGAATATGATAGAGAGGGTTAAAGGAAGTATCGAAGCGGTTAGTATTTTAAATAAAAAGACTACCTTCATTATTCGACTTCCTGATAAAGGAGCTATGCCTTCAGATTAAATCTGAAGGAGTAAGCTACTCTATGGCATATATGCAATGGTAGGAACACCCAACCCTTCAGAGAAACCACACATCAAGTTTGCAGCTACCAAAGCTTGTGAACTTGCTCCTCGTAAAAGATTATCAATTGCAGAATTTACAAAAAGTCCATTCCCATTTTTCATAGCAAAAATATCACAAAAATGTGTTCCTGCTGTACTTTTAATGTCTACGGGCTTTTCACGAATTCTAATAAACATATCATCTTTATAAAACTCTTTTAAAACTTCAAGTGGCTCAATACCTTCATCTTTTAATGTAGCATAAACAGAAACCAACTCTCCACGTGTTGCAGGAATCAAGTGAGGTACAAAATTTACATTCATCTTTACACCATGTACTTTTTCTATCTTCTCTGCAATCTCAGGGGCATGACGATGCTTTAAAGGGTTGTACGCAAAAATATTATCATTTACATTTACAAAGTGTGTACTTTCACTTAGCTTCTTCCCTGCTCCACTAACCCCTGATTTTGCATCAACAAACAGTGGTGCGTTATGGTCAAGATATGGAATAAAAGGCAATATCCCCAGTAAAGTAGCAGTAGGATAACACCCCGGTCCTGCCACCAATTTTGCTTTTTTTAAATCTTCTCGATAATACTCAATTAAAGCATAAACCGATTCATCTAAATGCTCTTTATCTTCATGTTCACAATAATGCTCTTCATAAGTCTCCAAATCAAGTCTATAATCAGCCGATAAATCAACCACTTTTACACCTTGATTTAACAACTCTTTAGCGAACCCCATAGACGCTTTATGAGGCAATGCTAAAAAGACCAAATCACAATTCTCTGCCACAGCTTCAACAGAAGCCTTCTCAACAGGGTAACTAATCACATCTACCAAAGAGGGATGAATCGCCTCAATCACAGTATCTCCTGTGGTGGTTGCCAAATATTTTAAAACAAACTGAGGATGGGTTAACAACATTTTCACCAACTCTAAACCAGTATATCCACTAGCCCCTACAATACCTACATTTATCATTTTTTCTCTTTTTATTATTTATACATGGTGCGATAACAATCACACCCTACAGTACTATCTCTTCATATGAAACAGACTCTATATCAAATGATTTTTTTCCTGAAGGAAGTGAAATCTCAACCTCATCGCCATCTTCTTTTCCAAGTAAAGCACGAGCCATTGGCGAACCAATAGAAATCAACCCTTTATCAGGATTTGACTCTTGTGAACCTACCAAAGTATAGGTCACTTCACTGTCATCTTCTTGGTCAACAAGCTCAACCCTTGAGCCAAAACTAACACGAGCATGAGGCAAAGTAGAAGGATCGATAACATGCGCTCTTCCCACCAAATCGGTCAAATCTAAAATACGTGCTTCCATCAATCCTTGTTTATCTTTGGCAGCATGGTATTCAGCATTCTCTTTCAAGTCTCCCAACTCTCTAGCCACATCAATAATATGAGCGATCTTCCCACGTTCTTCTGTTTTCAACTGCTCTAACTCTTTAGACAACCTATCAAATGTCACTTTTAACATTGGTTCTTTTTGCACAATATTTCCCTTGTATTTATTCTATTTTAATTGGGGTTATTATACCATAAGGATAGCCTATCTGTGATATGAGAATTAAAAAATCATTAGAGGAACTGTTTTCTAATACACCATCAATCC
>Ga0256844_10000235_pt1 | contig 22180 bp, 26 predicted proteins | sample MusselsmetaG_FD_189100 | JGI IMG/M metagenome (GOLD analysis project Ga0256844, IMG submission 189100) | Mussel associated microbial communities from hydrothermal vent at the East Pacific Rise, Pacific Ocean - Mussels | ecosystem: Host-associated > Mollusca > Shell > Unclassified ... | reverse complement strand
ACCCATGCCAAAAATATGCAAGCCACACCTAAAGCTTCTGCCTTTTTTATAGAAGATGAAAGTATCACTTCAAATATGTTTAAAAGAAAGCGTATCTCTTTGCAATGTGATGTAGCACGTATAGCAAGAAGTGAAGAAAAATTCAAAACTATCATGGAGAACTTTCAAGAAAAATTTGAAGATGGTACACTTACCATGCTTATGGGAATGGGTGATTTTAACCTCTATGCACTTACCCCCATTTATGGAGAAGCAACCTTTGGATTTGGTGAAGCCTATAACATTGGTGGAGAAAAGATGAACCAACTTGTGTCACGTACTGGAGAGATGGGACACAAATAAGATTACTTTTTATGCTTTCTTTTCTCTAATACTTTTGCTCTTGCTGTGATATAAATTTTTGTAGATATTTTCTCACGTCTTTCTTTACGTTTATCCATAAGTTTTGTATGTTTGTTTGGTGTAAGCAATCGCATTTCTACCAACCTCTTAGAAGATGAAACACGTTCATATCCTATAAATTGATAAATACGTTTTTTAATACGCTTTGCCAAAAATTTAAAAAAACGTTTGACTGGTATATGAAACACTTTTTCTAAATAGACTTCAATCCATTCAAATATTGAAATGAAAAAGCTATATATTTTTACAATGTATTTTTTTAAAAATGGGATTTTCTCTAGCCAATCAATTAACCATGAAAAGATAAGTATTTCAATAAGAGGTGCTATCCATGAGCCCCATAGATAATCAGTAAAAAAGTATAATATGCCTGTACTAAACTTTAATACAATCGCTAAAATAAAACTCCAAAACTTAGCTATGAATACTTTCATCGCAAGCATACCACCCATAAACTTACCAACAAAACCAAGTGAGCCTAAAAAAGCGATGCCAGTGATCACTTGTTTGACCATAGGGAAATCTTTGAAGTTATCTTTTACATAGGCAAGTAAGCGTTTTACATCATCTGCAATATGATCTAAAAAATGTATTTTTAGATTTTTATTGATAACCTTTTCAATAAGGTAACGCTTACCCAATCCAGTAGCAGAAAGCATTGCTATTTTTTTAAGAAAAATAGTAAGTATAAACTTACCTTTGACTAGAAAAAAAGCAGCCAACAATGTCAAGATATTTTTTTTCACAAAGAAAAAAATACGCCATAAAAGAGCTATAAGAAAAGTACGGCTCTCTTCTATGCTAAAAATAAGTATGAGGATAAGTACAAAAAATGTACTTATCCATAATAAGGTACGTTTATTCATCGTCTTTATTTTTGAGTGATGATTTCACAGACTTATAAAGCTTTTTTAGTTTCAAAATAAAAGGACTCTGTGAAGCAAAATATTTTTCTTTCCAAGTTTTCACTAATAGTTTCAACTCTTTTAAACGCTTCATAGTTGAGATATATACTTCACGTGACTTTAACCAAGCTATGCCTGCCATCATCTTCTCATACAGCCATTTAAACCATCCAAACTGCATAAGCTTGTCTTCTGTCACCCTAAAAAGCCAAAAAGTAAAAGCAGCAATAGGAATTTTAGAAAGATATAACCCTAGCCCAAGTAAAACTTTTCCACTCACAAATAACATTCCTGCATAAATACCAAATATTTCCACTACTGCAAGTAAGAAAACAAAGATAACAAGTATCACAGAAGCATTTATATGTTGTAGTTTTTTTTCTACTTTTTGAAGGACTTTAAGTGAATGAATAGCCTCATAAATAGGTTTAGCTATCCCCTCCCAAATAAGTTCCTCAAAAATAATATAGATAATGACAAGAACAAGTTGTAAAAGTGATGTAAGTTTGTTTTTAAATGCTGTAAACATGGAGTATCCCTAAATAAATTTAAAAGTATTATAGCAATTTAATGTCAAAATTAAAAAGTCAATGATTTGTGAAGAATATAAAGATTTCTTTTTGATTTATTGTAGATTTGTAGGTTGTTGAGAAGGAGCTTACGTTCAGTAAGTGCATCCCACTTACGCTTTAGCGACAGAGGGTATCGGTATTTAGTACCAGAACTGAACAACTCCTGCAAAGATGCGATAAAGCAGAAAGAAAGATTACTTTCTTCTGAGTTCTTTGATACGCGCTGCTTTACCCTTGAGTTCTCTAAGGTAAAACAATTTAGCTCTTCTAATTCTACCTTTTCTAAGTACTGTAATACTTTCAATAGACTCAGAATAAAGTGGGAAGATTCTTTCAACACCAACAGAGTTAGCACCCATTTTTCTTACCATAAATGTACGACCTGTACCTTGACCTCTAATAGCAATACAAAGACCTTCATAGTTCTGTACTCTTGTTTTTTCGCCCTCTTTAATATTAACGGCTACTTTTACTGTATCACCTGCTCTAAATTCAGGAACTGTTTTACCTTCTAATTGTGCTTGCTCGAAGCTTTCGATGTATTTATTTCTCATGTGTTATACCTTTTTTGTATAAGTCAGGGCGGAAATACTTTGTTTTGCACAAAGCAAGCCCCCTTTTTAAGTCCGTGATTTTACTATGATTACCCTTTAAGAACTCTGAAACAACTTCATTTTCTTCATAATTTTTAGGTTTCGTAAATGATGGTGCTTCTAACAATGATTCTTCAAAGCTTTCAACACTTAAAGAGTCACTATTACCAAGCACTTCCTCCACATTACGGCTAATAGCATCACAAACCACCATACTCGCTAACTCTCCACCTGTCAAAATGAAATCACCTATAGAAAAAAGCTCATCAGCATGACGTTCAATGACTCTCTCATCTATCCCTTCATATCGACCTGACACAAAAATGATATGCTCTTTTTTTGCCAAACGTTTTGCATCATTTTGTGTAAATGTTTTAGCCACAGGAGAGAGAAAGATAACATATGCTTTTTGTGACTCTTTTTTTACTTTAGCCAATGCATCCATAAGAGGCTGAGGCGTCATGAGCATCCCCGCTCCACCACCTATCATTGGTGCATCGACACGATTATGTTTATCGGTAGTAAAATCACGAGGATTATAGAAATCTATGGAGATTTTATCATCTTCTATGGCACGCTTTAAAATACTTTCTGAAAAGTATCCTTTGATAAGATTCGGGAAAAGAGTGATGAAAGAAAAACGCATGAGATTAACTAGCCTCTAAAATATCTTTAGCATCTTTCGTATACACTGTTTTTTCCTCAATGTTAGCATTTAGTATGTAATGTTCTATGTAAGGAAGTAAAAAGTTTTTAGTCAAACCTGCTTCTACAAGGGCTGTATCTGTATCAATAATCAGGTAATCAGTGTCACCCATACGTTGTATGTCTTTTACTGTACCAAGTACTAATGCATCTTGTATAACTGTACAACCTATGATGTCAAACCAGAAATGTTGCCCATCTTTAAGATCACAGTTTTCTTTCGTTTGTTTTTCATCAGCAAATATTTTTGTATTGGTTAATTTCTTAGCAGAATCTATACTCTCATAGCCTCTAAACTTTACAATCCCTCGTGTAAAATTAATATCAGTGATAGTCAAATCACCACGGTTACTTTTGTATGTATTGCCTACTTTAAATTGATCAGGAAAATCTGTATGAAGATGGAACTTTAGGTCACCCCAAAGTCCAATAGTACGCCCTATTTGAGCGATGAGTGCATTGTCATTTGACATAGATTACGCTACTGGTTTTACATTTATGCGATAATTTTTACCGCCTTTAGCTTTACAACCAGAGATAACCGTTTTTATGGAGTTAATCATTCTTCCATCTTTTCCGATGAGTTTACCTATATCTTCACTGTTAGCAAAGAGTGTAATCTCATCAAAGTTCTCATCAACCTCTTCTATCTCGACAGAGATATTTTCAGGGTTATTTACCAGAAGTTTGGCATATGAGATAAGGAAGTTTCTAACCATAAGACTATTTCTTACCTGCTAGTCTTTTCACTGTTGGGCTCATTTGTGCACCAACTGAAAGCCAGTAGTTAAGTCTTTCTGTATCTAAAGTAAGATCTTTAGTTTCAGATACTGGGTTATAATGACCAATAGCCTCAATCCAACCACCATCTCTTCTTTTTCTGCTGTCTGTTACTACGATTCTGTAAAAAGGCTTCTTTTTTCTACCCATTCTTGTCATTCTGATCATTGTCATGTTATGTCCTTTAATATTATCTTTGAATTGTAGATCACTTTGAGGTATAAAGTATCTATAAATTAAGTCCTGACAACTGCTTTTTAATGACTAAAGCACTCATCAAGGCTTAACGGAACGCGATTCTACCATAATTGTTATAAGATTTTTATTAAACGCCTATAGTACTATTATCCTTAGCGAGGAATATTTGGCATCCCACCGCCACCTTGCATCCCAGCCATCATCTTTTGCATCTCTTTCATGCCACCTTTGGTTGACATCTTTTTTGCCATTTTTGCTGCATTTTTAAACTGCTTAAGTACCCGATTCACATGCATTACTTCTAGTCCCGCACCTGCAGCTAGTCTACGTTTTCGTGTGTTGTTCAATAAATCTGGGTTTTCTCTCTCCTTTGGAGTCATAGAAGAAACCAGCGCTTTTATCTGTTTCATCTCATCAGAATTTTCCAAATCCATATCACCTATTTGCTTTGCTACATTACCCATACCAGGGATCATTCCCATAATAGACTTCATAGAACCAAGTTTTTTCATTTGTTCCATTTGTGCTAAAAAGTCATTGAAGTTAAACTGACCTTTTTTAATCTTTTGGGTCATTTTCTTTGCTTCTTTTGGGTCAATAGCAGCGGCAGCTTTTTCAGCCAAAGATTCAACATCCCCCGCACCCATCAAACGACTTACAATTCTGTCGGAGATGAACTGCTCCAAATCAGGCATTTTTTCACCTGCACCGATGAAACGAAGAGGCACACCTACTTGTTGGGTAAGCCCAAGTGCTACACCACCCTTCGAGTCACCATCAAACTTAGAAAGTACTACACCAGTAATACCAATCTTTTCTTTAAAAGTTTCTGCTGTACGTACTGCATCTTGCCCTGTCATCGCATCAGCTACATAAAAGAGTTCATCAGGATTTGCAGCTTGTTTGACATTGGCTAATTCTTGCATTAACTCTTCGTCGATAGCTAAACGTCCAGCTGTATCTATAAGTACTACATCATACAGTTCTTTTTCAGCCTTATAAAGACCATCTTCTACTATTTGTGTGGGCGTTGCATCTTCATCATAAAAAAGATCAACTTCTATCCCCAAAGCAATTTGTCTAAGTTGTTCAACGGCTGCAAGTCTCTGTAAATCCGCTGCAATGATGAGTACTTTTTTCTTTTTTTGTTCCTTAAGAAAATATGCTAGCTTACCCGTAGTGGTTGTTTTACCCGAACCTTGTAAACCTATCATCATAACTACTGTCGGTGGTTTAGAAGCAAAAGTGAACCCTTTAGGCGCACCCTCTATAGTAAGTATCTCGGTGAGTTTATCTTGCAGTGCTTTAAGAAAATTGTCTTTACCTACACCATGCTTTTTAGTTTCTACTTCAACAGTCGCTATGAGATCTTTTACAACCTTATGATGTACATCTGCTTTAAGGAGTGACTTTTTAAGTTCAGCGGTTGCTTTCTTTAGTGCCTTTTCATCATCATGAAAACGTATTTTACCTATGGCGTTTTTAAAACTATCAGTTAAAGTATCAAACATTTTTTACCTTGTATTTCTTCTATTATTATTGCGATTTTACCCTATTTGGGCTTAATACAACTCTTTATGGTAGTTTACGAATACCCCAACGAAATTTATCAACATAAAATCCTTTATCAAGTTCAGAGATAGTTACAGCCATTGCTTTTCCAGAACTCGCATGTATAAATTTGCCATCACCCAAATATACTCCACTGTGATTGACATGCCCTCTTTCATGGGTATCAAAAAAAATCATATCGCCTTTTTTGAGTGCTTTTCGTGTAAGTTTATCACCATTTTTTGACTGTTCTAGCGATGTACGAGGTATAGGGTTTCCACTCTCTTTAAACAGATAATAGACAAAACCAGAACAATCAAAATGGTCAGGCCCTGTTTTCCCATAAATATAGCCATCACCTATTTTACTCTTTGCCAATGCAATAAGTACATCAACTTTATTGGCTAAATCAGTACTTTTTACCAACTTAAACAACCATGAAGCTTCTCCTTGGGTAAGTGCGTATTCTAATTCTCTTGTCCCACCTGTAGGACAGCAATTTGCATCCTCTTTAAGATAAATAGGAAAATGTCTTACAAGACGGTTATCTACTATCTTAAATGTGTCATGTCCCATGTATCCTATGCTGCTGTTTTTATCTTCCTCTGCTAGTGGACGTAAATAAATAGATGTCATTGATTTTTTATTATTGACACTATAGGCGATGAGAGATATGTAGCTTCCACTTCCTGCCGATAGGACAGAGAGATAGAGTTCAGGTGAGCCATCAGCATTGATGTCAGCTACTTCCATATGTATCACATCACCATCTATCTCCTCTTGCATCACAGAGTTTCCTCCCTCAAGTCCCTTGACTGTAATGCTAAGTTGCTGTAAAGACCCTTCTCCTGTCGTTGTGACATGAAAACTTATACCTTCGAGTGATAATACTTTATCAAAACTAGGCTGGTTTGCATACAGTACAATACTACTTAAGACGAAGGCTATTAACATATTTTTTACGCTCTGTACTCTCATGTCCTGTTCCTTTTACTGGTTTCTATCGTAACTTTTTATATCATTTTGAAATTGATTTCGTTCTTGTTTTAAAAACTTCCCGTAATTCCCACGCATCACAACGACCTTAGTGCCTACGCCTACCCATCTAAACATTGCTTCTACATCTTTTCTACCTACATGTATACAGCCGTGTGAAAGTCCTCTTGGGTTTCCGAGGTGAAGGGCTATACCATGTTGCGTGAAAAGCATTTCAAAGTCCATGTTATTGATTCCGCTTTTAGAGGGGTGGCTTCCTGACATATGGTAACGTCGTTTTAAAAGTACATGAAAAATACCATTTGGCGTTTCATGTCCGCCATATGCACCTGAGGCGATGGTGTCAGTCCACCATATAGTACCATCTTCATCTACAGAATACGACTTTCCTTCGCTTCCTGGTTCACTCACAGAAACCACTATAAACTTTTTACCTGTCAAATCTACAATCTTAGTCTTGCCATGTTTATCTTTTATTTCAAACTTGCTAATGCTCAGTGGTGTAATAGTGGTGGCTTGTTTTTTAAACTTAGAAACTACTCCATTGGCTTGTGCTAGATTTCCAAGCATCATTGTGAGCATCATCATTGTAAGTATTTTATTAAGCTTCGACATTTAGTGCCTCACTGTACTAAATTTTAATTCTTGTCATTTTTATCCTTTATTTTTTAGATGTAGCTAATTGCATCTTGTCATAGCCATAAACATCATCATGAAACATAATCATGCCCTCTTGTGTTACTATTGCTGTAAGATACATGATGTCTACAGGAATGGTTTTTGACAATCTAAAAGGTGTTTTTTTATTTGTCTCTAAAATCTTTTTAGACTTTTCATAATCCATTTTAGGTTCTATTTGTGCAAATGTCTCTAGTAATTCAAAAGGTTTTTGTAGCCTGACACACCCATGACTCAATGCTCTATAGTCTTTTACAAACAAATATCTTTGGTTCGTGTCATGCATATAGACAGAGTATTTGTTAGGAAAAAGGTACTTTACTTTTCCTAAGGCATTATGCTCACCAGGTGACTGCATAAACTTGTAGGGAGGTAACCTACGTCCATATTTATGCCAATTCACCTTATAGGGGTTTACCCTCGGAGAGTGTTCAGAATACCCTGTATGAATTTCAATCTTCTTTTTATTGGTATACCCTGCATCTTTCTTCAATTTAGGTATGGTTTCATGTCTTATGATACTTGCAGGTATACGCCAATATGGGTTAAGCACTATCGTTCTTACTCTTCCATAAAAAACAGGTGTCTCATGTCCTTTACGTCCAGCAATGACACGCATAGAGCGTATGATTTCCAAGTCATCAAACATATACATAGTGTATGACGGGATATTGATAAAGATATGATACTGGTCATCCCCACGCTTTATCCACTTAATTCTATCGATGTTAAGTTTGAGTTTTGTCACTTTTTCTTCAGCAGTTTCGCTCAGTGCCTTACGTGTCATCTTCCCCACATAGCCTTCTGTTTCCAAGCCATGTCTACCCTGAAACTTTTTCACGGCTTCGACTAAACAACCTGTATAGTCTTCGCTTGTTTCATTTGCATCACACACATAATCACCCTCAAGTGCTAACCTTTCTCTCAAAGCTGGCACAATAGAAGCTGACATACCTGGTTTTAAATTTTTAAAATCTCCTAAGGTTTTCCATCCTCCATTTGCAACAATGCCACGGTATGTTTCTAATGCAGTCAAATATCTATCATAAAGAGGAAACGCTGGCTTTGCCTTTTGAAATGCTACATCTAACGATTTGTATTTAAGTGACGCTATCAGTAAAGCTTCTGGTGTCTTCAAGATGGGATGCACCGTCCATACACCATGCTTTTTCGTTGCATGTAACGTATGCAAAAACTTTTTCCAATTAATATCCCCATATAATATATGTGACATAAAGTCCTGATATAGTTTTGCCATTGCAAACTCTCTATCACTTATCTGTTTGTTTTCTGTTGGAAGTGTAGCATTGCTTAGGGTTTCATATCTTTGGTATAAGCTACTGTTCTTATCTAATGTAACATCTGATTTTATATGCGTAAAAAGACTTTTTGTGTAGTCTGTCAGCCCCTGTTCTGTTATCCAGATAGGTTTGTTAGAGAGTAACTCATACATCGCATTGAGTCTGTCTTTTGCATCTTTCCCCATGAGTCTTGTAGCGAGTTCTCTGTATTTTTCCTGCTCTTCTTCAAGTATGGTAATATTCATATCTTGTGTAAATAATTTATCTATCGTTCTTGCATCTGCTATTTCATCTATGGCAGCCATGACACTTTTTTCTTTCACTGCTTTTTGAAGTAATGTTAACGCATTGTATTTACTCTTTTTGTCTTTTAAAATGGCACCTATACTCTTTGCATACAGTCCCATAACACCTATTTCTACTTTGACCTTATCTTCTAAAGAATCAGAAGCAAATATGCTATGTTCATCTGGCATCAATTTTTTATATGCTTCTACCAATGCAGGGTACAAACCCTTTTTAAAATCACTTTTCAACTCAGTGACTAACATTTCACAATGATACGTCAAATAATCTTTGTCTACCCATATTGGTTCATAGTTTATAGATTTATAGAGTTTATTTACCGTTTTAGAAGCCTGCTTCAACTGCTTCTTAAGCTCTACTTTAAATACTTTATTGAATTCTTGTCTACCTTCTTCTTCTAGTGCCTGATAGTCTGCCACATTAGCAAACAATGAAAAGGTACTTAGAAAAAATACTAATATAATATGCTTCATCGTAATTTACTTGCCCTTACACTGTAAACGACCTTCTTCCCAACCTATACGGTATCCTTCATTACTTTTAAATAAGGTATGGTTTTTAGTGTAGTATCCATCTGCTGTTTTACAAGCATCTCTCACGCCTTGTCTAAAGTTAACATCACGATCAGAACCAAAGTTTATACCCTTGTAGATGTAGTCATTCTCACTAGCTCTTACGGTGCTAGATGACGAGGCACATGCACTCAACAACATTCCTACCATAACCATGATGAACCATAGTTGTAATTTTTTCATTTTTCTTCCTATTGAGTAATGTTATAATCTATATACTTTTCAAACTTTTAGCAAAAAGAATTTTAGTCCAGTGTTCATCTGCTTTTTCGTCCCATTTACTTTTTTTACAGATGCGTTTTTTTGAGTCACAAGAGAGACCGTTGGAAAGCGTATAGCTTTTCAAATTCATATCTTCTATACCTGCTGTCATTTTCATAAACTTTTTAACTGCTTTTTTTCCAAGATATATTTCTGTAAAACCCATAGAGATACCTTCAGAGTCCACACAAAAGCCTGCCTTTTTGTCACAGATGATGCCATGTTCAGGAGAATATACTGCTGCCTTTTGTGTCTTTGCCTGAACCACACTACTTACACTTACAATCAATGCTACAATAGCTATTTTATTTATTTTCATTATTTTTCCTTTTATTTACTTTTTTGTACAAAGAAGTAAAGCAATACCAATGTGCCAAAAACAGGGACAAGCCCTATAAACATCCACCAACCACTCTTGCCAATGTCATGTAGTCTTCTCACACCTAGAGCTAAAAAAGGCACAATCATCGCAAAAGCAAAAATAGCTTGCAGTAAACCACCTCTGGATGCTTCTTCTGTAGTCATGCCCAACATTGGGTTAATAATATTTATATCTATTAGCCCAAGTATCATAATAAAGACAAAGTAAAAAAGTAAAAAATACCAATACTCACTACGCGTAGCCTTGCCTTGAAAATCTGCATATCTTTTTTTAATGGTGTCTACAAAATATTGTTTAAACTGTTCCATATTCTTCCTTTTAAACTTTTATTTTAGATTTCTAACGTGCTTTTCTTGCCATGTAATCATCCATTCTATCATTGCGTTTTCTGGCTTCATCGAGACGTTCTTGTTCCATACTCATACGTATTTGTCTGTCTAACGCTTCTTGCTCACTTTCACATTGTCTAAAGCCATCAGACCAGCCTTGTGTATATTTTTTATGTTTTGCAAAACGGTTTTCGTCTTTTTTAAATTGATCAAACAGACTTCCCTCTGCTTTGTTCCCACTATGGCATCCATCTTCAAAGCCCTCTGCATAGGCTAGCGAATGTCCCTGCTGTAACATAATCTCTTTTTGTGTTGCACATCCTGCAAACAGTATCATACTTATGGTTATTACAAATAATATTTTCATAGCTTTTATCCTTTTTTAATGAAGCTTCAAGCAATACTATATCAAAATAATGTCACAAGAATGTCAAACTAAATAAATATTTTTTTTACAAGAATAATGCTACAACTAAAACCATACAAGGCAAGTGATGTATTTCAATGAATATTTAAAAACATGTCGAGAAAATAATGCTCTTACACAAGAAGAACTCGTATCTGAGCTTTATAATCATGATGTAAAAATGTTCGAAAGCCTCGATACAAGTACCTATAGCCGATGGGAAAGAGCTGTAGTTAAACCTAAGACATCAAGACAAGTAAGTATCCTCAAGTACTTCCAAAAAAGAACTGGTGTAGCCTTACCCTGTTGGGACCAATACAGCATAGATGAAACCGAAGAAATTATCTGTAAAACGGGTATGAATAACCTACTAGGTAACAGCAAAGAGCTGGTACTTAACTTTCCTTCTGCTACCATTGGAGCAGATGACTTACATGTGTACCAACTTCGTAACTCTGACAATATGGAAAAAATAATTTCCATTAACTTAGACATGGACAAAGATTTCAACCATAATACAACTCACTTTCAATCCGAACAGTTTAAAGAATGGGCATTACATCCCTCAAGCTCTTTTTATGTCTGTGAATACAAGGAACAGTTTTTTGGTCTACTTTTTACGCTTAGACTTAAACCAGAAGTTTTTGAACGCATCATGGATTTAGACATAGATGAAAAAGACTTAAGTGTCAATGACTTTGCTTCTTTTGACGAGATGGGCTGTAACCACATGATCTCATTCTTTGCCATGAGCGAAAAAGCAGCTTCACTACTCTTCATCAGATACTACGCACACCTCATAGCCAATCAAAAGTTCATCATAGAAGTTGGACTTGCAACCATGATGGAAGATGCAAGAAAGCTCATACGCAATATGAATTTACATCACTATAGTTCTAAGATTATCGAAAAGGGATTAGAATTACAAACGTATAGAGAAACCCTACCTAATTTTCTAGCATCGCAGAAAGTAGTAAAGATGATTCTTTCAAAACAAGACTGCCCTGAAGAGTAAGGATTTCGAGTTTATCTATCGCGTTATCTATGGGTTTAATCCTCTTAGAATACTCTTCTTGACTTATGTTCCCAATCTTATAATCAAAATACTCAACAAATAATTGCTTATGCAACTGTTCTAATAACTCTTGTCTACTTAAGATGAGATACTCCTCTTTTAAGATTTTATACACGTAGTATAGAATTATTTTAACACTTAGATAAGGTCATTTAAAACATAGGATATTCCCCAAAATGCCTATTTGCTAATTTGTTATTAAATAGATATACTTTTGTTTAAATCGACAAGGAGCTACTATGAAAACCGAACATAAAAACAATACCAAGGTATACCTTATAGGTTCAGGTATCGCTTCTCTTGCCTCAGCAGTGTATTTAGAAAAAGACACTGATGTATTGGCAGAAAACATCATTATCTTAGAAAAAGACCAAGTTTTAGGTGGTGCATTAGATGGTGCGGGAGACAGTGAAAAAGGTTTTGTGGTACGTGGTGGGCGGATGCATGAAATGCACTATGAGTGCTACTGGGAACTTCTTTCCCACATACCCTCATTAGAAAACCCCGATGTCTCCGTGCGTGATGAGTCATATGAATTCAACGAACGCTTTGTCTCTAAAGGACAAGCAAGGCTTTTAAAAGAGGGTAAGAAAATAGATGTCTCTTCTTATGGTCTCTCTTTTTCACAACAAACTGACTTTCTAAAACTCACCTTTGTCTCAGAAGAATCTTTAGGAAATGACCGCATAGAAGACTGGTTTGATGAAGACTTTTTTGAGACAAACTTCTGGTATATCTGGACATCTATGTTTGCCTTTCAACGCTGGTCTTCTTTGGCTGAGATGCGACGCTATATGAAACGTTTTATACACCTTGTAGATGGACTCTATGCACTAGGTGGTGTCATGCGTACCAAGTACAACCAATATGACTCCGTAGTAAGACCCATGAAAAAGTACCTTGAAGAAAAAGGTGTCACATTTCAGATGGGAAAAGAAGTAGTAGACATAGAGTTTGATTTCACTGAAGAGACCAAGATAGCAACTGCGTTGCAGATGAAAGATGGAAATACCATTAGGTTAGGTGAAGATGATTATGTATTTTTCACCAATGGTTCCATCACTGAGAGTACAGACAATGGCACATGGAACAGCCCTGCTAAACTCAAAGGCATAGCAGAGTCTGGTTCTTGGAAACTATGGAAGAAACTCGCTCAGAAAGATGAATCTTTTGGAAACCCTTCACCTTTTTGTGACAACATCGACCTACAAAAATGGTACTCTTTTACAGCGACTATGAAAGACAGTACTTTCCATGATTACATGGAAAACTTCTCTGGAAATGTAGATGGTACAGGAGGACTTGTCACTATGACAGACTCCAACTGGCTTATGTCTATTGTCATTGCACGTCAGCCTCACTTTCCCAATCAACCCAAAGATGTAAAAATATTTTGGGGTTATGGACTTTACCCTGACAGAGTAGGAAACTACATTAAAAAACCTATGGCTGAGTGTACAGGAGCAGAGATGCTCGAAGAGTTATACTATCATCTCAAAATACAAGACCTTATGAAACCCATAACAGCATCAGGAAACGTCAACTGTATCCCTGTAGCTATGCCTTTTGTAGATAGTCTATTTATGCCTAGAAGCATAGGTGACAGACCAGATGTCATCCCTAAAAATGCAACAAACTTTGCCTTTTTAGGTCAGTTTGCTGAAGCACCAAAAGATTGTGTCTTTACAGTTGAGTACTCTGTACGTACAGCCCAAATGGCCGTTTATGGTCTCTTTAAAACCGAAAAAGAAGTACACCCCATGTATGACTCTGCACATAACCCAAAGTATTTATTGGGTGCCTTGAAGGCTATTAGTAGATAGATATTGATGATAAAAACCCATAAGGAAAAACATTGAAAATATTAATATCTTTATTTTTAATTACAGTAACACTTGTCGCAGACATAAGCGTGAAGAGAGCTTGGCAGAGTGTTTTAGACAAAAGTCATGCACTTAAAGCTTCTCGTGCTGACATCACTCACGCTAGGCTCAAACAAGAATCTGCTGAAGGTTTAGGTATGCCTTCTGTGAGTATCACAGGAAGCTACACACACCTCAATGACCCCATAGGCTTAGATCTGAGTAACATCAGTACAAAAGTTAACCCCATTTTAGTATCCTTAGGTGCTAAACCCATACCTTCAGAAATAGACTTTTTAAGTCAAGACATCACGCTTGTAGACTTACAGGTACTCTATCCTCTGTATATGGGTGGTAAAATAGTAGCAGCACAAGATGCACACGCAGGTAAATCTGCAGAAGCAAAAGCCCAATACCGCATAGCAAAAGACAAAGCATTTTTAGAATTTATTTCACTATATTATGGTGTCATTATGACAAAATCACTCTATCACACCAGAATAGAAGCAGAAAAATCCTTGCAAATCCACTACAACTTTTCTAAAAAACTCAAACAACAAGGACAAATACCTGAAGCCGAATTACTACATGCACAAGTACAGCTCAATGCAGCCAAAATAGAAACTACAAAAGCAAAACATCAAATGCATATTGTCAAGTCTGCATTCTACAAGATGATCAAACAAAAGAGTTACCCTAAGTCTTCTCTTTTTATCTCTAAAAAAGTATATTCTTTAAGACACTACACTAGAAACAGTGTAAAGGATTATGCAGGGTTAGAAGTTCTTGATGCAAAAGCACAACAGACTGATGCCCTTGTGAACATAGAAAAGTCAGCATGGAAACCGAAAGTTATAGGGTATGCAAATGTAAATCTTCACAAAGGAAGTAGCCCTATAGAAGAGCTTTCTCCTTCATGGATGGTAGGTGTAGGGGTAAAATTTGATATTTTTTCCACTAAAGACAGAGACAAAGAAATAGAAGCCGCTACTGTACTACGTGCAAAAGTAGCCTCACTCAAATATGATGCCCAAGAAAACCTAAAAATAGCCGTACAGAAAACCTATAATGAGATGAGTCTTTACAAAGATGAATTTAACTCTTTAAGTGCATCACTCTCCTTAGCAAGAGAAAACTACAAGCTAAGGTCTCTTGCCTTTAAAGAAGGTTTGGGTACGTCTGCTGAAGTAGTAGAAGCACAAATGTTTCTTAGTGGAGCAAAAACACAAAGACTCAATGCCATCTATAATTACGTCAAAAAACTTTCTGAACTTGCTGTACTTAGTGGAGATAAAAAGCAGTTCTTTGCATTTGAAAAATCAGGAAAAAGGATCAAATAAATGGGTAAAAAAACACTATACCTTCTTCTCATAGTCATTTCAGCTCTTGTCGCTTGGGTTGTCTTTACTTTTTACAAAGCCTACGAACCAAAGACTCTTATACTTCAAGGCGAGATAGATGCACAAACCTATAACATCTCTTCTAAACTACCTGGTCGTATCTCTGAAGTCTTTGTAAAAAAAGGAGACTTTGTAGATGCAGGAGACATTGTTTTTACTATCTCATCTCCTGAAGTAGAAGCTAAACTAGCACAAGCAAAAGCAGCGGAAGATGCTGCATCTGCACAAACAAATCAAGCCAATACAGGTGCAAGAAAACAAGAAATACAAGCAGCACATGACCTATGGAAAAAAGCACAAGCTGCAGAAGCACTCATGAGAACAACCAATGGAAGAATACAGCGTCTCTACAAAGAGGGGGTAGTCTCAGAGCAAAAAAGAGATGAAGTCTTTACCAAGTACAAGGCTAGTAAGTATGATGCCAATGCTGCAAAGCAGATGGCTATCATGGCAAAAGAAGGTGCGAGAGTAGAAGTAAAAGCAGCTGCCTCTGCAGAAGAACGGGTATATAAAGCCAAAGTAGATGAAGTCAATGCCTTTATCAAGGAAACATCTCAACACTCATTTCACAAAGGAGAGGTAACCCAAGTACTCATACACTCAGGGGAACTTTCTCCTAGTGGATTTCCAGTGGTTTCCATAGTAGATATAGCTGATGCATGGGCAAGGTTTTCTGTACGAGAAGATTATCTTAAAGCATTTAAAAAAGAAACTGTTTTTCAAGTCAAGATTCCTGCACTAAGTGATATATCCTACCCATTTAAAGTCAGTAGCATCGCCGTTATGGGTGACTTTGCTACCTGGCGAGCCACTGAAAGTGGTAAAGGCTTTGATATGAAAAGCTTTGAAGTAGAACTCCGCCCAGTCTCACCCATTGAAGACCTAAGAGTGGGTATGAGTGTGTTATTGGAGCTGTAAATGTTATCTGCATTTTATGAAGCTTTTATCTATGAACTAAGAAGTATTAGAGCCTCATGGTATAAGTTTCTGCTTATCTCAGTGCTGCCTCTACTAAGTTTCATACTCATCATCGTTATTTTTATATCTGGTGTGGTAAGAGAACTCCCTTTGGTCGTGGTAGATAATGATAAATCAAAACTGTCTCGTATGCTTCTTCGTAATATAGAAGCTTCACCCACAATGCAAATAGCCTATATGTCTCAAAGTGCAAAAGAAGCCATAGCTTTGGTAAAAAAGACAAAAGCATATGGGGTTATAGTCATCCCTAAAGATTTTACAAAAAATACACTTCTCCAAAAAAATCCATCGGTTACAGTAATGCTCAACACCCAATATATCCTTATAGGAAAAATACTAACTTCTGCTCTTAATTCAACACTTATGCATAGCACTGCTGAAGTTGAATATATAAAAAATCTTGTGCAATTACAAAACCCTCACAGTACGTTACACTCCATCTCCCCCATAGGTCTACAAGTCACAGCATTTTTTAACATGTATCAAAACTACTTTTACTTTCTAGTCTCAGCCTTACTTCCTGCCATTTGGCAAATTTTTATAGTCATTGCGACACTTGTTTCTGTAGGTGTCATGTTCAAAGAGAAGAAAGAAAAAGTATTTTTTGCAGATACTAAACATATTGCTGCAAAACTTATAGGATTGATGCTTCCCTACACTATTGCCTTTATGTTACTGGGTATACTTTACACTCTATTCATCTATGGTATGTGGGAATTTCAAGGTTCTTTTACCTTGCTGTTTTTCGCTATGTTCATTACAGTCGTTGCCTATCAAATAGTAGCTTTACTCCTTTTTTCTACAGGGTTTGACTATGCAAGGTCACTAAGCCTTGGAGCAGTCTATACTGCCCCTGCTTTTGCATTTTTAGGCATTACTTTTCCCATCTATAATATGAATAGTTTTTCACTATTTTGGAGAGATATGCTTCCTATTGCCCACTATATACAGATACAACTTTCTCAAGCTAATTATGGTGTAAATATCTGGATGGAAAGAGACAAACTCTTGGCATTACTTGCCTTTTGGCTGGTGTTTATACCTGTTGTTTTTCTCTTTAAAATAAGACTTAATAAGGTGCTACATTGAGCTTTTTTACTACCTTTAAAAATGAACTAAAATATATTTTTAAAGACCCTGCCATACTTTTGACAATCATTGGTGGTGTCATTCTGTACTCTTTTTTATACCCTCAGCCCTATGCAAATCAAAGTGTGAGTGGTCTGAGTGTCAGCATCATAGACTATGATAAGAGTGATATCAGTAGAGATATCATATTCAAACTAAAAGCAACACCACAGATAGAAATAACACGACATGACCTAAGCGAGAAAGATGCCAAAGAAGCACTTATCCACGATAAAATAAAAGCAATTATTATCATCCCTAAACATTTTAAAAAAGACTTAGCACTTAACAAAAGCCCCACCATCGCTGTGGGTGCAGATAGTAGTTATTTCTTGATTTATGGTGCGGTACTAGAGGCAGCAATGAAATCTGTACTTACGCAGGCAGCCACCATAAAAGTTGCCAACCTACTTAAAAAAGAGGTACCCCTTTCTCAAGCCAAAATATCTTACACCCCTTACTCTCTACACATCATAAACCTTTTTAACAAAAACAACTCTTACACACAATATGTAGTCCCCGCTGTTTTTGTACTCATCCTGCAACAAATTATTCTTATAGGTCTAGGTATTTTAGGTGGTGGTATAAATGAAAAGCTCAAAAGAAAAGAAAAAGGGTATTTTCTCACAGCACCTATTTGGCACATGTTCCTCTCTCGCATAGGTATATTTTTTAGTCTATTTTTCATACATATGCTCTTTTATTTTGGCTATAGTTTTGAGCTTTTTCATGTAAGTAGACTAGGCAATATTTATGATTTACTTCACTTTGGCGTAGCCTATTTACTCGCGACCATAGCCTTTGGCATTTTCATAGGTTCTCTTTTAAATTCAAGAGAAATAGCCACACCTATTGTTCTCTTCTCTTCTTTGCCTTTAGTTTTTTCTGCAGGGTTTGTTTGGCCCATAGAGTCTTTACCTCCATTCATACACTACCTCTCTCTACTTGTACCTTCAACACTAGGTATAGATGGATTCTTAAAACTAAACCAAATGGGAGCTAATTTTGATATGATTATACATAGTTATGCCATTTTATGGATACAAGCTACTCTGTATCTTGGCTTAGCCTATGGGATATTCCATCTAAGACGAACACATACTAACTAGGAGAAATTAAATGATAAAAAACCTAAATATACTTACGTCTATACTACTGTGTCTCACAGCACTCACATCCACAGTCTCAGCTGAACTCAAAGACACTGCCAAATAATCACAACAGTTACCCACTAAAAATGAAATGGTCGTAGCCTACTATGGTAGACCAGGTGTTAAGTCACTGGGTGTATTGGGTCAACATAGTCTTGAATCCATCATCCCCATCATCCAAAAAAAAGCAAATGCCTACAAAAAAGCCAGTGGCAATCAAAACGTAATCCCTGGATTTGACATCATCTATGGTTTGGCAGCAGCAGCCCCTGGACACAGTGGTAATTACCTGCTTCCTCTCTCAGAAAAAAAGCTTATGCCTTACATACATGCAGCAAAGAAACATGGTTTTGCACTTTTTATAGATACCCAACTAGGAAAAATGACACCATTACAAGCTGTACAACCTGTATTAAAGTATCTCAAATATGATAATGTACACTTAGCCATAGACCCAGAGTTTGAAATACATGGACTTGATGTTCGTCCAGGTAAAGTCATCGGTACCGTGACAGGCAAACAGCTTAATCAAGTACAAGCTGCCATGACGGACTACATGAAAGCACATGGTATCAAAGGTAAGAGAATGCTTGTAGTACATATGTTTAGACACTCCATGGTTAAAAATAAAAGTGACTTAAAGAAGTATGCCAATATTGACATGATATTTAACCTAGATGGGCATGGCTCACCAAGACTAAAAACAAACATCTATAACGCGATCTACACACATAGGGTAGCCTATGAAGTAGCAGGTGGATTTAAACTCTTCTTTGGCGAAGACAAACCTCACCTCATGACACCTAAACAAGTACTAGGATTAGAGTCTGTAAATGGTGGAAAAGTAAAAGAAATGCCTAAATTTATAAACTATCAATAATGAACCACTCTAAAACCTTTATCTCTGCCATCAGTACACCATTGGCTTCCATCTTCGGTAGTGGCTTTTTAGTGATGGTACCCATTTTGGTAGGTGCTGTGGGTGCCTATGCTATTTATGGCATATTACTCATTACCTTTGTAGCGTACAATGTGGGTAATATTATTCGCTTTAACATTAAGCATGTTGAACCCTTACTTGAAAATGGTGCTACAAAGACTACACGTTATTTAGAAAAAGTAGCAAACTTTTCACTCATACTAGCCTATATCGTCTCCATCTCTTTGTACTTGCACATACTTTCAGCCTTTGTACTCACGGGACTACATGCAGACACCATTATAAATGAAGATACACTAACAACTTTCATCATCATTTCCATCACATTTATTGCGATAACAAAAGGCTTAACATCTTTAGAATTCTTAGAAAAGTATGCTCTTTATATCACACTATTTATAGTCCTTGCTCTCATACTTAGTTTCTTTGCCTATGACTTCAACCTCTACTTAAATACTAGCTCTTTTACTATGCCCAAAGCACTAGAACACTCTACTAGTGAAATCTTTGCTATCTTAGCAGGGATGCTCATAGTGGTGCAAGGTTTTGAGACAAGTAGATACCTCGGAAGTTCCTACGATTCAGATATAAGAATAAAAACATCTAAATACTCACAAATATTTTCAACCATCGTCTATGTTATTTTCATTTCACTTGCACTCCCCATAGCCTATCTACTAGAAGGCACGTATGATGATCATTCCCTCATTACGCTCGTTTCACTAACTGCGTCTTTTATGGTCATTCCACTCATTATCGTGGCAGCACTTTCACAATTTTCAGCAGCCGTAGCAGATACCTTGGCGGCATCAGGTAGCATAGCAGAGGCAAGTGGAGAAAAAGTAAGTAAGATGTTGAGCTATATTATCATAGGGGTTTTTGCTATTATCATTACGTGGTTGGTTCACACACTTGAAATCATAGCACTGGCTTCACGTGCCTTTGCATTTTACTATCTACTCCAAGCTTTGATTGCTATCTCTGTGAGTACTAAAAATTTAGAGAAATTCTACTTTGGGGTACTAGCACTTATTCTGCTAGGCATCACACTCTTTGCCATACCAGTAGGCTAAGTTCTACTTATACTGAGCTATCTCTTTTGGCTCTTTGGCATTAAACTCATAGTCAAGTATTTTCATCTTAGCAGAGTGCAATAGTACACGTTTGGCTTGTGTTCTACTTCCGTACTGCTCGTCACCTACGATAGGGTGTCCAATGTGTGCTAGGTGTACACGTATCTGGTGTGTACGTCCTGTGGTTATCTCTATGTGTACTTTAGATTTTTTACCTTGTAATTCTTCTGGTTTTACTATGCTATGTGCTGGCTTACCACGTAATGGGTCTATGAGTGAAAATGCTTTACCTTTTTTTACTGTAAAGATAGGCTCATTTATCTCCACCTTTTCGTACAACACACCTTCTATCCACGCCACATAATGCTTCTCAACTCTACGTAACTTAAACTCTTTGATGGCTCTGTCTACAAAAGCATCGTTTTTACCTAAAAGGAGTACCCCTGAAGTGTCACGGTCAAGTCTGTGTAAAAGTACAGCTCCATCTATGGCATCTTGGATGTCATAAGAGTCTACCTGTGCAGGTTTGTTTATGGCAATGATGTCCTCATCTTGGTAAAGTATCTCTATATCAGCAGGGTACTCGACACGAAAGAAAGTTTCTGTATGTATATCTGCACGTGCAATCTTTACTTTTTTGTCTTCTACGTACACAAGCCCTCTGTCTATGAGGTCTTTTGCTTTTTTGTTAGAGATGCCTTTTTGAAGTGCCAGTATTTTATATGCTTTATCTGTAGCCATTTTTTTCTATCCATTTGCTAAATTTTTCCGTAAGTGGAAATACTATTATTTTTATTTTTGAGTTTTGTCCCGTTTTGAAAATTATATCACTTTTCGAGACTTTAAAACTTTTTGAGAGAAATTTTACTAACTCTTTGTTGGCTGCACCTTCTACTGCTGGTGCTTTGATGCGTATCTTTATGGCATCTTCACCATAAATTTCACACAACTCTGACTTACTCGCATTAGGCTGTGCCTTAATACGTATGCTAACCTTAGTACCTTCTATCTCATAAAACACTTTTCAAACTCTCTATGATAGGTTTGATATTACTTTTACTCTTAATACGCGTAGGCTTCAACAATGCATGCTGTAAGAGTCTACGAGAAAGATTAGATGCTTCTACCACAGCTATGCCCTCAACTGCTTCAAAAATATCTTTTTGATTGAAGTAGTGAGGACCAGAGAGTATCTTGCACCCAAACTGTGCTGCTTCAGCTGCATTATGTCCCCCTATGGGTTCAAAAGCACCACCCAAGATGACAATGTCTGAAATGGCATATATATTTACCAATTCACCTAAGGCATCTACCAACACTATGTCATTTTCAAAACTTTCATTTTGAGAATACCTATGCCATGTAAGCACTTGTTCTTTTGCAAAATTTTCAATCATCCCGGCTACTTTAGAAAAACGCTCTGGGTGACGAGGTACTACAATGAGCCTCGCATCCACATTTTCTTTTTTAAAGGTAACAAAAGCATCCAAAATCAACTGCTCTTCACCCTCATGTGTACTTGCAGCACAGAGAGTCAACACATCTGACTTTTGCAATGCCTTACTAGGTTTAGGTAACTCTGAGAGTTTGATATTACCCGTCACCACTACATTTTTTGCACCCAAAGATTCTAAAC
>Ga0256844_10000234_pt1 | contig 22206 bp, 26 predicted proteins | sample MusselsmetaG_FD_189100 | JGI IMG/M metagenome (GOLD analysis project Ga0256844, IMG submission 189100) | Mussel associated microbial communities from hydrothermal vent at the East Pacific Rise, Pacific Ocean - Mussels | ecosystem: Host-associated > Mollusca > Shell > Unclassified ... | reverse complement strand
TTGCTCAATAAGGGTGTCGTTCAAATGCAGTTGGAATGTTTTAAACAGTATGAATCGTTAGTGATATTTGGAATCCGTGACAATTGAAAAGTCCAACATAAAAAAGAATTATTATCATGTAGTATGGTTCCACTCCGATAATCGGCATCTCAAAAATTATTCCAGATTTCTCCCGTTTTGTAACCCTTTTTTTCACCATATTAATAAGGGCTTAAAGTCTGCTGAAATTGGAGAGGAAATATTGAAACGGTTGTCACGGTTTTTATCCTTATGAACATTGCCTTTGCCGTTTCTTAAATTATTCTTAAGGAGCAACGCATAAATCGGAATAGTGAAAACGGTGAATAAGGGTTGGGCTATTCCAATCGTTCCGGAATAGTTGAAGACGGTTTTGGAATGTTGACAAAAGATGAAAACCGTCTTCCGATTAGAAAGACTTCTGACTCTCTGATAATCTTTCTTGCTGAGTGATAAAGTCTAACTTGTTACATAAGACTCTTGAACAACCCTTAATTCTATTTTTCATCCAACGAATATACTTCTCATCTTCCACGTCAATACCTTCCCAGTATTTAATTCGTTTCAATAAACTTATGCTTTTGTTACAGTCATAAATTGCTTGGTCTGCAAAAAGTAATTCAATCGTTTCATATATTTTGAACTGTGACACATCTTCTATACCATTGAATGCAAATACTCTTGATAGACTTTCCAGTAATAACTGTTCTAGTTTATCTGTAGCTACTTGTAGAGTATCACTACCCATATCTTGCATTACACAGAACTCATAAGACTTGTGTGATAGCATTGCTACTAACTTATCGTTTGATGCTTCTTTAATGTCTTGGCTGATTACCACTGGCTTCAATCTCTTTTGAGGTGTTGGGCTTGAGCTACGCATAGTTTTCCTTTTAATTTTGTTATACAGTATTATAGCCTTAGTCTCCTTAGAGGGAGATTAGACTGATTGGTTTAGAAGAGTGGAATAGATTTAGTATTAGGAACTTTACTATTCTGAGCAACGATTAACATGTTTGCAATATCAACAACTTTGTCTGGAACTCTTGCTTTGAGTGTTCCACTAATTCCGTTGATTGCAGCTTTGAAATCAAACTTAGGATGCACTGCTCCAATTTTCTTTAAAGCTCTTGCCAACATTAAAGGTCTGATAGTATTACCAAGAGTATGTTGGTATTCCTCTTTAACAGTTTCAAGTCTATTAATTCTTTTGTTAAGGTTTTTAGGCAATGAGATGTCATCACCTCTCTTAACACCAACAGAAGAAAGACCAGCTAATGAGATGATTGCATCAACACCAACACCACGGTGTTTATCTACTAAATTAAGTAGTGTTCTGTATTCAATTTTTCCACCGTGATCAGCAGTCTTGTTCATGTAGTCAGTAATCTTCCAACCGTTGTTAGTTTGATTAAGAGTAGTCATGATGTCTTGACTAGAAAGAGAGTGTTGTTGGCTAGAAGAAACAACAATGTAGCTCAATGGTTGTCTTGTTGTTTTACATACTGCAAGACGAGTCTGACCGTCGAGAACTTCCATCTTACCATTAACTAAGATTGGGCTAATATTCCCTTTAGTTTCGATGATACTTGGAATCAACAACTTAGAAGCTGGTGAAGTAAGATTAACATTTCTGTTACCTTTAAGAATTTTGAACTGTCCGTAGTTCGTAGTTGATTTAATACATGTGTTTGTCATGTTGTGTCCTTTTTAAATTGTTTCGTTATAGTATTATATAGAAGTTTCCTTTAAAGGAAACTTAATTATTAAGGTCTTCTAATGTAGCTTTTCTAGTGAATGTATATAGATTACCATTAACTATAATTGTATTGAAATCCATAGGAGATTCTTTATAACTATTAGGTGTTGTAGATGGAACTAATGTTTCATCGCAGGTATAAACAAACGGTTCGCAACCTGGGCTATTACTTTTATTGCTTCTAAATCTATAGACATTATTATCTTTGCAATTATAAATCTCACTTATGGTTGTTCCAATCGTATTCTTTGTAAGAGGTAGGGCTGCTTCCATTTCAGCAATGGTATAAGATCCCCCACTGTTTAATAACTGCATAACTGTTTCAGCAGTTGTTAGAATTACTTCTTTACTTGGTAGAAGTGCCTCTTTAGATTTGAGAGCATAAACAAATATTGAACTGATAAATTTACTATTTCTAACTGTATCGGAATCAGTTGTCTTGATTCTAACTACAGTTTCGTCTTTAAGTAATTTTATCATACAACTAGCGATAGATTTATTTAAATCTTCTTTTCCGGTTATAATCGTAGCTAGGCTATAATCATCTAAAGCGTTCCCAATCTGTGCAGTTGATAAAGCATGAGTTGCTTCTGATAAAATGATATAGGTTGCTGATTCCAAACTGATTGCTGATTCCAAATCAATATCTCTGTATTCGGTTTCTTCTACAGAGCGCTGGTATAAGTAATGTGGGGATGTATTAATTCCGCTACCATTTTTGACTCTTCTAGTTACTTCGTTCTTTTTAAACATTCTATTAAGTATCTTAGAAACATGTTGTCGCACTGTTCTAATTGAACCAACTACATGCGGACCATCTAAAATCATATCTGCAATATCTGCAGTTGTTAGATACTCTTCTAAACAATCATCTAATATATTACAGATTTCTGCTTTAAGAGACCTAGTTGGTTGGGCTGTATCTACAGTGTTTGGTTCAAAGTAATTATAACCATTTGAAATTTTATTTCGATGTAATAGTCCATCGGAGAATGCTCTTGAAGCCATTGCAGATACATATAAGAATGGTGTTTTATTCTTAGAAAAATCCATAAGATTATTGATTACAATTTCATTGTAAAGTTCTGATGTTGTCATACCGTCTTTACTATTGAGAACTAACTCTACTACTAAATCTTTACCTGTTTGCTTTTTCTGCTTCATATCTTTTCCTTTGGTGTTGTGTGGTTGTGTGATTGATGATTGTTTGATAGTATAATGATAAATTCCATTAACCTTACATCTATCTACTTTTCCTTCATTAAATGCTAAGGTTGCATATTTTCCTGCTGTTGTTTTAATGCTTTTATTTTTTAAAACAGTTGAATTATTTAATTCACGATCTATGAGTATTTTATTACATATCTCATCAATGGTGATATTATCATTATTGGCGATTGTTTCAATAATAAAGTTAAGGAGATTCTTTTGTCTCCCTTGAGTCCTCTTTGTTTTTTTAAGACCTACTATTAATGATTCTTGTTCTTTCGTGGTATAAACCCATTTACCATTATTTCCTACGGCTCTAACCAATATGGAGTTGTGTACCAATCTAAGCATATAAACTGCAACTGTTCTGTCTGGTGTTTTAGCATCTTTGAAGTCAACCATCTTATGCTTGGCAATGTATGCATATACTGTATCCGTATCAAGTGGTTGTGTCTTTGCTAATATGCTCAATTCAAATACTTGTAATATTTGTTTGTTTATCATTTCAGTTCGTTCCATAGGAGTCCTTTTAATTTTGTTATACCGTATTATAGCCTTAGTCTCCTTAGAGGGAGATTAGACTGCTTTTTCTTTATGAGAGATAGTATAAACATATCCATCAATAGTATGTGATTGTGGCATAGCTTTAAGTTCTTGTTGAACACGTAATTCAGCAGAGGCTGCACGAGCTTTTCTTTCTCTGTATTCTTCTTTCTCTCTTTCATCTCTTGCTTGTGCTGCTACAATATCTTCTGGAGTATAACCTTTCTCTTCCAGTGTCATACCGTCCATAAAGTAGTCAATCGTACTATCAAAGTAATATTCAATACCATTCGGTGAAAAAGCATATATCATTCTTGAAATATCTTCATGATACAACTCATCATTGACCACCCATAATGTTCTATCTTTTGAGTTGAACATCGATTGGATTTCCCCTTTGATTTGTGCTTCACACAGTTTGATGTTATTATGGAATCTTGGTTTTGCTTTACGAGCATCTTTATCAAGCTTATCAATTAATACTTCTGGATAATCTTCAAGTATTCTCTCTTTTATCCACTCTGCAGTTCCTAAAAAGGTAGGATGACCACCAGCAGAGTCTACAACTTCTTGCATTGGTACAGAACCATAGCATTTAATTAAAGTTAATTTAACTTTGTCTTTAAGTGTCAAACCAATAACACCCACTGTATCTCTTTTAGTTTCAATTGCAAGTTTCATATTGTTTCCTTATGTTTTGTTAAGGGTAGTTTAACAAAATGAAACTTAAAACAAGTTTAAAGAAGGTGAATCAAACCAACTCTTCCAATTTCTGCAGAACATCATAAGTTTCTTTAGCATTGTTTGTGATAGTGCATTATAACCTTATACTTATTGGAGTGAGATTAGACTTTGAACAACTTCTTTAGTTTCCGATTGAAAGTTTATTGTATAGATTCTATTCACTAAAATATCTGGATATTTTTTAGTTAATGAAGTATATGATTGAGTAATCTAAATCTATCTGTTTGAACCTTGAATTATCTGTAGCTATTCCAATTTTGAACATCTGATTATTTGAATGTTGAATAAGGTATAGTAATCTTTGATTTTTAAGTTGCATTTCATTGTTCTCCTTTTAATTTCTCTGACATCACCAATAGAATATCAAAAGTCTCTTTTGCATTATCAGTGATAAACTTATCTGTAAAAACATAATACAGCTTGTAATCTTTAATACCAACTATCTCTTTATATTTTTCCATCAATAACATACTATAATTCTTTATATCAATTTCATTTAAACTTTCTTTGCAATCTTCAATAACTTTTTGTTCTTCTAAATAATCATCTGTAATAGATTCAATTGTTTTCTTTAACCAAGCTTCTTCATTATCAATTGTTTGGAATTTTTTTGATTGTTCAAGTCTTGCTTTAGCAATTACTTTTTTCTTGTTGAATTTAATTTGTTCATCTAATGGTAAAACATTAATAGTGTTGCCTTCAATAATATCACAGTCTTGAGAATGAAAATAAACAATCATATTAGTAACACCATTTTCTTTCTTACCTTGAATGTTGTCTATAAAAATGTCCGTATGTTCATTAATTTCTTTTATAGCCTTATTAAGGTAAGCAGATTTCAATTGTCCTGGTGTGCTTGTATTGGACTTTGATTTATCTATTCCAAGAACCGTGAGCCATTCATTAAATTTTTTTGACAGTGGTTTACCAAGTTTAACATAATCTTTACAAATCTCGTATAGAATCTTTGAGTATGTCAATTTTAATTTTGTTTGAACTTTTAAAAATAGTTTAGTGTATGGTTTTGGGTTGTGCATCCAACCTAATAGTATTTCTGGTTCTAGTTGGAATGTAAATGTATTACTATTATCCATTCTTGTATAGTTTCGAATAAGGGACATTGTTTTAACACCATGAATTTCACCACAAATACTATCATGTTTGAATATTCCAACCTTTGTTTGTATTCGCTGCATGTCATCAATCTGTTCAAATATATACTTTCTGTCCTGTTTTAGTTGATAACCATCTATAAATTCTATAAACTCATTTATGTTTATAGAGAATTCTTGAATCTGTAAAAATTCCATAAGCTCATTACCATCTTCAAATTTGGCAATCAAATTATCAACATCGAACTGCTTATGCATTTGTTCTCGTGCGTTGTAACATAGAAAATTCATTGCATCATGTTGCACAGGAAGAAGACTATTAGCTTCACCGATAATTTTACCATTTCTCTTTTTTAACCTACTGTATTCAGCAGTGATAAGTGCAGATGGTTTATGCACTTCCAATATATCTTTTTTAATCAACAGCATTACTACTCCATAACGTTCTATTCTTACTATTTTTATTTATACTTATTATACAAAAATATATCATTAATATAACATTATTGTATGGTGAGTATGATGTTTTATAGTAAGAATAAAACGTTATGGTAAGAATAGAATGTGATGTTTCCACTGTAAAGTAAGAATAGAACGTGATGGTAGTAAGAATAGAACGTTATGTTTTATTTCTCATCGGCTTAAACACATATATTAATAAGTCGAATAAGGGAGATGAAAATCCCTAAAGAATAGAATAAAGAATATTAAAGAAGAGGAGCTGTTCCAGCACTTTCTCTGACGAGACTCTGCGAGGCTGCCTACGGCAACAGTCAGTTATAATCTAATCGTAGTAAACCTGTTGAATAGAGACGAACTCTCTTGCATCAGTTATAATGAACTTAGTACTTGGTGAGTAATATTCCAGAGTGCTTAATACATTTCGTGACAGAGTAGGATGAAGACTTGAACCTGGGTTATTTAAGAACATCACATCAGGTTTTTGCAAGACCTTATGAAACAGAACAAATAATTTAGTGTAACCACCTCCACATAATTCCATAACCTGGTTCAACACATTTACATCCTCAGTGAAATCACCAATCTGATCGAGTGTATTACCATTCATGTGTTTAGCCCAACCCAATACATCATCAGAGAAATCAATAGAGAGAGAAGCTATCATCTCACAAGTGTCAATAAGGGCTTGGTCTGAAACATTCTTTCTGTATTCGTTAGCTTCTTCATGCCAAACCTCATCACCGCTATAAAAATCTATTGAGGTTGCTGAGGTTAAGTCTGACTGCTTCATTAACAATTCCGTTGCTTCTCCAACAGCATAATTTTCTTCTGACCAAATTATATTTCTATCGTATTCTTGAAAAATCATTTAATCCCTTTTTATTTTTATTGATTATACCGGAATAATTCTTAATTTAAGAATAAATAAAAGAAATAACCGAATAAGGGAACAGAAAAAATGAAATTACAAACACTATTTGAAACTTGGTCTTTGAATGAAGCTGAGGCATATAAAAAACCAACAGATTCTGCATTAAGAAAGCTTTGGGAAATTGAGAATCCAAATACAGAAGCATTCAAAAAGAAATTAAAGAAAAAAGCTGGTGCAAACTTTGATAAACAATTTGCAGATGCTTTGATTCAATATGAAGCAATGATAAAACTTGCGCATGAGCGAGAAGAATTAATTTGGAACAAAGAGCAAGAAATTAATAGACCAATGACTGCTACTGAAAAGAAACTATTGAGAAATCCAACTGAAACTAAGGAAGCTTGGATAAAAAGATTATCTGGTATGACTTCAAGAAGTATAGAGAAGACTGGAAAGGCGATGGATAAGTACTTTAAATTAGTACATGCAGCTTTCGGTGAAGCAGAAGACGAGTATGCTACATCACTTACAAATGATGGGTTTAAATCAAATAAGGAAGGCTATACAGATCTTGAAAGATTGATTGTTGTTGCAGACGAAAGTATATTTAATTCAGATACTGGTGTATTTGCACCATATTCATATTCTAATATTACTGCATGTCCTACTGCTCCAAGAGATATTAAATCAGCAAAAAAATCATTATTGCTTGAACCAAATAACATGAATACTCATGGTCGTGCGATGGAAGAAGTTATTACTGTATCAAAGTTTGAGAATTATAGAGCACAGTATATTTACGGTGTTGCAGATAAATTAGCGGATATAGTAGAGGAAAATTCAAAATATTCTATTGTTGCTGAACTTATTAGTACATTTTTATCAGACACAAAATACAAAACATTAGATATGTCACCTTGGTTTGAAGCACAAGCAAAAATGAAGTCTTCACCATATATTGGTTTTAGAGAAACTGTTGATGCCTTATCAAAAGTAAAAAAACAACCTAATAAAACAAAGAAATAGTGTGAATAAGGGAGAGCTATTCGCTCTCTTTTTTATCTCACTCTAGCTTTCATCTCCATAGCCATTTGTTTTTGTTCCAATGCTCTAACAAGGCTATCCGTAACTTTATCTTTACCTCTCAACATATCATATCTTGGATGCGACATAGCATACACTTCACTATCACGAGCAATAGTAATATCATTACAGAATAAAGTCATAACATCACCTATCACCTCATCACGGTGTTCATGAAACCAATCTCTTATATCTTCCGTTAATGAAGTAACTCCAACAGACCCCTGGATTGTTCCCTCATCATTCGTATAATTGATTCCAGAGAAATACGCTTCGTTCTTTGAACCTTTGTTACCCTCGTTAAAGCTTACAATTCTAACATCAAGCTCAATAACAAGTTTAACTTTTAATTGTTTTTTACTGTTACCGTCTTTGTGTGTCATATCGTGAGCTTTGATAACCGTTCCCTCATCACCTCTTTCAGTAACTTCGAGGAAGTGTTCAAATGCTTCTTTCATATTCTTAACGATACGGTATTCAATTAGCTCTACATTGTCCATAGACTCAGAGAGTAATTCTTCAAGCTGTGCAAAACGGTCTTCATACAGGGATAATGTTCCAGCTTTCTCAGCAGCTTTAATTTCTGCCTTAGTCATAGAGTATTCATTAACTGGCACCATATCCCACACTGTGAATAAAACGTCTTTATGTGGAATATCGTCTGAGTTAATAATACCATTACCAGTAGAACGATTCTGCTCACCTCTTAACGTCATCTCACCAATGAATACAACACCCTCAATTTCAAGAGATTGCAGTTGACCCTCAATAAGGGGGAAAGAACTTTCAATACCAGGACGAGAAGTTATCTCAACTTCTTCACCGTCTTTTACGGCTCTTCGAAATGTTCCGTCCATCTTAACTTCTGAATAAACTTTATTAATGAAGTTACCGTCTTTATCAACTGGCATGTTCTTTAAGATGTTTGCTTCTGTTCCAATCTCACATCTCGTATAAGGGGGCTTAACTATTAGATTCTTCCAAACCTTGTTTACCTCAGACCGTCCAAGTCTTGTTTTTAAGTCACGGTCCAGGATTCTTTCAATCACATAAGCATCATCTTCGGAAAGTATAGACAACATATTAATCAGCAGCTCTTTGGCTTTGTTACCAGTAGTGGTTCTTGTTACAAACTCTTGTTCCATAACGTCTAGTGAAGTTTCTAAATCACCATACGGTGCATCAACCGTAGTATAAGTAATGTTCTTCATTGTTATACCGTATGAGTATGTAACCTTGTCCAGAGCCATTGCAAACACTCTCTTAAGTAATTCATTGTCTGAGTATTTCTCTAATACAGCCTTTTTGTAGTTTGAACCGTTCTCTAAATTGATTTCGTCTAATAATGCTTTCATTTGTATCCTTAATTATTTCTTCAATTATACCGAATAAGGGCTTATACTAAACTTAACTCTAATCAAGTTGTAACACTATATTAATAAAGCATTACAACTTGATGCAAAAATTGCGAATAAGGGTGAGCTATTTTCATTTTTTTATTTTTCCAGTTAATAAATAAAAGAAAAAAGGAATTAAAATGAAATTGAGTGAGATATTAAGACCCGATACTGGTGCATTAAAACCTGGTCAAAAAATTACAATTAAAAAGTCTAATAAAACTTATACTCTTGTGTCATTCATGAGTAAGGGTGGAGACAGAGTTAGCCCATGGGAAAAATGGGATACAGAAGAAGAAGGAAGAAAAGATGGCGGAGTGCTTTTCCATGTTTATGATGGAAAGCCAGATACTCAATATATTGTAGTTGAAGCAAAAGAAACAGAAAAATTGATTAGTGTCTTAATGATTGATACATCAGATAAGGGTGAGTTAATACAGAAAATTGAAGCTGCATACAAGAAAGCATTAAAAAATAAAGAAGTTTATTCACTTGCAACATTTAAGCTTACAGATGAGTGTGCTGATGTAGTTAAAAACTTTGTATCTGACAGAAGTGTTAGAAGTAATTATGTTAGGAATAAGAGAGAGATAACAAAGGTAGATTCAGAAAGAAATATTTTAATGGCTCTTGAAGGTAGTGCCACTTCAATGATGGAACTCCCAGCTATAAATGAATATGACATAGTTATGATTGGTGGAAATTCATTCGTAAAAATTGGAAGTATGAGTGATTTTGTCTATATTCCAATTGATAAAAAATAATACACCTATAAAAGCTATAAGCTATCAGAAGCCCATAGCTCCCCTTCAGGGCATTTAAGTAAATACACCTACAAAAACAAGTGTATTCTTTTTTGGACCAAAAAAAAGGGCTTGAATGCCCTTTAACCTTTCAATTTCTCCAACTCATCCATTTGCATACAGTATTTAATGATTTCTGCATCAGTACATCTGTATCTTGACCCTGCAATCATTGGATATTTACTATGAACTCTCTCTGTAAGAGCAGACATGTTCTTTCCAGATACCTCAATACCAATTAACTTCAGCTTTTTTACATCAGAAGCAGATAAATGCTTTGAAACATTCTCGTCAATCGCCTTTGCAATCTTATAGAAGTCAGAACTCTTAGGCATTTTGCTTAAAATATCTCTACGAAGACCCTGGTCGTCATTAATTTGGTTACTGAACACCTGTGAATCAAACATATTAATCTTTAAACCAGTTTCTTTAATCTTTCTCTCGATAAAATCTGGTAAATACTCTAATTTGTGTGTTCTTTTTTGATTCTGAGCTCTTAAACCATACACTGTAACATCGTCCAGGATATTTAAACGCTTAATCATACTCATAAAGTTACTGAACTCACTTAATTCAGCACCGTTGTGCATAACTTTTACTCTGTCCAGGTTTACATACAGTCCGTCCAGCTCAGTTAGGTCATCAACAACATCAAAGTTAGACCATCTTTCAGATTTTGTCCAACCAGAAGTATAATATTGCACTCTGATTGTCTTGTCAGTCGTTCCAGTGCTCTTTTCACGACGAACTTTCTCTAAACCTGATGCTCTAATCATCTCTGGATGACCAAGAGCAGCTTGAATCTCATCAAACTTATCGTTTGGACCAGCAGAAGTAAGAATATGCACAGTAAAACGACTGTTATCTATACAGTATTGCTTTGTTCTTGCATCAACAGCCTTATCTGTTTCAGTTGCATAGACAATTAGCTTCTCTTTTTGCACTCTAAAGTTCCAATAAGGGTCTTTGCCATCATCAGAATAGCTGGTTACTACTCTTTTTACATCTTTTTTCCACTTTCTGAATCCATTTTTATCGAAAGACTTATAAGAAACGAATAAATCTCCTGGAATTTCAAGCTCTAATGAAAAAATATCTGTATTTTTCCACTTAATAAGCCCTGTTTTCTCAATTTTGCGAAGTAAAGTCGTTCCATTTCCACCCAGTGAGCTACAAATAGCCTGGTAAGCCAATCTTGCTTCCCACTCTGTTTCAATTGATTGTAATTTGTTAGCAATCTGTTGAGGTAATTCTTCTAGGACCACAGCAGCTTTCTTCATGATGTTATTAATCGTCGCCGTATCATACGATAAAGTTTCTCTCGATGGGTTTATGTTGATTTCACCGATATTGAATGTCAGTAAAAGGTTTGTTTGCAGTAATGCTTTCAGTGCAGGGTCTAAAGACTCTGACTTTCCACCCATATTATGTACATTGATTGGGTATGCTACTTGACCTTGCACAGCACGGATATTTCCGTATCTTCCCTGTCCAACCATTTTCCAGTCAGTGCCCTCATAAACATAATCTTCTTCTAGGTCCCATTCAAATTGTGAGTCACCAGAGATAGTAGGTTTAACAACGAAATATTTTAACTGGTTATTAACCTCATCACGAAAGTAAGAAATCTCATCTTTCTTGATAGCCACTTCAATCTCTAAACCGTTAGGCTCATCTGTTGGCATGGAAGAAAATGTAGATAAAGAAGGAATACGTTCTTCATTGAGGTAAGCAATGTAAACATTACGAGTTCCATTGAAATATGAAGTAACATTGAAGCTGTCCGCCACAGCAAACCCTGATTTGCTTCCAAGTCCGAGACAACCGATAGCATCATTTGAATCTGTTTTTGTAGATTCAAAAAAAGTAGTGTAAATACGGTGAATATCTTCGTCAGATAAACCTGTTCCAAAATCACGAATACGGAAGGTTGGGTCAATACTATTCGGCATTTTTATATGGAATGGTTCTGCTGTTTTTCCAGAAGCAACATGAGCATCATAAGCATTACTTGCCAACTCTCTAATTACAGCACCAATTTTATTGGAATATAATCCCTCTGATAAAATCTGGAATGCTTTAGCCGAAGCTTTAATCGTAAAAGCACGAGTTTCTTGTTCTCCATGAACACTGACATTTAACGGTTTATGATCTACTTTCATTGGTTCCCTTTTAATTAGTAATATAGTATTGTATCGAAAAGAATCTTAAAAAATGTTGAATAAGGGAGAGCTAAAATCTAATTGTTGGAGTAGTCATTACTATTACACCAAAAATAACGATTAGCATCAAAATTTGTTGTTGGTCCATATTAATCCTTTTCTTTACCGGCTACAAAAGTAACCGAATAAGGGAGCTATTTTATGATAAAGAATCCACAAGATGGACATTCATCTTCACCGTAGTCAATTGTTGTTCCACATCGTGGACACTCTTCTTCGTCCTCTGCTGCTTCACAATCGTCACACACTCCGGACATATTATCTGTATCCGAACCACACTCAGAACAGTATTCCTCGTCATCTTCTACATCTTCCGCTTTCATTTCCATAAGGCTATCTTCGAATGGGAATGGTGATACAGCTTTCTCTCTGATTGCACGAGATATTGCTTTACCAACCTGCTTGTTATTACCTTCACACATTGTTTCCGCAACATTATCTGCAATATCAAGGCGAATAAGGGCATCAATTACATGCTGTCGAGTTACCTCATCATTATCTAACTGGTTACTCACCATTTTACCGATAGCTTTTCCATGAACTTCTAATTCTTCGTCGGAAGCTACTGGAATAGGTTGCGGAACATCCTCAGTCATCATCACTGAATCATTACCAAGAACATCTTCCTCTTTGTAATCTTCCACTTCACCAATTACTGAATACTTACATACTCTCATCTTAGTATTGTTGTAGTCATCTGGAATAGAAACTACATCTCTTGGATTAACTTCACAGATCACAACCCTATTCCCTGGACTTGTTCCAAATGACGGTAGATAGTCATAAGAACATACATGCAAACCAGCAGAACAAGTCTGTGAAGAATCTTCATTAACATGGTTTCTTTGCATTTCAGGAGAGGCACCAATACTGTTGTCAAACTTCCCAGTATAAACATCAGTGTAATCTTCTCTAATTTTCTTATATGTTAGAAATGTTCCATTCTCTGTGATTGGGATTGCTCCTGCTTCCAGAAAGTTATACAGTTCATTTACTGCACGGTATGATGGGTTCATCATTAGGTTTTCTAAGAATAAAACCATGTGACCAATATCAAACCCCTCGTCAGCCATATTAATGATACGAGTAGTAAGGCTGTTGTGTATTGGTTCTCCCTGGAATAAAACCTCACCATCTACAATTGTGACATTCTCTGTGTCAGAAGAAGCTCTAACTGCCCGTTCAATCTGTGCAGCAATATTAATCAACTCAATAACTTTATCATCCTCTCCGGCTTTCATCCCTGCGACAATTTCGTCGTAATTTCTGTGGGCTGTATCAATCATCTTCATATTCCCGTCTGGCATTCCGATCGAGATTGTCCCATTGTCCTTGTAAATGTGTGGTAACATATGTATCCTTAAGTTTTATTTTAACACATTATACCCAATAAGGGCTGAAGAAATACTTAAAAAGAATTTCCATCAAGTAATGCTAAAATATTCTCAATGATATCTTGCTCAAACAGTTCGCTATTACCACCACTTAATACTTTACCATCTCTTTTATAATTGTATTTTTGTGATTTATTTTCAAACAATATTTTTTGTTCTAATTTATATGCTAATTCCCCATCATCAAAATCCCAGCTTTTTATTTCTTCAATATTGTATATTAAAGGATTATTTTTTTCATGATTATATCTTTTTTGAATTGAACTCATAGTAAGTCCAATTTTGTATAAGTTATTTATTTTTAAATAATATAGTGTGGTGTGTCTTCCTTTATAGGTGCTAATGTTATGAAACTGTGAATTACAAGTATTACAACCATTATGACCTTTAAGATGAAAATATTCACGCTGGTCAAAAAATGTATTACATTCATTACATTTTATGTCAAAAATCCATTTTCTACTATCTATTCTCTTAAATATAATATTATCATAATTAAATTTGTCAGCAAACACACCTATTGCCTTTGATATGAAAGTTGTTGATCTATTTTTACTAATAAATTCTTTTTCTAATCTCTTGGAAACTTGTTCTTCTTGGAGTTTTCTCTTTTTCTCTTGGAGTATGTATTTTCTTTCTAATCTTGCAGCTTCTTGTTCTTCTTGGAGTTTTCTCTTTTTCTCTTCTTTTAATTTTAGATTGTTGATTATATTTAATTTTTTTTGTATCTTCTGATTTAAGTTCTCTATTTTTGACATTTTGTGAATCCTTTTATATAAATAATTTAGCAGGACAACTATTCAAATGTGAATCCGAATAGCGTCAATAAGGGTGCAACCTTAGAGACTTACTGCTTCTTACTACTATTTATACTATTAAATCAAAAAGTTGTCATTTTAAATCAATAAAAAAATTAATGTAAAATTATAAATACGTATGTTAATATTGTATTAAGTAATAACTTGCTATAATTAAAGTAAGAAAAGAGAATAAAAAGGAAACATTATGAAAACTTTAACAACAGCGGAACTAGATACAGAAATGGCAGCAATGCTTCAAGAATCTATAACTGGCTTAGAAAACTTAGAGTTAATGGATATTGAGATTGCAAGATTAAGTGAAGACCTTGATTTGAATGAATCAATAGAACAAGAAGACGAACTATTTAACCAAGCGGCTAAAAACCTTGGATTTAATTATTTAATAGAGGAAGTATAATCGTGCAATTAAGAAAAATATTAGAAAAAGAAACAGTAATTAAACAAAGAGACCTGAGTGATACAATTAGTAAAACAAAAATAAAAGACTATATTGATACTTTTGAACCTAGTAATAAAAATATTATTGCAAGAAAAGCTGAATTGCTAAAGTTATACCACTCATTTGTAAAAGTATTAAAGGTAGATCATTTGAGCGAAATACACCCTAAAACTATTACCAAAGCAAAGAAATTAGTTATAGATGTTAGCTCGTTGATTGATAATGTAGATAAGAGAGTAACAACTTCCGAAACAAATATTAAAAAACTTGAAGGTGACATTGTCGATTACAGAAAACTTACAAGTCTTGCAAACTATGTTCATAAAATTGGAAAATCTATTTTCGAATAAACCGCTCTAAATTACAATAAATAAAATACTCTCTATGAACAAAGGAACCTTAATGACAAAAAAATTTAATCATATATTTTGGATGCTCAGTGTTGAAGAAATAGATGTGGTTAATGTGTTGATGCACATTATCGCTAAACATGATCAAATTAAAATGCCATCTAAGGATGAGGTTAATCTTGGATTGAATCGGTGTATTACCACTAATCTCCACGAAATCTCAGCTTCACTTGGGTTCAAAGACTTGAAGGTCCAGACAATACTCAGTATGCTTGATAGTATTACTAAGAATGTTGCCACTCTATATTATGATACTCATAATGGTAGACAAATGGAGAAAGCTTCTTTCCTTAACAAGTATACTATTACAAGTTCAAAGAATGATGTGAATAAGAGAATCACTTTGTGGATTAATGTTGAGATACTTAATGTGCTTAGAAATGACCTTGGTATCTTCAAGCAGATGTATAAACATGCACGATATGAATTAAAAAGTAAATACACTAAATTAATATATGACTACTTCACGAGTAAGGGTGGCAACACTGCTACTTTTACTGTTGAAGAGTTTTCCACTCTTATGGATTATGATTTGGTTACAACCGAATGGGACTGGTCCAGACTTAATTCAAATGTATTAAAACGAGCTTCCAAAGAAATCAATGACAAGACTGATATGGAAATCGAATACATTAAAACAAAAACAGATACTGGTGGAAGAGTTAAGACAACCAATATTGAGTTTAATTACTTCATTGCAAAAGACGAAACTAAAGAAAACTTTGCTTACTTTAAGGATTCCGATCTAATGATTAGACGAGTTGATTATTACATTGAAAAAGATATTACAGAGAAGTTCCAAAAGATTATTAGATTCCAGGACAAGAATGCTATTGCAAACCCTGTTGCCTATATGGATAAGTTGCGAAGAGTTGCAATGAGAGACAGAGCTGAGTATGAAGCAAAAGTGGAAGTGCAAGAATGGTCTAATATAATTAAGTATGAGCACACTGAGAAAGACGGTCTGGTTGGACTTCTAAATTATGAAGACAGAGTATTTGTTACTATCAATAATGAATATAAGATATATGACCCTGAGACAGAGACAGAGTTATCTACTTCTGCACAAGATACAATGCAAAAGCTTACAGAGTATTTTGACGGTGACAATGTTGGGTATACAATTAATGAAGGCTATGCTACATATTCACTACCTACTTTGAGTAAATGCTCAATAAGTTATTCGAGAGGTTAAGAGATTATGTTAGAAACTACGAAAGAAGAAGTGGATAAAATCATTAGTAAAGTTTACAGAGATGCTTTGATAAAGAAATCGAAGAATGATTTCATTACTTTGAGGTATTTCCCGAACAATTTCCCTGATAAAATGTCAAAAGTCATCAACAACGTGTTAGGATTTCTTCCAAACACCAATTACCTTGGAAAGCCTTTTATTATGAGTGTTTCAGTGAATAAGGGAACATCTGAAATAGAGATAATAGTAAAAAATCCAATACTTTAATCTAAAAGTTTTAAAAAACACATAAAAAAGAAATAAAGACCATAAATAAAATTAATAAAACAAAACAAAAAAGAAGAATTGTTCTGTCTTTATTATTTCATTTGGTCTAAATCTTCGGATTTAGGTCATCTTATTCTTACAACAACAATCAAAAAATCACATTCAAAATCAAAAATCACACATTAAATCAAAACTATTATAATAATCAAATTTAACTCTATAAATAAGAATGTAAAAACTAAAAAAAGGAGAATAAATGAATTATTGGAATATAGTAGAAGGCGCTGTTGATGCAGCTGCACTTTTAGCAGAAGATAAACCAGTAGCGAAAGCTATTATTGGTTCAGTAAAAAAAATTGTTTCTACAAAAGGGACTGGTGTAAGTAATACATCAATACTTCAAGTAGTAACATCTATGTCTAAATCATCATGGAATGATGTTGGATCGGACGACTTAAAAGAAATAGCGGGTATTATCGGAGAAGATATGCACCTAGAGCTTGAAACAGTTACTGAACCAGTAAAAAAAGAAACTGGTTGGTTAGGAAAGATTTGGGGAGTTATTTCGGTTGTAATCGGATTAGTTAAACCACTTGTTAATCCTGATGTAGCTAAGATTCTTGGTTATGTTGATGTTATCGTTGGAGCAAAAGATGTTGGTATCAGTAATGATTCAATTAAGAAGTCTTTAGTTGCAATGGGTAAATCTGCGTGGAATGATCTTGACGCTGACAAAATCACTAAAATCATGGGCGTAATTGCTAAAAAGTAATTTTTATTGTATAATATATAATAATTAGAACTATAAAGGACTACCCATGAAATTAATGGATATATTACATGATATAGAAGAACGAAAAGAAGAAGAAGTTGTAGAGGAAACTCCTACGACGGAAACTCCTGCATCTGAGGAACAAGTTGCTGACGAAAACGTACAACCTGAAGAAACACCGGCAGCTGAGGAAACTCCTGCTGTGGAAACACCGACGACAGAAGAACAACCTTCAACAGAAACTCCAGCCGCTGAGGAAACTCCACCGGCTGAATAAAGATTTCAATTTAATACATTCCATTTATAAATAAAATAAAAAGGATTTCTTATGAAATTAAAAGAACTATTATTTGAAACTAAATTGAGTGAAATTAAATTACTAGATGTAGTTGAAAAAGTATATGATATTATATCTGAGGAAGAGTTAATTAGAGTTAGACCAGATTTTAATCCTAGAGATGAAGAATTAGTAGTTGATGATAAAGATGAGCCTATAAAGTTGTCAAAGCTTGGATTAACTAAAGATACTGCTTCTCAAGTATTAGATTATATGGTTGGAGGAGAACTCACTGTTTATTTTGATGATTATGAAGAAGAAGAAGATCAGCTCAAGATGTATAAATATAAAATTGATGGCGATACTGTAATATTGTATTTTGACTATGATGAATATTTCTATGAAGCATTACAACAGGAAATCAGTGATTATGCAATGGAAGATCCGAGAACTGAGCCGGAAGATATGCCCGGTGCAGAAAGATAAACCTTTCATTTTAAGTTTATCTTAATGAAAGGTTTTGTATAATACCACTATAAAGAGCATTACTTATGAAAAATACATCGAATTGAATTGAAAAAAACTTTTCATTATTTTTATCTCTTTACACCTGTAAAATCTTAGGCTATGTACCTATAAGAAGATTATATTAATTTATATTCTTGAACAACAGATTTTACAAACACATGCGAGTGTGGCGGAATTGGTAGACGCAGGAGACTTAAAATCTCCCGACAGTAATGTTGTAACGGTTCAAGTCCGTTCATTCGCACCACCTTTTAGAAACTTTGTTTAATCTCTGAATAAGGGACATAAATAAAATCGTTAAAGGCTCGAATAGCTCAGTTGGTAGAGCAGCTGATTTGTAATCAGCAGGCCAGGCGTTCAAATCGTCTTTCGAGCACCATCTTACACCTTTCAAACATTCCGGATTAGCTCAGTGGTAGAGTAGGGCACTGTTAATGCCTTGGTCGTTGGTTCGAATCCAACATCCGGAGCCATTCTTAAATAACTCCAAATAAATCAAACTATCAAAACAATTTAACCAAACTTTAATATAAATATCGTTATAATATAGTATAAGAAAAATAAAAAGGACTTAAAATGAAAACTTTAACTGCAACGGAACAAAACGAATTAGTTCAATCATTTGTAACTGACATAACTGAACATTGTAAATTATTAGAAGCTCTCTTTGAAGAAACAAGCAGAATAGAATCAACTCTGACTGAAAATGAACTAGTTGAATTATCGGATAATGATGTTTATGATCGTGCTGTTAAAAATCTTGGAATTGCAGAAGCATTAGCACGTGCAGAAGAAGGATTTTAATATGAAACTAAGAAACCTATTACAAGAGGGAACATGGAAATCAGACGAGTTAAAAGGTATTTTCACTAATATTGAACAACTAAAAAAAGAAACAGAAAACACAAAAGTATTAAGTAGTATTAATATACTTGGTAAAGCACTCAAAGGTGCTGAATCGATTTTAACCATAACAAATCATGGTAAATTGACCTCAACTGAGCGACAGAATATTTTGGCGGCCTTTGGTGCTATTAAAGAATTGATAGATAAGACCATTCCAGAACAACAGAAAGTTCTTGTACAAAAATCAAAAGCATTAGCACTAGTGCATCAACAGTATAAAAAACTTTCAACTATATCTAAAACAGCTAAAGAATTAAGTGATGAATTATTTAAAGTAAAAAAAGAACCAAAACCAAAACCAAAGAAAAAAGGTATATTCGCAAAAATTAAAGATAAAATTAGTTGAATAAGGGAGAGCTATTTTGATCAACCCACATATCAGAAAATTAATCCGGAACAATATGGTATTCATAGATGTTCGTTGGTATAAGCGACAGGGTATAGTAGTAGTCCAGGACCTAATCACCAATGAGTTCAAGTTCTATATAGGACTGGAAGAGATGCATTTCACTGATACTGAGCAGGGTGACATCCTTGGTATCATGGGTTGGGGTTCTACATTCTCACCGGAAGCCGGAAGAGTATTATTCCCCAAGATAGATTATGAGAACGACTCATATAAAGAAATATTCCCAGAGGATTTAATATGACAAATAAATATTTAGAAAAACCAAATGATGCAATCATTAAATTAATACATGATGGTTTTGAAATAATGAAAAAAGAATTAGAAACAAACGCAAAGCTTAAAAAAAGTTTAAAGAAAATATTAAATAGAATATTTGAAGATTTACCACCAGTTTCTAATGATAAAATCATCCAAAGATTTATCGACTTTTACACCCAAAATGTTAATGAAATTGAGTTAAATCATTTTTTTTATAGTGTTGTAATCGACGACAATAATATGCGTGGTATGGTTATGGATAAAAATTCTACTATGGAAAATAGTTACTCAATGAAGAATGGATATTCAAAGCTTGATATGGCATATATTTATATTGTGAGTACTATTCAAATGGAGTTCTACTGTTTAAAATCATATAATAAAGAACCAAAACTTAAGGCATTGCAAGATATAGTGACAAAATACAGATATGAAACTAATGACCGTATATTAGAAAAATACCCAGAGTATATAATTTAATGAATAAGGGAGAGCTATTTGAACAAATTAAATAACAGCATATCTTTGCAACAAAAATTGAATAGAATGAAAGTCATGACAATGGAAGAGTTAATCGATCATATTCTGACGGAAGCTCAGTTCTTCATTGCTGTGGATAGTAAGTTTTTACTCCGGGAAACAAAGACCGACTTTAACCTGGGGAAGCAGAAGTTTCTTATGGTCGATATTACAGAAATAAAGTTTCTCAAGCAGCACAGCCAAAACTTACACTTTCTACTTAATGAAACCACGGACCACACACTTATCTCTTTGTCGACAGTAGATTTTGTCAACTCCGGACTATACACTGATATGACATTAGCTGCAAAAGACATCAGAGTTATTATGGACGAATATGATAAACGACAAAAAACTTACCAGCACAACCTCAACCAGACGAATAAAGCTATTAATCTATTAATGGCAGCCTCAACTGGTATTCTGGACAAATATCCGGAAGCATTTATTTAATACCAAATAAGGTAGAGCTATTCAGCTTTTTTTAAGAAATAGTTTTGTATAATAACAGTAATTAAAGAGATTAGTTCGTCTTTTCTTTTTAATCGAATAAGGGAGATAGTTTTTGTTAGCATACAACTATTTTTCTTTTTCGTGTTTGGTCCCGTGGGTTAATGGTTAGACCATCTGGTTTTCATCCAGAGGATTGCAGGTTCAAGTCCTGTCGGGATCACCACTATCTACTTTCATATAATTCTTCAATAACTTTATAATTATAATTACTTTTAACATAATCAAAAGCATATTTCAAATCATCTTTGTATAACATCTTTAAATTATATCCTGCAGCTTCAGTTGCTTTTATTTTAGCATCAACCTGTTCTGTATGATACCCTTTTACTTCAATAAGGGTCGAGCTATTTTCAAAATCTGGATGATAGTTATGATTTTTATTATTGTATGAATAAGGGATAACTATTTCTGATCTTTTGAAATCTACACTATTATCAATATTGAAAATTACATAGGCCAGTTCATATGTTGAATCACAATAATAACCTTTATACCAACCTTTTTTCCCTCTGCCAGATCCATGTCTCAAACCACCAGCTACTTCTCTCCAACATTTGGAAGAACAGTGTAGTTTCTCGTTAGTATCAAGTGTAGTTTCAAATAACTTTCCACATTTACATTTTTTTGTTATTCGTTTAGATTTTTTAGTGTTGGCACAATTTGCTTTTATTGAACCATTTTCATTTTTTAGGTTGCTGATATAGTCTTTTTCAATAGCTATTTCGCTCATTTTCCTTTTGCTTTCTTCTGTTCTAATCCTACCTTTATTGTTGTAAGTAGCAGCACATGACTTATTACAGAACTTCTTTGAATAAGGGATAGTGGTTTGACAATTTTTACAACTATTATCTGATTTATCAACATTTGAATATTTAGTATTGTTGTAAGAAGTAGCACAGCTTTGTGAACAAAATTTATTTCTTCTTTTGGTTATTTCTTTATCGCAGTTTGGACAGGTTTTCATAATTTCTCCTATGAATGTATAATAGTATTAATAAGGGACAGCTATTATTTTCTCATAATAGTTTCCAAAAGAAGTCTCAATTCTTCTGGATTACCTTATTATTCTTATTTATACTAATTTTACAAAAAGTATCCTTTTTAAGGAATAATTAATCATTCATTTTGTATAATACTACTATAACAGATTAACCTTGTATTCAGAAGAGTTAAATAGTCTTTTGATAGAATGTTAAAGTCCTGGATATTCTACTCGCATTTGCAGCAGTGTCTGCAGTTTGAAACTTCTTTGGAAGAATAGCGAGGTTAGGCAAC
>Ga0256844_10000233_pt1 | contig 22235 bp, 17 predicted proteins | sample MusselsmetaG_FD_189100 | JGI IMG/M metagenome (GOLD analysis project Ga0256844, IMG submission 189100) | Mussel associated microbial communities from hydrothermal vent at the East Pacific Rise, Pacific Ocean - Mussels | ecosystem: Host-associated > Mollusca > Shell > Unclassified ... | reverse complement strand
CTGAAAAACACCAGACTACAAAATAAAAAACTAATTGGGGCCAGGCCTATACTGACAAAATTCATATCCTGCCAATAATAAGTAATACTCTTCATACCGTGTTCCGAATAATATCAGGCATAAAAATGCTGCACTTATTCCGGTTTAACCGCTGAAAAAGTAATATGCAAAAAGCCCATTTGTCGGGCTGCATCCATAGCACTCATCACCGATTGATGAGTAGTATTTTTGTCCGCACTGATAATCACCCGAGGATCAGTGTCATCCCCTGCAGCCTCACGCAATGCCCTCAGCAGACTATCAATTTGAGAATTGATGATTTCATTACCATTAATGGTGTATTTTCCTGTAGGTCCGATAAAGACTTCAATTTCGACCTGTTCAGTTTCACTAATTTCACCACTGGCTTCAGGTAGTTCAATATTCAACTCAGATTGACGGTCAAAAGTAGTTGATACCATAAAAAAAATCAATAGCAGGAACACCACATCAATTAATGGGGTTACGTTAACATCTAATTCTTCCGGTTTTTTTCGTCGAAAATTCATATTATTTTTTCGTTCCAGCGCGATCGCCATGTATTACTTCAACCAGATAAACAGCCTGAGCTTCCATTTTTAATAATAGTTCATCAACCTTCCCCCTAAAAAAGCGGAAAAACATCACACTGGGTATGGCGACAGACAAACCGGCTGCAGTCGTTAATAATGCCTGAGATATACCATCAGCCAATACTTTAGGATCGCCGACACCAATACTGGTGATCACAGCAAACACCTTGATCATGCCAATTACTGTACCTAGCAATCCTAATAAAGGTGTAATAGCAGCAATGGTGCCTAAAGTATTCAAAAAACGTTCTAATTCCAACACCACCTGACGACCCTCTTCCTCTATACTCTCTTTCATCAGTTCACGCTCATTATTCATATTGCGTAAACCGGCAGCCAGTATTCTGCCCAGGGGTGAATTATTCGCCAGTTTAGAAATGGCTTCATTGTTAATACGATTTTTTTTATGCAGCTTAATAATTTGCTCTGCCAGATTAGGAGGTGCTATTTTTCTATCACGCAAGGTCCAGAAACGTTCTACGACAATAGTCAGTGCCAGAATAGAACATAAAATGATTGGGGCCATGATCCAGCCACCGGCTAAAATTAATTCAAACACAAATTTTCCTTTGCTTAATTGATTGCTTTTTAGAACATATCCATAACATGACAAGAGTGCTATTTTCTCTGTCCGAAGCTATAACCGGTTTATCTCTCGATGCCAGAACCTATTGTTCTGTACTCGGTATTCTATAACTGAAAACGAATTATTGGTTATATTACTCTGAATTTCAATAGCTCCGTTGCTGGTATTATATAAATTTGTATGCATTTCTTTATACCTTTGCACGACTGCAGGCTGAGGATGATGAAAACGGTTTTTATAGCCAAAGGAAAATAATGCAATATCAGGCTGAATATGGCTTAGAAAATCAGCCGATGAAGAAGTTCCACTGCCATGATGAGGCACCTGAAGTACATCGACTCTTAATTGAGGATAATCCTTAATTAACTGTTTTTCAACATTTTTTTCAATATCTCCTGTTAGTAACAGACTGCGGTTATGGGTATCTATAATATGGATGACGCAGGATTGATTGTTATTATTAGTCGATGGTACATTTGCTTTAGGTGCAAGAACAGTAAATTGAACATGGTCCCACTGCCATTTTTGCCCCTGTACACAAGCCTGAGTAAAAAGATTTTTATTTCTCATATTTTTAGTAACAATTGAGTGCGATTTCACATTTAACAGCTCCGGTTCACCGGCAAGGATACGATTAAAATTCACCTGCATCATTAATTCATTATATGAACCAGCATGATCACGATCTGAATGACTGACAATTAAGGTATCCACAAGACTAATAGCCTGATGCTGTAAATAAGGTATGATAACCACATCAGCCATATTAAAGCGGGTAGAAAATTTATCACCCGTATCATACAATAAATAATGATTTCGGGTTTTCACCAACATAGACAACCCCTGCCCCACATCAAAAACAATTAATTCAAACTGACCAATAGGGATTTTTTCAGGGGTAAAACTAAGTGCTGGAAAGACTAAGATAATCCCCAGCCATTTTCCCGGCCATCCTCTGGGTAATAACAAGCACAATGAGCCTATTATAAGTAAAAAGGTAAGTAAAGGGGGCAATGCAGACAGATAAAACTGACTGATGGACAGCTGGCTTAATTGCTGTAAAAAGTAAAAAAGCCCATCTATTGGCCAACTAAGAATAGTAAATATTAAAATAGCCAGTGGTTGATAAACAAATAATAAGGCACCAGCCAATAAACTAACAGGGACAATCAGAAAACTCATTAAGGGCACCGCTATAAGATTGGCCAGTGGTGCTATTAAGGAAAACTGCTGGAACAAAATTGTTAGTGGTGCCATTAAACCAATAAAAATAATAAACTGTAAACGCACAATTTGTCGTAGTTTTTCATTTTTTTGATCGTTCTTTGTCAGCCTGGATGAGGTACTTATAAAAATAATGGCTACCGCTAAAAATGACAACCAGAAGCCTGCAGATAATGGACTCAGAGGATCAAATAACAACACTATCAGTAAAGTTACCAGGAGCACATAACTCATACGTATCTCACGTCGTAAAATAATCGCCACAAATACGATAAATAGCATAATAAGTGCCCGTTGGGCAGGCAGAGCAAAGCCCGATAATGCAGCATAAAAAACAGCTGCTAGAAACGCACAAATTGAGGCAATAGAGTTTGCCGGATAGTATAAATTGAGTCGTCCAGCAGCACACCATAAACGTCTGACAAGCCACCAGATCAGTCCTGCCATCAGACTAATATGCAGGCCTGATATTGCCACTAGATGGTTGGTTCCTGTGCGCAAAAAAGATTGCCACTGCTGATTAGTAATATCACTTTTGAGCCCTATGGTTAAGGCTTTAATCAACCCAAGGTATCGATAGTCTGCCAGTGAATAATCAAGTTGGCGAGCAATTTTCTGCCGAAGCTGAGCAAAATAATGAGCAAAGATCTGGCCTGTTGACTGGTCAATCTCATCGGCAAGTTGCTTACCCTGGCGAATATAACCTGTTGCCAGGATTCGATGCTGGTAAAGCCATTGCTCATAGTCAAAGCCGCCATTAAGCATGCCATTAGGCTTTTTTAAACGAATATTTAATTGCCAGTATTGTCCATTACTCACTTGTTGCCTATTATAATACCAGCTCAGTTTTACCTTAGCCTTAAAGCTTTCATCCCAAAGCTTATCACCTTTATGATCGTTTTTTTCCCTGGCGAGTATATTAAATTGAAAACTTATTTTTTTTTCGGATTTTTCGGGAATAGATGCTATATAGCCTTTCACCTTGATGGTCTTACCTTCAAGCAGCGATAAATCAAGTTGCGGATACAAATAATTTACATCAATTGCAGTATAAAGATAACCTACAGCAAACATCACCAATAGCAAACCTGCTTGCTGATAAAATTTAATATAAATATTTGTCGGTAAGCTAACAAAAACTGCGATAGGTTTGTATAATAGCAGTACGCATACAAATATCAGGACTAATAGTCCATAAACAGTTTGCACTATCGGAGTATGCTGCACTGAGCAGTCTAGTGGCAGGAAATACAAAAAACAGATGTTTCCCATTACAAATGCGACAATCCCTGTACGCATAAGGTTTTTACTCCTTAACTTGTCATCATGGTATGACTGATAACCTCTTGTTATCAATTTGTTAGCCGCTGCCAGGCATACAAATTCATATCGAACGCAGTAATCAACTAAACATTTATTTATGCCAAAGAGACTGATTAAAAAATATATGCCCGATCATAAAATGATCAAAGAGCATAAGCATCTACAGGTATTTGGCAAATTACTGCAGGATGCCAACCTCTGGCATTTCAACCGGCGTTCCGTATCCGGTGCATTTGCTGTGGGTCTTTTTTGTGCGTTTATACCCCTGCCCATGCAAATGGTTATTGCCGCAGCCATAGCGATAATGTTTCGTGTTAACCTACCCATTTCAGTTTCACTGGTATGGCTCACTAATCCACTAACAATGCCGCCGATATTCTATGCAGCGTACAAAATCGGAGCCTTTGCTACGGGTCAGAAAGCACTCACCAGTGAATACCACCTCACCGCTCAGTGGTTTAGTGAACAACTTCATCTTATCTGGCAGCCATTCTTACTGGGTTGTTTAATCAGTGGTATCGCCAGCGCAATCATCGCTTATGCCATTATTCGTTTTCTCTGGCGCCTGCATATACTGAGACACCTTAGACTACGCAAAGCCCGGGCCAATCAAGTACACAAAAAATGAATAGTTAAAATTCAACTAGAACATCAGATTTTACCGAACGGGCAAGAAAGCACTTGTCATGAGAAGTATTATGAATTTTTTCCAGCGTTTCTCTACTAATCTCAGTGCCCGCAGCAAAAGTAACCTCAGGTCGGAGTATGACTTTAGAAATAATAAGATTGCCCTGTTCATCAGCTTCAAGAAAAGCCGTTGACTTATCAATATAATGCTCGACTACCAGACGTTTTTTTGAACAGATGGCAATAAAAAATAGCATATGGCAACTGGATAATGCCGCAGCAAACGCGCGCTCAGGATCTGCATATTCCGGGTTCCCTAAAAATTGCGGTGCGGATGAGGCATTAACCACCAGGCCTTCACCAAAATCCCATTGATGATCGCGATTATAGTCCATATAAGCAAAGGATTCTGTTTGTTTTTTCCAGATAAGTTTAACATTATGCTCGGACATCAGGTGTTTCCTACTTCAATTTTTAATGGTATCCACTGTTCCACTATGTTATTGACTATACCTTTGCTCTGCATACTCTTTAATGCGCTATTCAATTGCTCTAGCAGTTTTGTATTACCCTTTTTAACCGCCCATGCTAAAGGTTCCTCAGTCATATACTCATAAAGACCGAAAAGGCTTTCATCCTGAGTACGAGGCAGTACTGTATATTGCCATATGGTTGGTGCGTCATGAATAAAGTAATCAATATCACCCGATTTCAGGGATTGTATTCCTTGTTTGACTGAATCAAAGGCCGTTATTTTAGATGCAGCAAATTCTGCATTTGCATATTTTTCACCGGTGGTATTTTTTTCCACACCAAAGCGCCTTCCAGCAGAATACATAGACACTTTTGATGCCAGGTTCATAATATTATCTGCTTTTACCAATACCATTTGACCAACTGTCATATAAGGCTGGCAAAAATCGACACGCTTTTTTCGTTCATCTGTCACCGAGACGCCGGACATCACCACATCAATATCCCCCTTATTCAATGACTGTTCCAGATTTTTCCAGGGAATTTCAATTAATTGAAGCGTTTTGCCGGTAAGTTGTGCAACTTCTATGGCTAAACTGGCTTCAATACCCACTATTTTGCCTTCATGTTTAAATATAACCGGTGGATAACTAGCCGCTACACCCACCCGTAAAATATCACTATAAGCATATTGGCTAAATGTAATTAAGAAACTAAGAAATAGAAAAAAAAATGAGTGTTTCATGGGCAACCTTATAGTCTATCAACTCGTTTATTAAGCTGATTTAATTAAATAAATACACCGCTAGTCAGTAAATCAGGCGGTAATAATCAATCACCAAACACTAACTCAGGTATCCAGCTCAGTCTTTTTATGCGTTCAAAACTTGCTTCGCTCAAACCATTGCCGACAAAAAAAGAGCAAATTAATCACCCTCTGCAAGCACTTACTTAGATTAACAGTAAAAAAAAGCAAATCAAAGAGTAAAATTCATTTTCATCTCGGGAAATTGTAAAATTTTCTGATAACGCTGCCTATAGGAAAAATAGCCGCTAAACAGACAATAGCTTAGCCAGAGAAAATTAAGCATCATTATCAACCCTGCCGGGATAACCATGATATTGCTATAAATGGAAACCAGTAGAAACAAATAAGATGTACTATGCAAATAGAATTGAATCTTACTTTTCCAGTTACTGATAATCTGTTTCATATTGGGCACCAGACGAGGAGTAATTGCCATTGACTGTGGATACTTGAAAGTAACATTTTGTAAATTTATATAAATAAGAAAAGGTACAATTTTTTGCAGCATCCCCATAATTGCAGAGACTGCCAGGCCATAAATCATTATTATCGCCAAGGTAAAATTAATTTGCTGCGCTGATATATTTATCGTCATATTCAGACCACTTTGCCATAGCCACCAGATAATAATTGCCCATAACAAACTCAATAGAGAAAGGTGAAAGAAATTGATGGTCACATCAGGCAATTTTCGTTTACGCAATCTCATTAAATGCAAAATATAATAAATAATAAAGAGCAGGTTTATTGATAACAAACTTTGCATCAATAAAGCCAGTGTATTGTCTAAGAAAACAACTTTATCAATCAAAAATAGCATCATCATGCTACCCACTAGCAGTAAAGAAGACCACTTAAGATACCTTGTGGAAAATTCAGGCGTCACAAAAAACATAGGAATTATCTGTGAACTAACCGCCATAATTAACAATACCACCCAGGCAATAAGTCCCCAGGACGCATGAATATTGGTGTAAGAACGGAACATAATCGCACTATCAGCAAACGCATAAGCCAGCAACATATAAAGTCCAATGCCAATCGTTACCGTTAATACGACAAACAGAATACGTAATAGATAAACAATAAGATGCTCTTTAAGCTCGGTCACTAACAAGGGCAATAAAGAAAATGCAAACAAAGTACTACTGGTCATAAGCGCCAATAAAGAAATTTTGAAGGCACTGGTTTCATGAGTTAAAAATCCTGCTACCAGAGTGAAAACGCCAAGAACCAGTGACCAATAAATAATGGGTGAGAGCTGTTTACAGGCGGGTACTAAGCGGCCAGTCATTACTGGAATAAATTGATATAAAGCCCCCATCATGACCATTAACATAAAACCTAACGTAAATAAATGAGTCAGTGCAAGAGCACTTGGTAACCAGCGGGAGTTCCAGATATCCGCACCATAAAAGATCACTAACAGAGCAGCCAGTATCCCGAATAGCGGAGCTGTTAAAAAAAAACGCATGGGGATTAATAAGGGCGGAATTGTATTAAGTGACAAACCTTTGGTATTCATAAATGCTACGCTAAACAGGGAAGTGACTCAGGCAAAACTGCCCGACAGCAGAATCTTTTTTATACCATATAATGATCTCCCAAAGTGCCTGTTCTCGTGGTCGTACAATACAATCAAAGCCATTTTCTAACAGCATTTGAATCAGCGGTAAAGGTTTTTTTCGATGCAGCATACACACGTACTCGCCCTTTTTCATAGTGCCTAAAAGTTGGGTCACTTTTTCAAAAGGGTCAGGCTGTTCCAGTTCGCTCACATCAATAAAAAGTTCATTAAATGACATGATGATTCATAGCAGTTATAGTATATCCAAAGATACTGTTTTTTCTCCTAAGCCTTGCTCACTCCACAAGAAGCAATCCCCGTATTCAGGTACTCTGCCAGAGGTGCAGGAATAGACGAATTGCAGTAATAAGAACTTGATTTGCCATCAAATTCAGGATATTTCTCTCATTTGTTCAATAATATCTACCGCATTGGTCAATGATTGATCGGTCATTGGGTATAAAATTTGCTCTTCTTTCATATTATGTTGTTGCATGGTCACCATCAATGTTTCGCTCAATGCCAGAAATTGATCTTTTTCTTTAGTCTCTGCAGCTTTATTGATTTCCGCTAATAAATTACGCATTTGTTCATGTTCCATGCGCATCATCTGTGTAGGGCCACCGACCATACCGGTCACTGTTTCAAATTCAGGAAACAACACCCTTTCTTCGCGGGAAAAATGTTTTTCCAATTCCTGTGCAAACTGATTCCACAACAGAAGACCCTGCGGCCAATCATCCTTTGCTACTGCTTCTTCAGCCAGAGCAAATTGTTCATCACATTCCTTATGATGATTAGCCATAAAATTATTTATTGTTGATGTTAACAAAGAAACCTCACTATACAAAAAATTAATAGCAGAGATTTTACAATTATTAGTTTAAAATTCCTTAATCCATATCAAGAATTTTCTTTTGATTGGCCAGAATTTCATGAGAATTACCGGAAAATATTATTCTTTGCTGTTTTTTTGCCAACTGATACTCATACATTGGATCATAATATTGTGTTAATAAAGACTCGATCCAGAGCCGGTGTAAATCAATATTTCCCGAGTGGCTATGCTCCTCAAGTGCCTGTTGCATTTGTCCTTGAATTATTTGATAACGTTCACCGCCTAAACGTTTTTTAATACGCTGCAGACTATCAAGAAGATAACTCGAAAAAAGTTTAAATGACTGTGCTTTCGGGGTTTCTGCCTGAGGATTTTCCTGAATGTAGTGCTGCTGATAATAGGCTTCTAGATCAACCACATAATCTTTTAGTGTAATACTGACACGGTAGGCTAAATTCTCTTCCAGCAACACCAGAGGTGCTTGTTGCATTTTTTGCTGCAATGATAGTGGTAAAACCAAACTGCCAATCAGCTTACCTTCATCTTCCAGCCAGAATTGCTGAACACCTCGGTGGCATTTTTTTAGCAAACTGATTGACAGCTTATTTTCAAAATCAATTTGTCTTGGCTGGCCATCGGGAAAACGGCCAAAACTTGAGCCCCGATGGTGAGCAAAACCTTCTAAATCCAGAGCATTAGTTAATTCTTTTAATAACCAGGTTTTCCCAGTACCGGTTTTACCCGCCAGAATAATAAAACGCGATTGCTCAATTGACTGTTCAAGCTCATCAATCAACACACGTCGCATGGCCTTATAACCACCGTTAACCAGCGGTAATTCAATGCCACTTTCACCAAGCCATTGCTGTACTGTTCGGGAACGCAGGCCGCCGCGAAAGCAATATAAATAGCCATCTGGATGCTGTTTAGCAAATGTCAGCCATTGGGCAATACGTTGTGCCTTAAGGTCACCACTGACAAGCTTATGCCCTAATTTAATTGCAGCTTCCTGGCCTTCACGTTTATAGCAAATGCCAACATCATGACGTTCCTGATCAGTCATCAGTGGATAATTAAGCGCACCGGGAAAAGCCCCCTGAGCAAATTCAAGCGGTGCTCGTACGTCCATTAAAGGTGTATTTTGCAAAAATAATGAGCGGATTAATTCTCTATCGATGGCATTGGACATAAATCATTTCAACCTGAATTTAATCACTAATGTGCACATAATAATTCGCGTTATCAGTCATCTCTATCGGACCAATAATCATTGCCCATGGCGACTGCTGATATGTTTCTGGCGTATCAGCAGCAACGCCTGCTCCGTTAAGCACCCCAACAAACCAGAAACAGTTTTTTCACTACAAAATAAGAATGTCTAATCACTACAAAGCCTATCACCTTAAAATATATAATAAAATGCTAACAAATATATGTATTTTTTACCAGATTAAGCAAAAAAATTAAACAAAAAAAAGCCCATTAATAAATGGGCTTTTCGCATCAGATTCAAAAATAATAAATGTTTCTATTTATTCCCATAGTTAATCAGAAGCATCTTTTGCCATCGAAATCCAGTTCTCCGGCAGTGCTTTTTTCTGTTGATATTAAATATGAATAAACTAGAAACTTCATTGTGACCTATTAATTAAATTTAAATCTGCCTCCCCCATTCCCCTTAGTTAAGTCGTTAAAAAACAAAAATATTAGCCGTTCATTAGCATTTCATTAAACACTTGGGTATTATTGTCTTTCATTTATAGGGCGTATGAGAACATATTAAAAATAACAATAATATACAGGTAAACCCTAGTTTTATATATTTTCCAGGAATAATGTTTATTAATCAATCTCTTATTATTTAACAAAATAGCATAATCAACAGCCAGTCATGCATTCATTCATCTATAGCTAGCATGAGTTTAAGCGCAAAAATTCTCTTTATCGATGAGTATTGACCAACAAAAAGCACTTCTAAGCAGCTATTAATTGTTATTTTTCACAGACACCGCAATAATAACATTTAACACCTTGATAATTCTTGTTATTATAATTTCGAATAAATACAGTCCAGCAGTAATATTTCAAGTTGATTCCAGTCATGATACGATTCATCAATAATTTCAATACGACTGTCATCACATTGCTCCAGCAAACGCTTTTCAAATTGCAGGCCAGAGCGATTCAATAAAAAACATCCTCTGTCAGTGCGAAAAACACCTTTTATGCGACTAAATGCATCATCATTGAAGAGCTGTTCTAATTTCGAGCTATCAAAACAGATTGATAAATCAAAGATCCAGCCACAACCATAAAATCCCTGACCATTATTTTCAAAACGTTGCCAGTTAAGCTGTTTTTCAGACGAAGAAACAGCTTGTTGAAGTTCACCCGCATCAACATCCTGTTTAATATATTTATGTTTCGGGTGAGCCTTCGGATAATTTACGTACCGTTCTTTATTACGATCAATATCCAGTAACTGTACTGAAAAACGACCAAATTCAATTGCCTCAATATGAGCTTTAGCTGGGGTGAACTGCTGAAAAAATTGCTGAAAATAGTCTAGTGCTACTTTGCTGGATAAATCAGCTTTACTGGCAAGTACAACATCTGCAATATTAATCTGATCCCTGAATGTTTCATTTTCCATATATTTTGCTTGTCTCAGCTTTTCTGCTTCAAGTAAGCAAATGGTCGCCTTTAAATCCAGTACATTTTTATAAAATTCTCCGGTGAGCACATCCAGTACTTTTTTAGGATGGCCAAGCCCTGTTGGTTCAATCAATATTCTTTGTGGTCGAGCTTTTTTAATCAGTAAGTTCAGCGCAATTTGTAGTGGCAGGCCCGCAGCACAACACAGACACCCCCCGGGTACTTCTTTTATGTAAACACCATCATTCAGCCCATCACCAGCCAATATGGTACCATCAATACCCACCTCTCCAAATTCATTAACCAATACCGCCCAGGAGCTGTTATTTGCTCGGCTACGCAATAAATTTAAGATAGCCGTCGTTTTACCACTACCAAGAAAACCCGTGATCAAGTTAGTAGCAATCAGTTGTGTATTTTTCATGGAAAAATTCAGCCTTTATTGTTAATAATTAAAATAGAGAATGAAAATTAATCTGATAATGGGGTAAATACTGGTCAATATCCCGACTCACTGATGCCGGGTCGCCAACGGCAATATACTGTCTTTGAGAACATAAGTATTTCTGCGTTATCATCAATAATTGTTGTTCATTTAAACGTTTAATATCTGCCAGCATAATTGCCAGATAATTATTGCTTAAGTGGTTTTCTAATTGATGTAATTTATGCTTCACCAATTGTGCATTCGTCTGCATTTGTACTATAAGCGAGGCACTCAATTGTTTTTTTACTTGTTCAAGTTCTTCTTTACTGAGTAAATTATGGCATAAATAGTCAATGTGATTATCAATAGAGCGGATGGTCTGCAGTAACTTCTGCGGTGCTATAGATGCCTGGATAAAGAAAGGATTTTGATAAGGCCCTGATAATTGCCGGGCAGATATAGAATAAGTCAAACCCTGCTTTTCCCTTAAATCTGAAAACAAACGAGAACCAGGACCACCACCCAGTAAAGTTGCAATCACTTTTAACTTCAGCCAGTCAGATGAAGCTCTATCTGTAGTAACAACACCAAAGAGCAAATCAATTTGCTGTGCCCCCTGCCGCTCAATAAAATCAAGTTGAAATTTATTCTTTGAAACAGCAGAGCCATCCATTAACTCTGTGAGCATAGGTTCATTATTATCAGATGACTGCCATTGGGAAAAATAAAAATTAATTTTTTCCTCAAGATCTTTATCCTGAATATTGCCGGAAATAATTAATTGACTATTTTGCGGTTGATATTGCTGATGATAAAAAGTCAGCAATTCATTTATCTTAATATTTTTCAGTAACTGAGAATGTATACTGTATTGATAATAAGGATGCGCAGGAGCATAATTATTTTGATAAAAAAAACGTTTGCTGACTAACTTTCCTGATGCCGTTAGCAGCTTATTCTGCAACAATTGTTGAGCAATAATTTTTTCAACTGCAACTGCTCGAGGTTTTATATAAGCGAGTTGCTGGCTGAATAAGTCTAGTGCTCGATCAACATCCTGAGGAAATACCTGAACAGATAAAATTGAATATTGTTTTGTTTGACTATAACCTATCGAAGCACCTAATAAAGATGCCTGAAGCTGAAAATCTAACCAGGAATACTTTTCTGTACCCTGTTTTAATAGCTTTAATGTCAGTGTCGCCAGTAATTGTTTTTTTTCACCCGATTGATTTCCTTCCCTGGCGATAATTGCCATAATATGAACCAGAGGCCATTTATCATCTTTATGAAAATTAATTTTTAAACCATTGTTCAAAGCCCATTGATGAAAACTAAAATGCTTATTTGGGGCTGTCACTTTATCTGAGCTTATATTTTGCTCATAATGATATGCGGACGCCAGGCTATCAAGTATTTTCTGAGGTGGATATTGCCGGTCGGTTACCGGCTTAATATAAAGTCCTGCTGATTCTTCTGCCTGGGGCATATCGGATAGATTGTTTCCTGTGCAGGAAACAAGAAAAAAACATAATAGCGTTAGAAAAAAAGCATAATACTGATTAAAAGTGAAATTTAGATTCATCATATAAGCACAAAATTACCCTGACTCATTTATCTTATAATATTTTCTGTTCAATGGATTGGCTAATCCCTCTGGGCAATATTTCCATAAACCATTTAAGAAAACGCATACCCGGACCCGGGACAATTTCTAAGGCCAACCAGTCATGATGAAAGTATTTTTTAGCCATGCGTTTTATCTGCTGATTATCCACACGTTGATAGGCACTCAGTGCATCTATAGCATGTCTTGGTTCATTAAAGAAAAAAACTCCATCAGCAATAAGTTCTGCCATTTCCTTATTATTAGACATTTTTCTGATAATTTTTATTTGCTGATATTTTTTTACTGCACATAGTTCAGACGGACTCACACCCTCATGCTGAATGCGCTCAAGCTGTATTTTTACCGCACTTTTTATTTGCCCGAAATCCGCATAGCTATGAGGTACAATACCCATAACAGAAATACCAAACTGCTCAAACCCTAGAGGCATACCGATTAATGCAAAGGCCAGTTGCTTATCTTCGATTAATACGTGTTTCAAGCGTGCATTATCATATTTAAAAAGAATATCGGTCAATAACTCTACCGCATAAAAATCCTCATCTTTTTTACCAATAGTGTGCCAGCCTAAAGCATAGAGTGGGAACGGTGCAAGAGGATCATAATGACGTTCAGATTTGCCCTTAAGTAATTTATTCTTTTTCTTTACCTGGCGGTGAACTTTTTGGCTGTCGGGCCTATTTATTCTGGAAAAATAAAATTTAATTTTTTGCAAGGCACTATCCACCTGAACATCACCAACCAGGACAAGTATTGCATTATCAGGCTGATAATAGCGTTCAAAAAAATAATTAACCTGTTTAACTGTAGCCCTGTTAATATCATCTTTAGTACCAATAATTAGATGGTCATAATCTGTACCCTGCCAGGCTGACACCATGAACTCACTGGCAATTTTGAAATAAGGCACATTATCAATACGCAATAGTTTTTCTTCTAATACTGCCTGTTGCTGGTTTTTTAATTTTTTTTGAGTTATTGACAAATGTTGTAAACGTTCCGCCTCTAACCAAAGCACCCTATCCAGTGAATCAATCGGGGCTTCACTCCAGTAGCGAGTTTTATCATAATCTGTGGAAGCATTTACATTGCCTCCAACATTCCGGATAGCCGCAAAATGTTCGCCATCAGCAACATTGTTTGATCCTTTAAACATTAAATGTTCAAAAAGATGTGCGTAGCCACTTTGTCCGGTCAGCTCGTCAGCTGCCCCCACATTAAACACTAATTGCAGGGAAAACAGAGGTAACCGATGATTCTCCACGATATAGACCTTAAGACCATTATCGAGTTGGCTATAATGGACGACCACTTTATTGATATCTTCAATCTGAGCAGCTGACAACAAATGACAGGCTGATTTTATTTTTTTGAAATCAGCAATGCTTTGCATTGAAAAAAAACACAAAGCAAAAACAATAATAAAATTCAGTTTTTTTTTCATCACCATTGAAAATCCAGCGTGTCAACTTTAAAGCTATTATTAGAGCATACAAACTGAGATAACGTAATGACTAAAACAGTGGCAATGAAGAATGGTTTAAAACAATCCGATTATAAAGCACTCTATAGAGCATGTTCCATATAAAAATTGACTCAACTATCATCTTCTGAGATCATACTATTAAACTGATTTTTATGATAATTTTTTATTTATTAGGTATAATGACAAATAAAATCACAGTAAAGTGTCTTATGGGTGTTCATCTGTAAACAGGACTTTTTTTCTTAAACCCTGTGTTCCCTTTGGGAGCACAGGATAAGACCCTGACAAATCAGGTACTAAAAAGTTGAACATAACTAAGGCCATAAGACTAGAGTAAAGCTTCTAAAGGTTAATTATTTTAAATATGCTTAGACTATCAGCGCTTCTTTTTATATACTTTTTAACATGTCCAATAACAGCCTATACACTAGGATTTGGCAATCTTACTGTCTATTCAAAATTAAATGAACCGTTAAAAGTTAGCATTAAGTTAGTTGACTCACAAAAAGTGGATATAAATGATATTAAGGTAAGGAATGCCGGCCGAACTACCTATAAACGTGCCCGATTGCCCAACCCTGAAATTCTTAAAAAAGTTCATTTTACCACTCGTAAAGTCTCAGATGGTTCAATTCTAATAGAACTGACCAGCAAAAAGCCTGTTAAAGAGCCTTTCATAAGCTTTATTATCGATATGAAATGGCGCACTGGCCATCTTAATCGAGAATACACCTTTTTACTCGACCCTCCCGAATTTATTCATAATAAAAGCATAAAAACAACCGCGAAGAAACAAAAATATAAAACAACCAGGCAAATAAAGACAGCCCGACAGAAAAAGCCTAAACGCCTGAAAAAAACGCATATAATTCCCAGGCCAGCCATTCTTACAAATGCCTCGGATGATATTTATGGCCCAACCAAACGTGCCGATACGCTTTGGGGTATTGCCAAACGAGTTAAGCCCGATCAACAGGTCAGCACCTACCAGACGATGCAGGCATTATTTGCTTTAAATCCCGATGCATTTATTAATGGTAATATCAACCTGCTCAAACAGGGTGTCAGCCTACAACTGCCCAGTAGTAATGAAGTCAGAGAAATCAATGGCAAACCATTATTAGCAAAAGCAAAAAAAACACTCAGGCAAAACTCAATTACGGCTACTACAAAACCACAAAACAGTGCAAAACAAGTAGTGAACAATAACCGTGATGAACTTACTAAAAATCAGCAAACTGCAAGCGCAACGCAATCAGAACAGCCAGAACAGCAGGCACAGTTGAAGATTATTCCACCTACAGAAAAAATTATTGATAGTCCAATAACCACACCGGAAGATTTGTTATTAATCAATAAAGCCTTACAGACATCAATCACGACCATTAAATCATTACAAGGTGAAAATAAAAGCCTAAGCAATAAAATCACCCAGCTCACCGACAAATTAAATAAGCTGGATACCTATAATAATAAACTCAATAATAAGCTGTCTAAAATTTCACAACAACTTAGTAACCGTCGTAATAAAGTTATCGACAATATGACACAAAGTAAAAATGAAGAGCAATCATTAGCAAGCAGCAAAACAACGCCCCAAAAGGCCAACAGTCCAGCGACATTGCAAGTTGAAGTTGAAGTTGAAAATAAGATTAGCAGCAACAAAAATTTATTTATTCGTGAATTATTTACTAATCCAATGGTTACTTTTGCTTTGGCTATTTTTACTTTAATTGTACTTATTACCACTTTAATTTCAATTCGTTATCATAGCAACAAACGACAAGACAAAAAGCAGAAAAACACTACAGAGATACAAAGTACCTCAGTTCCATCGGCTAATAATAATGCTAAAACAGTTCAGACAGCAGATAGCAATACAGATTCTTATCTTTCTTCATTCAAAAAAAATGAATTAACAGAAGAAAAAGACGAAGAAGACATGGACTTTTTTGAATATTTTGAGAAAAAAATTAATGCTCCCGATGAGCAATCAACTAACGAGATAAATTTCGAGGATACCGCTGATATTAGCTTTGACCTTGATATAAACCCGGAAGAACTGGCTAAACTAAAACAGGAAGACAGTATATCCAAAGATATCTCACTGGATGTTATGCTTAGTGAGATTGATACCTACCTTGCTTATGGTAATTATAATAAAGCTGAAGAATTGTTAAATAATGCCCTTAAAAAAAATTCATCGAATAACAATCTGCATTTGAAGCTATTTGAATGTTATACTTTTTCAAATAAACGCTATGAATTTATTAAACATGCAGAAAACATTCTCGATTTACTGAATATAGATATGGTTCTTCGCCACCGCATTGAAAACATTTTTCAACAGACCTGGAATGAAACTCTCGATATCAACGAGTTCAAATAAAAATCTATTTTGTCGTACCATCTGTGAGCTAAAGTTTCTTTAATTTTCGATACAATGTTCTTTCACTAACGCCTAATTTTTCTGCCAAATATTTTTTATCCTCACCAAAATGTTTATTACTCCAGGTAATATATTCATTTTCATTTTGTTGTAAAGTAACAAGTTGTTTGGTTGTATTTTTATCGAGTGCAGATACATCATGATGCACTTCATTAATAGCACTTACAGAAAAAAGACTATCAGGTAGATGTTTAAGCTCAATAATATTGGAATCAGTCATCACTCGCCCTGACTCTAAAATATTTCTTAATTGTCTTATATTACCTGGAAATGAGTATTGAGCAAAAAAAACCAGTACTTCATTGGAGACTTTTAACAGCTTATGCCTGCAGATACGTTCTAATATACTTTCAACTAATAGAGGAATATCTTCTATACGCTCACGTAATGCCGGTAATTGAATAGGAAAAGTACTTATCCGATAATATAAATCTTCACGAAACTCACCTTTTTTAACCATCTCCTGTAAATTTTTATGGGTTGCACAAATAAGTCTAAAATTAGAATTTAATTGCTCAACACCACCCACTTTGCGAAAGGTTTGTGTTTCAATTAAACGTAATAGTTTTACCTGAAGATTTAGCGGTATATCCCCAATTTCATCTAAAAACAGGGTGCCACCATTTGCTTCTTCAACCAATCCTTTTTTCTTATTAATCGCCCCGGTAAAAGCTCCCTTTTCATGCCCAAACAACTCACTTTCAAATAAGGATTCAGACAAACCAGAACATTCTACGGTGACACAGGCCCTATTTTCCCGAGTGCTTGCCTGATGAATTGCATAAGCAACTAATTCTTTACCACTACCGGATTCACCTTGTAATAATACTGAAATATCATATTCAGCAACACGATTAATCAAGGCTAAAAGTTTATTAAAAGATGGTGCCTTACCCACCATTCCCTGAGCAATTGATTTAGGGCTGGCATGACGAATTGTTTTCATTATTTCCAGGAAATAAAGTGTTCCTCGCTCATCTTTTATCGGAAAAAGAGAGACATCAACATGCTCCTCACCAAAGCGCGTTTGGTGAACATGCAATACCCGTTGATTATTTTTTGTCGTTTTGGCTAATTGCAGAGGACAAGACTCACCTTCATGTTCACAACTATGTTGGTAGTGATGGGAAACTTCATAACAATAAATCTTTCCATCAGCAGCCCGTAGCTCACAACTATTTTTAACAGGCTGTTTTGATAGTTCTTTATGATGAAGATTGTAAAGTTCCATATAAGCAGCATTAGCACAAATAATTTCAAAACTTTCAGCAATTATCACCGCTGGATCAGCATAGCTATCAATAATATCCTGCAAATTTAAAATGGGAAATTTATCTGTCATCATCTATCTTTATCAAACACCTGAATTACAAACATTATATAAGTATAAAGTAAAATTTAGCCAATGAAAAAATTATCCGCAAAAACAAATCAGATTTAATGCTCTCCTTTCTTATACATATCAAATAATTAGCAATTACTTATATAATTTATTTACATGAAAACAACTTTACTTTTATAAAAAAGCGGTTATTATTATTATAAAAAATAATAACGCTACAACTCAAACAAAACAATAAGATCTAAAACAATAACAACTAATATTGGTAATAAGCAGAATTTAATATTAAGAAAATTAATATCAGCAGAACAAATAAAAATTTGTACCAATGCTGTATATTTTTTATATTAAAGAATTATTATATAAGTATTATTCAATAAACGTTTTTGTAGTAATCATTCCTTCCAGATTCAGGCATTTTCATAAAGTGTCGTATTAATAAAAAATAAATTTAATTTTCAGGAGATATAATTCTATGGCTCACGTGGTAATAATTGGTGCTGGAACAGGTGGCATGCCTTGTGCGTATGAAATGCGTGATGCATTAGGTAAAGAACATCTGGTAACCATGATCAGTGAAAACGAAACTTTTGATTTTACCCCTTCTAACCCGTGGATAGCTGTAGGCTGGCGTCAAAGAAAAGATATTAGTTTTGAAACCCGACCCTATTTAGAAAAACGTGGTATTAATTTTATCGCGCATCGGGTCGATAAAATTGATCCGCAAAATAATGAACTGACCTTAAATAATGATGATAAAGTCAGCTATGATTACCTGGTCATTGCAACCGGCCCACGACTGGCTTTTGAAGAAGTCGAAGGTTCAGGTCCATCAGCCAATTCACAGTCAATTTGTTCTTTGCCACACGCTGAAACCGCCTTTGAAGATTTTGAAAAACTTGCGGCTGATCCCGGCCCCGCTATTGTCGGTGCAATGCCTTTTGCCAGCTGTTTTGGTCCGGCTTATGAATACGCTTTTATCCTTAACAGAGAGCTACAGAAACGTAAATTACGCGATAAAGTACCCATGACTCTAGTTACATCTGAACCTTATATTGGTCACCTGGGTCTGGGTGGTGTGGGTGATTCTAAAGGGATGCTGGAATCAGAGTTACGTCAGCATAGTATTAATTGGATCTGTAATGCAAAAACCACTAAAATTGAAGCTGGAAAAATGTATGTTGATGAGCTTAATGACGATGGCAGCATAAAGAAACAACACGAACTACCCTTCAAACATGGCATGATGTTGCCAGCATTTAAGGGTGTTGATGCTGTGGCTTCGGTAGAAGGCCTATGTAATCCCCGTGGCTTTGTTATTGTTGATAAACAGCAACGTAGTCCTAAATACAAGAACATTTTTTCTGCGGGTGTTTGTATTGCCATACCGCCTGTTGAGGCAACCCCTGTTCCAACAGGTGCACCTAAAACCGGTTATATGATTGAATCAATGGTTACTGCTATTGTGCACAATATTGCGGATGAACTTGCAGATATTGAGCCAACAACTGAAGGTACCTGGAATGCCATCTGTCTTGCTGATATGGGTAATACCGGTGCAGCATTTGTGGCCATTCCACAAATGCCACCACGTAACCTTGCCTGGTTTAAAAAAGGCAAGTGGGTGCATCTGGCCAAGATTGGCTTTGAAAAATACTTTATCCGCAAGATGAAATCCGGATCCAGTGAACCTATCTATGAAAAATACTTGTTAAAGGCATTAGGTATTAATCGTCTGAAATAACGTACCCAACAGCGTTTAGTCAAGCTTGGCTAAACGCTGTTGTTAATCACTTATCCGATACACTTCAATCACATTGGGTAATTGAATAATTCGATTGAGTGCTCTGCTTAATTGAGCGACTCCTGCAATTTCAAGTGACAAACGCATCCTGGCTGAATAATCAGACTTATTTGTGGATGTATTCACGCCCAGAACATTAATTTCCAAATTCGCCAGAATAGCACTAATATCACGTAATAACCCCTGCCTATCCATAGCTATTAATTCAATCATGACGGTATAACATTGATTAATTTCATGGTTCCATTCAACTTCAATTAAGCGTTCACTATTTTCTTCCAGGGCATGTTGAACATTATGACAATCGCTTCGGTGAATAGTAATACCCCTGTTTTTGGTAATAAAGCCAACAATCGAATCACCTGGAACCGGCTTACAACATTGAGCAATTTGAGTAAGCACATTATCAACACCATATATGGTCACATCACCCGACCCCTGAGGTAGTAACTCAATAGTTTGCTGGACAGGCTCCTGTTCTTTAAGCTTAGCTGTATGCCCTCCAAGTGCCTGAATGGAGGTGACTATCTGCCCGGTAGTAATTTCACCTCGACCAATTTCAATATACAGGTGTTCAGTTTTATCAAAGTGAAAATGATGGGCTAGTTTCTCATGTGATATATTAAAAATACCCAAACGGTGAAGCTCTTTTTCCAGGATCTCACGACCAGCTAGCAGGTTCTGATCATGATCCTGTTGTTTAAACCAGTGCCTGACTTTTGCCCGGGCCCGGGATGTTTTTAAATAACCTAATTGAGGATTTAACCAATCTCTGCTCGGTGAACCATTTTTAGTGGTCAGGATACTGACTTGCTCACCACTTTGCAACTCATAGGTCAAGGGTAGCATTTTGCCATTAATTTTTGCTCCTCTGCAACGCGCACCAATTTCAGTATGCACATAAAAAGCAAAATCCAGTGGTGTTGCCCCCTGGGGCATATCAATAATTTCGCCTTTAGGAGTCATTACATAGACACGATCCTGAAACACTTCTGATTTAAAACGATCAATGAAATCACCCGCATTTTTTTCTTCATCTTTCCAGTCCAGCAACTGTCTTAACCAGGCAATCTTTTGTTCATAATGGCCACTCTGCTTGCCACCCTCTTTATAGCGCCAATGGGCAGCCACCCCATATTCAGCATGTTTATGCATATCATAGGTACGAATCTGTATTTCCAGGGTTTTTCCCTGAGGGCCAATAACTGCAGTATGAATTGACTGGTAGTTATTTTCTTTAGGGGTGGCTATATAATCATCAAATTCATAGGGAATATGTCGCCAGATAGTATGCACTACACCCAGGGCGTGATAACAATCTTTTAAGTGTTCAACATGTATCCTGACAGCACGTAAATCATAAAGCTGATGAAAGCCCAGATTTTTCCTTTGCATTTTTTTCCAGATACTGTAGATATGCTTGGAACGACCGGTGACTTCACCCTGAATATTATTCTTGGTTAAATTATCCTGGATGTTCTGCACGACTTCATCAATATATTTATCACGATCAACTTTACGTTCAGCCAGATACTGGGCAATTTTTTTGTAATTTTTTTCATCCAGAAAACGAAAAGCCAGATCTTCAAGTTCCCATTTAAGCTGCCAGATACCCAGGCGATTTGCCAGTGGTGCATAAATTTCAGCAGTTTCACTGGCAATTATTTTCTGTTTTCTAACGGGTAAAGAATCAAGAGTACGCATATTATGCAGTCTATCTGCTAATTTAATCATCACCACACGTACATCTTCAGCCATTGCCAGCAACAATTTTCTTAGATTTTCAGCTTTTAAACCATCCGTCTTTATAGCACCATGCACATCTGGATTTAAATTAGCAAAGGCTTTCATTTTGGTTACACTATCAACCAAAGTAGCTACTTCACTACCAAATTTTTGTTCCATTTGGCTTAGAGAAACATCGGTGTCTTCAACCACATCATGCAATAAGGCAGCCATAAGTGAAGGCGTATCAAGATTAAGAGACAGCAGTATTTCAGCCACTGAAATAACATGAAAAACATAGGGTTCTCCCGATGCTCGGGTTTGTCCCTGATGTGCCTGGTTAGCAAATTCAAAAGCTTCAGTAACACGTTCAAGATCAACATTCTCATGCGCTTCTTTGATTATTTCAGCCAGCGCACGAAAACGTTCTATGGGTGTATCATGATTATCAGCGACCGCTTCTACATAAACCATTATTTTATTTACTTACAAAATGTGAAAAAATATATATATCATAATGATAGACGACATAATTAAAAAATTTATTAAAAGAAACTTTAAAATACTGACTATGATAAACACAGCTTTAACATTTTTCATAATGCAAGAACAATGACAGCAAAAAATCTAGACCGATTTATTTTTTAGCCAGAAAAAAC
>Ga0256844_10000232_pt1 | contig 22264 bp, 19 predicted proteins | sample MusselsmetaG_FD_189100 | JGI IMG/M metagenome (GOLD analysis project Ga0256844, IMG submission 189100) | Mussel associated microbial communities from hydrothermal vent at the East Pacific Rise, Pacific Ocean - Mussels | ecosystem: Host-associated > Mollusca > Shell > Unclassified ... | reverse complement strand
ATTTTCTGAAATCTTCCAATTTTTCAACTTATTTCTGACTGCTTTATATAATTCTGGTTGCTCGTTTTTGATATATAAAGCCTCTAAAAATTCATTTTGAGCAGTAACTAATTCTGGAGAATAAACTGTAGCTATCAAAGCACCTTTTGATATATATTCTCCCACACTTTTATATATTAAACGCTCTAATCTTCCTCCAAAATGTGCAGTTTGCATGGCAGTTGCTTTATCGTTTACCATTATTTTACCTGATAAATTCAAAGAATTATTACCTTGAGTTTTATCAATACTTTTTCCAATAACTAAAGTTTCTATATTGGCTAAAGCCATAGCGTTTTTAGTCATTTTAAAAGAATTAATTGCAACATCATCATTACCTACTTCTTTAGGTATTAAATCCATTCCACATTTAGGACATTGTCCAAACTCAGGCATATCTATTTCTGGATGCATTGAGCAAGTCCAATGTTCTTCTTTAGTTTCATTTTGATGTTTATCAGTTTTATCTGATGATCCACTAAAGATAATTTTACCAACTGCAAATCCTATTATTAAGGATATGATTACTGTTATTATTTGATTTTTGTTCATGATATTTTACTTTTTATTTCATTTTTGAATTTAACCAATCCAATAATAATTTTTTATTTTCTTTACTGATTTTTGCTTCTGGATGCATTAATTTATATCCAAATAAAGGCATTTCATTTTCTTTGATTTCATCAATCATTTCATCTAATTTATGGTTTTGTTTTTTAGATGAATAGCTGCCAAAATCAGAAAAATTGACTTCCTCTTTTGCTTCATTAATATGATGTTCTAACATCCAAGATACAGGCTGAATTTTATTATACCAAGGATATTTGGTATTATTACTGTGGCAATCGTAGCATGATGTTTTTAAGATGTTTTGAATATTATTTGGCACATTATAGACTTTAGTAAAGTCGGTTGCTAATAGTTCCTTATTTTGGTTTCGCTTTGTTGGAATAAATTGGATTGCTATAAAAACTAATAACAAGGCTAATGCGATTTTTTTAATGATTGTTTTCATAATTTTTAAAATTAATTAGTTAAATATTCCATTTTAGCTTTAGCTAAAAATGCTTTTTTGGTAGCTTCTATTTCCATTAATTGAAAGCGTATTTTCTGTAATTGTAATCGTAAAATTTTATCATAATTTAAAATTCCAGTTTCGTAGGCTTTTAAATCTACATTAATAGCTCGTTGAATTTCTGTTTTGTTTTTTTCTGCTGCTACAACGGTCAAAATAGCATTATCTAATTCTAATTGAGCTTTATCTAATGCTATGCTCAAATTATTTTTTTGATTTTCGACTTCATCTTCAAGCATTTCTTGCTGAATTTTAATTTGCCTGTGTTGTGATTTATATTTTTTATTAAAAATTGGAATTCCAATAGAAATTTGGGGCATTAAAATATCTTTTCCATTTTGTAAAGGATTGGTATTTGAATATCCATCAACCATAATATAATCTAAACCAACACTGATTTTTGGTTTTTTATACAAATCAATTAACTTTTCTTGGGCTTTGTACACCTTTTCCATTTCATTGATTTTCGCAATACTTGGATGCTTATCAATATTTTGGTTAAACATCATTATATCCAATACATTTAAACTGTCTACCACATTTATTCCTCGATTTTTACGTTGTAATAACTTATTAAAGTTCTTACTCAGCACTTCAATACTATTTATGTTCTGAAACATTTCACTGTGTAATTCATTCTTCTGAACACGAATTCTCAAGACATCACTCATAGTAGCTCGATTATTAGACAATGCTGCCAAAGCCATATTTTCATAGGTTTTTAAGATGAGTTTATTATCCTTTAAAATTTGAGTAATAGCTAATTGTTTGTAGATTTCATAATAGGCTTTTTTTACTTGAAAAATCAAATCTCTTTCGGATAATTCAATATCATATTGCTTGACTTCAGCCAAAGTTCTTACTACGTTTTTTTCCGCATCAAATTCACCAAACCAAGGTAATTGCTGATTTATACCAACTTTAAACAATTGTGATCCTACACGAGTTTCTGGAGTTAAAACAAATACTCCCAAATTAATATTTGTGTTTTGGTAAGTACCAACCTCATTGACCTTTTCTTTAGCTAATTGATAATTGGCTTTTTTTACTTTTAGATTTGAGTTATTTGTTTTTGCTATTTCTACATACTCTTTTAGAGTTTGAGAGTAGGTTGTAGAACCAATCAAAATACTTATTAATGTTATTATTTTCTTCATAATCTTACTTTTCTTTGTGAACCCTTGCTAAACCTTTGCGGACTTTGCGGTTAATTTAAACGCAAGGATCACAAAGTTTTATGCAAAGAACGCTATGACTTTTTTATTTTAATTTCTTTTGACCAACTGTAAAGTACCGGCACTACAAACAACGTAATCAATGCCACCAACATTCCGCCAAAACTCGGAATTGCCATTGGTATCATTATATCACTACCACGACCTGTACTTGTTAATACAGGTAATAATGCCAAAATAGTGGTTGCAGTAGTCATTAAACAAGGGCGAATTCTCTTTTGCCCAGCTTCAATAACTGCTGCCCTTATTTCTTGTTTTGTTTCTGGATGTTGCCTATCAAATATTTGAGTGAGATAGGTTGCCATTACAACTCCATCATCGGTTGCAATACCAAATAATGCAATAAATCCAACCCAAACGGCAACACTTAAATTAATGGTTTTTATTTGAAATACTTCTCGTAAATTCAATCCTAAAAGATCAATATTTAAAAACCAATCGGTACTATAAAGACCTATCATTATAAAACCACCAGCGAAAGCAACTAAAATTCCTGTAAAAACCATTAACGAGGTTCCAACAGATTTAAACTGAAAATACAAGATTAAAAAGATAACCAACAAAGCTAATGGAACTACGATAGACAAAGTTTTTTCTGCTCTAATCTGGTTTTCATAGGTTCCTGTAAACGTGTAGGTAATTCCCTTTGGAACGATTAGTTCTTTACGATCAATCATTCCTTGAATGGCTTTTTGTGCACGTTCAACAACCGTTACTTCAGCAGTATCTTTTGTTTTATCAAACAATACATAACCAATTAAAAAAGTATCTTCACTTTTTATCATTTGTGGTCCTTGTTCATAGCGAATAGTTACTAATTCTTTTAATTGAATAGGATTTCCATTTTTGGTTGGTACAAAGATGTTTTCTAAATCTGTAGGACTGCTTCTCAATTCTCTTGGATAACGAACACGTATACCATAACGCTCACGACCTTCAACAGTTTGCGTTAGCATTTTACCACCAACAGCTACTTCTAAAACCGATTGTACATCATCAATAGTTAAGCCGTATTGTGCTATTTTTTTTCGGTCAATATCAATCAACAAATATGGTTTTCCTACAATTCTATCTGCAAAAACAGCTTCTTTTTTAACACCTTTTACTTGTTTTAAAATGCTTTCTAATTGCACTCCAAAGGCTTCAATTTCTTTTAAATTCTGACCTTTTACTTTAATTCCCATTGGTGCTCGCATACCTGTTTGCAGCATGACCAAACGTGTTTCAATAGGTTGTAATTTAGGGGCAGAAGTCACACCTGGAATTTTAGTTACTCTTACAATTTCTTTCCAAATATCATCAGTAGATTTTATTTCTTTTCGCCAATTTCGATAGTATTCACCATCTTTATCAATGATTAAATATTTCGTTGCTACTTTAGTACCACTCTTAATGAATGTTGAATTTGTCATTGCGAGCGAATGCGAAGTAATCTTTTGAATATCTTGTTTCTTGTTTCTTGCCTCTAGTTTCTTCTCAAACAACCCATCATCATTCACTTTAAACTTCAATCGTTTTCCGTTTTCATCAATCTTATACTCTGGTTTATAGATGATAATATTTTCATACATGGATAAAGGAGCTGGATCTAAGGCACTTTCAACACGACCAGATTTTCCTACAACTGTTCTAATTTCTGGAATACTAGCAACAGCCATATCTAATTGCTGTAAAACACGTTTATTTTCAGATACTCCAGCATGAGGCATTGACGTAGGCATCAGTAAAAACGAACCTTCATTTAACGATGGCATAAATTCTTTACCTGTTTTAGACCAAATATTAAATCCTATAAAAACAATAATTGTTGGAATACTTAAAAATAATAGTTTATTATTTAAAGCCCAAGTTAGCATTGGTACATAAAATTTCTGAAATAAAGTAAAAGCTCCCAATAATCCAAAACTGATAATACTTACAAATAACAGGTTTGAAATAATAGAGTAATCAACACCTAAAGGTCGCCAATAGACGCTCAATAATAATACAATGGTAATTGCAGATAAGATTACATTAATGTTATTAGATAATTTTTCTGAAATACGATTAAAGCTTTTTAATAGATTAGAAATTGCAAATCCAATCAAAATTCCTCCAATATAGTAACCTTTAAAGATAGCATAGATGCCTAATAAAGCTAAAGCAATGTTTAATATCAATCCTAATTTTTTCTTAGGTGATTTCCATCCGAATAAAAACGCTGCAAAAGGTGGAATTAAAAACAATGCAACTATTACCGAAGCGGTTAAAGCCATTGTTTTAGTAGCAGCTAATGGTCTAAATAATTTCCCTTCAGAACCAATCATTGTAAAAACAGGTATAAAGCTGATAATAGTTGTTGCTACTGCTGTTAAAATTGCTCCTGAAACTTCTTCGGTTGCTTTGTAAACAATGTTGTTAATTCCCACTTCAACCTCCTCAGAGGGAAGGGGATTATCTCCATTCTTTTGTCTTGTTTCTTGCCTCTTGCTTCTTATATCTTTCTCCTCATCAATATGCCTAATTATATTCTCTGTCAAAATAACACCAACGTCGACCATTGTACCAATAGCAATAGCAATTCCTGATAAAGCAACAATATTTGCATCGATACCAAAGAATTTCATTCCTATAAAAACCATTAAGACAGCAACAGGTAATAAACTGGAAATTAATACTGATACTTTTAGATTAAAAACCATCATAATGATTACCAAAATAGTGATTAATATTTCTAAAGTTAAGGCTTCATTTAAAGTAGCTAAAGTTTCTTTTATCAATTCAGAACGATCATAAAAAGGAACGATAGTTAGTTGAGAAGTTCTACCATCTTTTAACACTTTACTTGGTAAACCTGCACTAATACTTTTAATTTGCTCTTTAATATTATTAATCACTTCCATTGGATTTGCACCATAACGAGCAACCACAACACCACCAACAACTTCGGCTCCTTCTTTATCTAAAATTCCACGTCTTTGTGCAGGTCCAAGCTGAACTTTCGCCACATCTTTAATTAAAATTGGTGTTAAATTATTAGATGTTACTACCGCATTTTCTAAATCTTCTACTGATTTAATGTATCCCAAACCACGAACCAAATATTCTGCCTGATTGATTTCAATAGTTTTTGCACCAATATCTTTATTTGATTTTCGTACAGCGTTAACTACTTGTGCTAATGAAATGTTATACTCCTTTAAAATATCTGGATTAATATCTACTTGATATTCCTTCACATAACCACCAATACTTGCCACCTCTGAAACACCACTAGCCGATGATAATGCATACTTTACATAGTAGTCTTGTATGCTACGTAATTCATGTAAATCCCAACCTCCAGTAACATTACCTTGCTCATCACGACCTTCTAAGGTGTACCAGTAAATTTGTCCTAAACCAGTTGCATCTGGCCCTAAACTTGGTTGTATTCCTTGAGGTAATAATCCTTTAGGTAAGGAATTTAATTTTTCTAAAATTCGACTTCTAGACCAATAGAACTCAACATCTTCTTCAAAAATGATATAAATGGATGAAAATCCGAATGCAGAAGAACTTCTGATGGTTTTTACACCAGAAATTCCTAATAATGATGTTGTTAATGGATAGGTGATTTGATCTTCAATATCTTGTGGTGATCTTCCTGTCCATTTGGTAAATACAATTTGCTGATTTTCACCAATATCTGGAATAGCATCTACTGCTACTGGATTTCTAGGAAAGCTTCCTGTATTCCAATCAAAAGGTGCTGTAACAATTCCCCAACCTATAAAAAGGAAGAGTAAGAGTACGGTGATAAATTTGTTTTCTATAAGGTATTTGATGCTTTTATTGAGCATATCTTTTTAAATTTTAAGTGGTAAATGTAAAATGAAAAATATTTTTAGCAAGTGCAAAAAATAATAAGATAAATTAAAAGTTAATACTCAACATTAGAGTATCTAAATGAAAAAAGTATATATTTTTCATTATTCACTTTTAATTATTTATTTAATAAAAATCAAATACGGAAAACTTGAAAAAGAGTTTGTATGTTTAAAGTAACCAGAGGTGGTTTATACAATACATAAGAAGAAATAGTGCTTTCTTCAAAAAAACGATTAACAAATGTATATACAAATGCAGTAACAAACTCCATTTGTAAAATATTTAATTGAAATACTTGAGCTTGTTGGTTATTGTCATTTCCTTGAATTACTTCTGAAACATCTTTACAACAAGGTTCTTTATCTATAGAAGTTTGTTTATTTGAAAGTTTGTTTTCACAAACTTGCATATCCATACCACAATTATCTGCATCAATAAATAATGTTGTATTAGCAACTTCACCACCACAAATATGCTTATTCACCGTAAAAGAAAATGATGAAAACAACACAATAAGTGCTAAAAAAATTGATGATATTTTATGAAAAAGGTCTTTCATTATTTTTCAAATGTAGCTAAAATATTATTATAATAGTTTAATTTTTTGTTAAATACATTTTTTAAACAAAACAAAATACTGATATAAACCAAAAAAACCACAGTTAAAACTGAGGTTCTTCATCGGCTAATTTAATAAGCCTTAGTACTTTATCATTGAAAAGTACTAAAAACAACACAACTATCTTTATGTTATTAAAGCGGTCTGGACGGGACTCGAACCCGCGACCCCCTGCGTGACAGGCAGGTATTCTAACCAGCTGAACTACCAAACCGTTGCTTTTAGCGGTTGCAAATATATATCAGTTTTTTATATCTACAAAGCTTTTTTTTGTTTTTTTACAAAAAACGTTTTCTACTAATTAAGTAAGAAATTAATACTTGTTCAAAACCTTCATTTATATCTACAGATACATAATCTATTTGATATTGTAAGCATTTCATTTTTAATTTATTGAAATATTTATTAATAGATTTTTTGTAATTATCTTGGACTTGGTCTGTATATAAATTTATTGAATCTCCAGTTTCTACATCAATAAATTTTTTAGGTTTATTGTTAAAATCAAAGTCGATTTCGTGTTTTTTATCAATTGTATGAAATAAAATAAGCTCATGTTTATTATATTTTAGATGCCTTAAGGCTTCAAATAATTCATTTTCATCTTTATCTACTTGAAACATATCGGTAAATAAAAAAATTAGAGATCTTCTATGAATTTTTTCTGCTATTTCATGTAAAATTTTATAAGTGTTAGTTTGTGAAGTTGATTTTACCTTTAGCTTTTTTTCTAAATTATCAAGTAGCATTCGTTGGTGACGTTCACTTCCTTTAGCAGGCGAGTAGTAATCATATTTATCACTATATATGCTTAAACCAAAAGCATCACGTTGTTTTTTTAATATTTCAATTAATGAAGCAGCTGCAATCATTGAAAACCCTACTTTATTGAAATTTTCAAAACTTTGTTTTTTAAGTTCAGGATAATGCATAGATGCAGAATTATCTATAATTATATGTGCTCTTAAATTAGTTTCCTCTTCATAACGTTTTACAAATAGCTTATCTGTTTTTGCATATAATTTCCAATCTATATGTTTTGTACTTTCACCTTTATTATACAATCTATGCTCTGCAAATTCTACCGAAAAACCATGAAAAGGACTTTTATGCATTCCTGTAATAAACCCTTCTACAACTTGCTTAGCTAGAAGTTCTAAGTTTTTAATTCCTGATAAATTTTTAACTTCAGATAAATTCATAGTTTATTTTTAGAAACCAAATATAATAAAAAAAGACTTGATAAATTTATCAAGTCTTTTTTTATTATTTATAAATAATTTATTAAAGTAATCCTTCTATTTTTTTAGCATAAACACTTTTTGGAGCAACTCCAACTTGTTTTTCTACTGCTTCACCATTTTTAAAAATTAAAACTGTAGGTATATTTCTAACTCCATATTTAGCTGCATATTCTTGATGAGTATCAATATCTAGTTTTCCAACTACAATTTTATCACCAAATTCTTTAGCTAAATCCTCAACAATTGGGTGTAACATTCTACATGGTCCACACCAAGCTGCCCAAAAGTCAATCAATACTGGTTTATCTGCTTTTAAAACTAATTCCTCAAAATTAGCATCTGTTATTTCTACTGTCATTTTATTGTTTTTTTTAATTGTCGATATAGTTATTCCAACATTACAAATATAACAACAATTTTACCAAAAATATTTATTAATAATTGATTTTATTTATGATGCTATTATTATAAATTATTTTAATTTAAATATTTACAAAACAAGAATCAATTATTACTTTTAATTTATAAAATATTATTTACCTTTCTGAACTAATTTTAGAAAGATTTTTTACTTTGGATATATTTTTAAATAACACAAATATTAATAGTTTTGATGGTGATATTGTTATTACTGGTTCAAAAAGCGAATCCAGTAGATTGCTAATATTACAGTATTTTTATAAAAAATTAGAATTAATAAATTTATCAAATTCTGATGATACATTAACATTACAAAACGCATTAAAAATTAATAATGATATTGTTAATATTGGTCATGCAGGAACAGCAATGCGGTTTCTAACAGCACTTTTTTCTTCTATTAAAGGAATTGATATTACTTTAACAGGATCTAATAGAATGCAAAATAGACCAATAAAAGTATTAGTTGATGCTTTAACTTTACTAGGAGCTGATATAACTTATTTAAATAACGAAGGTTTTCCTCCTTTAAAGATAAAAGGTAATGAACTTGTAAAAGATTATGTTTCAATAATTGGTAATGTAAGTAGCCAATATATTTCTGCTTTACTTTTAATTGCTCCATCATTAAAAAAAGGACTTAAAATTGAATTATTAGGTAAAATCACATCTATACCATATATAAAAATGACATTAAGTTTACTTGAAAGTATTGGAGTAGAGTATAAGTGGAATGATAACATTATTTCCATTAGACCATTACATTTAGTTAATAAAAGTGAGTTAATTGTAGAATCTGATTGGAGTTCTGCATCTTATTATTATAGTTTAGTAGCTTTGAGTAAAAATGGAAAAGTAAAACTATCATCTTTTAAAGAAAATAGCCTTCAAGGTGATTCGGCTTTAGCTGAAATTTTTACTAATTTTGGAGTTAAAACTACTTTTATTGATAACAGTATTGTTTTAGAAAAAACATCTGATTTTAATCAAAAAAAACATCTAGTTTTTAATTTAACAAATACACCAGATATTGCTCAAACAATCGCTGTTACATGTTTAGGTTTAGGTGTTTCTTGTGGATTATTTGGTTTACACACTCTTAAAATTAAAGAAACAGATAGACTAAAAGCTTTAAAAATAGAATTACAAAAGTTTGATGCTAGAGTTAGAATTACTGATGATAGTTTACATTTAAAATCATCAGAATTAATAGTTAAAAACAAAAAATCACCATTTATAAACACTTATGACGATCATAGAATGGCAATGGCTTTTGCTCCTTTATCGTTAAAATATGATTTTACCATAAAAGATGCAGATGTTGTAAGTAAATCTTACCCAGAATTTTGGGAACATTTTAATTTAATAACAAAACAATAAAATTATGATATTAACAACAACAAATAATATTGAAGGACATAAAATTGTAGATTATTTAGGAATAGTTACAGGGATTGATGTTAATCGTAGTGTTACAAAATCGTCTTTTAATCATGAAACAATCATTAAAGATATTGAGCAACAAGTATTAAAAGTAAAAGAAGATGCTTTTCAGAAATTAGCTGATAATGCTAAAAAACTGAATGCTAATGCGGTTGTAGGAATTCTTGTTGATATTGAGATGAAAGATAGTATGAAAGTTGTTATTTCTGTAACTGGAACTGCAGTAAAAGTGATTTAATTAAAAATTAGTTAGTTTTATAAATAAGTATTAGATTTGTAGTCTAAATTATATTATTATGATGGCACAAAATATTTTATTAGCTTTACCTGGAGGACCTGAATTAATTATAATTGCAATTGTAATTATATTAATTTTTGGAGGAAGAAAAATTCCCGAATTAATGAAAGGTATCGGTGGAGGAATTAAAGAATTCAAAAAAGCAACAAAAGATGATGATGAAAAAACAGAAGACAAAAAATAATTTTTTGTTTTAATTATATAAAAAATCCTCAAAGATTTAATAGTCTTTGAGGATTTTTATGTTTGAATAACTTTCAACTATTTAGTTTTATTATCCTTTTTATTTTTGTCCGTTGTTTTAATTTCTTTAGACTTTACTTCTTCAGTTTTAACTTCTTCAACAACATCTTCACCTTTTAGGTAATTTGGTAATTGCATACCTGCCATATTAAACATTTCTTGTAATGGTGGAACAGACTTATACATACCCGAAATAAAGTTAGAAGTAGCATTTTTACCATTTTCTGAATTTCCGTTTTCCCAAACAGTAATTTTATCAATTTTTATATTTTTGATAGCTTCAGCTTGAGTTTTAACTAGTTCGGGTAATTTATCTGCAATTAATAATAACATTGCACTTTTAGCATCATTGTTAGCAGCTTTTACAATTCTATCTAAACCTTCTGCTTGTTTAGTTAAGATTTCATAAATACCTTTTGCTTCAGCTTCTTTCTTTAAGAAAATTGCATCAGCTTGACCTTTAGCAATACGTCTTATTTGTTCAGCTTCAGCTTCAGCATCAATTTCAATTTTTTGTTTATCAATTCTTGCCGGAACAACAATATCTGCTAATTGTTGAGCTTCTTTACGTTCAGCTCTTGCAATTTCGGCTAATTTTTCAGCAGCATAAGCTTCTTCCAATGCTTTTGCTGATTGTACCTTTTCTGATGAAATAGCTCTTTTATTAGCTTCAGCTTCTCTTTCACGTCTTAAGGCATCAGATTCAGCAATTTCAATTCTAGATAAGTTTTCCCCTTCAATTGCCGATGCATTTGCAACAGCCATTTTAATACGTTCATCTTTTTTAGCCTCAGCTTCTCCAATCATTGCAGTTGCATTCATAGCAGCTACTTGAACACGTTCATTTTGATTTGCATCAGCTTCACCAATTTTTGCTTTAGCAAGCATATCAGCAACTTTAGTACGTTGATCTTGAATTGCAGTAGCTTCACCAATTGCTCCATCTCTATCAATTTGCGCAACTGAAATTTTAGCATCGTTGATTGCTTTTGCAGCAGCTTCTTTACCTAATGCTTCAATATATCCAGATTCATCATGAATATCTGTAATATTAACATTAATTAGTTTTAAACCTACTTTTTTAAGTTCAGCTTCTACACTATGTGTAATATGTGATAAAAACTTATCTCTATCTGTATTGATTTCTTCAATATCCATTGATGCAACTACTAAACGTAATTGACCAAAAATAATTTCTTGTGCCAAATCTTCAATAGATTCCATGTTTAATCCTAATAACCTTTCAGCAGCATTTTGCATTACACTTGGTTCAGTAGAAATCCCAATGGTAAACCTTGATGGCACATTTACACGTATATTTTGCTTACTTAAAGCTTTTATTAAATTAACTTCAATAGATATAGGTGTTAAATCTAAAAAAGCATAATCTTGAATAATTGGCCAAATAAAAGCAGCTCCACCATGTATTGTCTTTGCGCTTTTTCCGCCACCAGTTTTTCCATAAACAACTAATATTTTATCCGATGGACATCTTTTATACCTTCTTAACATTGAGAAGATAAATACAACAATAATCAATACAACAGCTGCAACTAGATATACACCAGTTGGCGCTCCTTGTAATGGTATTACTAAATAATTCATATTCGTTTTTTATTTATTTGGTTAATTTTTCAACTAATAATAATTCTGCACTAATAACTTCAATAACTTTAATAACAGTATGTGTTTTTATATCTTCATTATTATCCGTTAGTGCTTCTAATTCTCTTAAGCTACCTTGTACTTTAATACTAATTTTTCCGATTTTAGAACGATTTGCTCCAATAGGTAAATAAACTTCACCAATTTCACCAACAGCATTACTTATTTTTAATGTGCCAGATTCTGCTAAACTATGTATCCAAAAGAATAGAGCAGAGGTTATAGCCATCATAATTAAACCAGCTATTATAGAAATAATTAGAGTTGTTCCTGTTGTTAGATTATTATCTAAACATGTAATACCTGTCCATCCAAAAATGGTAAAAAAAGCGACTACATTTTTAAAAGTAAAGAACTGAAACCCAACACCACCATCATCAATATCAAAGTCTCCATCAACATCCATGTCCCCATCAATATCACCACCAATAAATGTCATGATAAATATAAATACAAATACAAGAGATCCTAAAAGTGCAGTAATCCAATATGTCTTTTCTAAAGAAGACATTCCTTCAAAAAATTCTGTCATATTATTTTTTGTCTATTTTTTTAGTATTTGATGATTCGTTAATTTTATTTGCAGCAACCAAGCTCGTAACCATATCATTTAACATAGAACTTGCAGCATTAGGGTTGTTTGGTAATAAAATCAAGTTAGAATTAGTATCTTGACCAATACTTTGTAAAGTGTCGTAATGTTGAGTAATTACAATTAATGCAGATGCTTCTTGTGAATTAATTCCTGCTCTATTAAGTACTTCCATACTTTCTTCTAAACCACGAGCAATTTCTCTACGTTGATCTGCAATACCTTTACCTTGTAGGCGTTTACTTTCAGCTTCAGCTTTAGCACGTTCTACAATTAAAATACGTTGTGCATCACCTTCATGTTGTGCTGCAACTTTTTCACGTTCAGCAGCATTAATACGATTCATCGCAATTTTTACATTTTCATCAGGATCAATATCTGTTACTAATGCTTTAATAATATCGTAACCATAGTTAAGCATTGCTTCTCTTAGTTCACGTTGAATTGCAATTGCAATTTCTTCTTTTTTAACAAATACATCATCTAATATCATTTTTGGCACTTCGGCACGTACTACATCAAAGATAAATGCTGTAATTTGTTCGTGTGGGTTTTGAAGTTTATAAAATGCATTATAAACATGGTCACGTTGAATTAAAAATTGTACAGATATTTTTAAATGTACAAATACATCATCTTTTGTTTTAGTTTCTACTATAACATCTAATTGTTGTATTTTAAGACTTATTTTTCCAGCAATTCTATCAATTAGTGGAATTTTTAAATTAAGTCCAGATTGACGTGTGCTTTGAAATTTCCCAAAACGTTCAACAATATAAGCGGTTTGTTGCTTTACAACGAATAATCCTGAAAGAATAATAAATATTATTGGAATAATCCAAATTCCTGCACTTGTAATAAAATCCATAGTTTATGTTTTATAAAGGTTAATTAATGTTTTACCAAAGATACTATTTTACTTATCTATAAGCTAATACATTTAATACAAGTTTTGTTTTAAATATTAACAGATTAAAAATGATAAATTAAAGAGTAGTTTTAATAAAGTTAGCAATTTTTATAAGTATACTCATATATATGTAGCAAATTAAGTACTTTTGTTACATAATTATAAAAGTATTATTATAATTAATTAAATTTAAAAAAATGAAAAAGGTTTTAATTAGTGTTATTGTAGGAGCTATATTATTTTTATCCTTGTATTTTGTTGCAGTATATTACGTTCCTTATAGTGAGGGGTTTAGAGCAGGAGAATTGGTTAAAATTAGCCATAAGGGAATAGTTTTTAAAACTTGGGAAGGTCGATTAAGTCAAGGAATATCTGATGAATTACAATTTGAATTTTCTATTGAAGATAAAGAAAAACAAGTAATAGAAGATTTAAAAAATCTACAAGGCAGAAAAATTAAAGTAACTTATATTGAACGTTTTGGAACTTTTCCATGGTTAGGAGATACTAAACATTTTGTTACTAAAGTTGAGTTAACTAATGAATAATAAATAAAACGGATCTTTTATAAAATATAAATTCCAAAATAAATTTTTTATTTTGGAATTTTTCATTGATAATTAATTTTATACTACTAAGGTAAAAACTTATCAATTGAAGCAATCCAAGCTTTTGCACCACCTTTAACATAACCTGTTTTTCCTAATGCTACAATATCTTTTTTTGGATCATCACCATCACCAACATTAAATAACCATACTGTTGGATATCCTCTTACACCAAAAGCTTGTTGCATAGCACGATTTTGTTTTTTTAACTCAGGTGATTGTTTTGTTCTTCTAGGAAAATCTAATTCTAATAGAATTACATTTTTATTTGCCCAATTTCTAAATTCGGGAGTATTAAAAACCTCTCTTTTTAAAACTTTACACCAACCACACCAATCTGAACCTGTAAAGTTTGCCAATATAGGCTTGTGTGTTTTTTGAGAAATTTTTGCTGCCTCATAAAAATCAGTATGCCATTGAAGTTTTTCTTGTGAAAATACTGTCATTGTAGCAATAAAAAATAACCCTAAAAATAAATTCTTCATATTGTTTGTTTTTGTTCTTTTACTTAGTTGCAATTTATATGCCGAAATTACAAAAAAATATTTCTTTATGTTAAATAATAAAGACGTTCTATTAAAACGCCTTTATTTAAAATATATTTTGAATGATGTTTACCTTACACCATGCATTAATTTTTTAAGCACAGGACTTAAAGCCATAGCTAATAAACCAACTCCAACAGGAATAAAAGTAAACATTAAAAAGAAAGTACTCATAGAATATTCTGCTGTAATCTCATCAATCATTCCACCCATTTTACCAGCTAATTTATTTCCTATAGCTACTGCAATATACCAAACCCCAAACATCATTGCAATCATTCGGCCTGGCACTAATTTACTTACGTAAGATAACCCAACAGGTGATAAACAAAGTTCTCCTAAAGTATGGAATAAATAAGCAAAAACTAAGAACATTAAACTAACAGTTGCCGTCATTGCTCCTTGTGGAATATCTTTAGAACCATAAGCTAAAACACCAAAACCTAAACCTAAAAGAATTAACCCTAAACCATATTTAACTGCCGCAGATGGATTGTATTTACTTTCCCACCATTTTGTAAAGAAAGGAGCAAAGGCTATAATAAATAATGAATTTAATATATTAAACCAAGATGCTGGTATTTGAGTTGTATCCGAAATAAATTCTCTATATAAAAGAAAAATTACAATTCCCCATATAATCACAAAACTTGAACCTAAAATAGTATTTGCAAGTGGAATTTCTGAATAAGATGTTTTTATTAATTTTATTAATACCCAAGAGATAATTCCTAATGGTATTATGTAAATAAGAGTGTTTACAATTTTAAAAGTTATTGCAGCACTTCCGTCTAACATTCTATCTACATAATCTTTCGCAAAGATATTCATTGAACCTCCAGCTTGTTCAAAAGAAGCCCAAAAGAAAACGGTAAAAAATGCGAAAATTGCTACTGCAATCATTCTATCTCTTACAACGGTTGTATATCTTGAAATTCTTGTAACTAATAAATATAAAAATGATATAAGGCCTACAAGTATTGCTATATTTTGACCTGAAATACCAGCTATTTCAAACGGAAATAAATTAATAGGATTTGCAGCACCTTTCATTTTTGATATTTCGTATAGCGGATCGTTTATTACATATAAAACACCTAAAATACCACTTACATACATTAAAACTTTATCCAATCCTGTGAAGTAATTAAAACCAGTTTCTCCTTCTTCTAAAAGTGCTTCATTTTCTTCTTTTGTATTTTCTTCTTTACTAGGTTTATCTCCAATTCCTTTAAATAATGGTTGTGCAAAATAGAATTGTAACATTCCTAAGAACATAAAAATTCCTGCTAAACCAAACCCGTAAGACCAGCTATATTTTTCACCAATAGTACCACACAATAAAATACCTAAAAATGCACCAGCATTAACACCCATATAAAATAATGTAAATGCACCATCTTTTTTTTCAGGATGATGTTTGTACATATGCGATATAATTGAAGTAATGTTTGGTTTAAACAAACCATTACCAAGAATAAGTCCTAATAACCCTAAATAAAGAAAAAATTCGGTTTCAAAAGCCATAAATAAATGACCTAAAGTCATAATTGTTGCCCCAATAACAACAGCTAATTTGTAACCTAATTTATTATCTGCTAACCATCCACCAATAATTGGTGTTATGTAAACTAATGATGCGTATGTTCCAAAAAGTGCTAAAGCAGCTTTTCTATCCCATTCCCAACCTGGATTAAAGCCAGTCATACCAGATGTTAAAAATAAAACTAATAATACACGCATTCCATAATAAGAAAAACGCTCCCACATTTCTGTAAAAAACAATACAAACAATCCTGCTGGATGTCCTAATACCGTTTTTTCAAAAAAACTATCTGTTGATGTTGTACTCATAAAATTATATTTTTTGATTAAATAAGATTTGCAATATACAAAAAACACTTCTATTTTTTTAGAAGTGTTTTTATATGGTTTTTAAAATTCAATTACACTGCCTGAATCTTCTTTTAATTTTTTTTCTCTAGGTTTTACAACCAAGTTATCATAAGCTATTAATGCAACTGCTGTAACTGCACCAATACCAATAATTACATACCAAATTTTATTTGGATTATAAGAATCCCAAATCATTTGTGTCATGTCTACTTCAGACATATGTAATTTATCAGCAGCCATTGTATAATAATCATTTTTAGAAAACGTACCATTTAAAGAAAAATCTTTTACATTATTGTTTTTTGCTAAAAGTTTAATTTTATCAATAATTGGTGTCCAATCAGTTACATTGTTACTAGGAATCATTGTTAAGGCATTATCAACATTTAATCCTTTTATAGATTTTACTTTTTCAATAAATTGTTCTTTACTTAAAATAGTTCCTATTTTTTGTACTACTATATTTTTAGTAGCCATTTCAGTTTGTAATAAACTTAATTTATCAGACCATGCTTGATATAAATTTCCAGAAATAAAAGCAGTAAAAAAGTTACCAAAAGCAACAGGTAGAAAATAAGTTCCTTGATAAAGTGCTTCTTTTCCTTTTGGAGAAATCATAGCAATAAAAGAAGATAAAGTAGGACCAGACATCATTTCGCCAATAGCAAAAATCATAATACCTAAAATAGTGTAAAAACCATTATTAAAATAGAAAGTTAGTCCAACACCAATTGCAGCAACAATTAACCCCATAATCATGGCATTAATATGGCGCATTTTCATAACGAAATATGAAACTGTTATTTGAAATAATACAATAAACCCAGCATCTATATTAATTAACATTTCTGGATTTACAGAATCTCCACCACCACTCATTATGCCTGCCAACCAAGGTGAGAAGTCTGCTATTGAATCATGTAAAGCTTTTGTATCAATCCAATCATCAATAAATGTAGGTAATGTGTAAAATAGTTGATTAAACATAGTCCAAAAACCAATCATTATCAACAATAATACTGTTAAACGCATGTCTGAAATAGCTTCCCAAATTTTTCTAAAAGCATCGACTATTGCCTCTCCAATAGACTCTCCTTTTTTAGTTTCCCTATATGGTTCTTTAAAGAAAAATAACACTATAACTAAGTTTATTAATATAACAACTGTAGCTTGAATAAAAATTAATTTCCAACCGTATTCGGTTCTTAAATTTGATGACATTGCTGGTCCAATAAAACCACCAATATTTACCATCATATAAAAAACCCCAAAACCTAGAGTTGAGTTTTCATCATTTGTAGATTTTGTTACAATTGCCGAGGCTACTGGTTTAAAAATAGCAGCTCCTAATGCGGTGAATAAAAACACTAAAAACATACTAGAAACAGTAGTAACTTCTCCCATCATATAATAACCTATTGCAAGCATAACAAAGGCAATTATTAGAGAAAGTTTATATCCAATTTTATCTGCCATTATTCCTGTTAGAATAGGTAAAAAGTATAAAATTGAAGTTACAAATCCCATTATTTGTCCTTTTTCCACATGCGAAAAACCTAAGGCTCCTTCATCGGTAGAACCTGTTAGATATAAAGCAAAAACTGCAAATAAACCATACCAAGCCCAGCGTTCAAAAAGTTCCATTGCACTAGCAATCCAAAATGTTTTTTTAAATGAAGTTAATAAACTCCCAAAGGATTTTTTTTCTGTACTCATTTTAATAATTTTTATGTTAAAAAATAATCCTTAGCATTATAAAATGTTAAGGATTGTTATGTATATTAATTATCTGCTAATTCAAACCCTTCGGTTTCATCATGATGTATTTCATGTTCATCTTCGGCACCATGAATTAAACGTTTTAATGGTTTTAATAATGCTATTACTAATAAAGCAAATATAACTGTAAAGATAGTAATACCTGCAAAAATAGTATATTCTCCTAAGTCTGATGCATTTTCTCCTAAAATCCCTGCTACTTTACCACCTAGACCTGTTGCTGCAAAATATAATCCCATCATTAATGATGCATACTTTACTGGTGCTAATTTTGTAACAAATGATAAAGATACTGGCGAAGAAGAAAGTTCTCCTATAGTATGAAATAAATAAGCTAAAACCAGCCAATGCATACCTGAATGACCTTTAATTCCATATTCTCTAGCAGCAAACACCATGAAAATAAAACCAATACCCATAATTACTGTACCAATTGCCATTTTAAATAAAGAAGAAGCTTCTTTATTTTTTAATTTTCTTTTTGCCCAAAAATTAGCAACTGCCACTGCAAATAATATTATAAAACCAGCGTTTAAACCTTGAAACATTGGTGTTGGAATTAAATAACCAAATAGCATTCTATCTGTTTTTTGTTCTGTATAAATACTCATTAATCCACCAGCTTGCTCAAAAGCTCCCCAGAAAACAATTACAATTAAAAATGATAGTAATACAACTAAAATCCTATCTTTTTCCACACGTGTTTCTAAACTTTGGTAAATCATCATCATTAAACCAGCCACAAAAGACAAGAAAATAAATAACGCTCCATAACCCCAATGATCAACCCCTTCAAAAGTAAAACCTGCATAAAGAGATAAAGCTATTAAAACAATAAAAATAACCAAATGTATAGGTGATTTGAAAATATTAGAGAATATTTTAACTAAGGAAACATCTTCTTTTTTAGCTTGTTCAGTAGGTTTGTTACCAACATGAGCTATATATTTTTGACCCCAAATATATACTATTAATCCAAACAACATGGCAACTCCTGCAGTACCAAAACCAGCATGCCAACCCCATTTTGCAACTATTAACCCAATAAAAGTAGTTGCTAGTAGAGAACCTAAATTAATTCCGATATAAAAAATAGAAAATCCTTTATCTCTACGAATATCTCCTTTTTGATATAATCCTCCAACCATAGTTGAAATATTTGGTTTTAGCATTCCTACCCCTAAAATAATTAAACCTAATCCTGTTAAAAATGCCCATTCTGCATCAATTGCTAGTGTACCATGACCTAAAACTAAAATAAAAGCACCAATCATTACCGCTTTTTTCTGTCCTAAAACTTTATCTGCTAAAATTCCTCCAGGAATGGAAACAACATATACTAACATAACATACCAGCCATATAACTTTAAAGCTTCTACTTCGGTCCAACCTAAACCAGCTCCATCTTTGTGGCTTGCTTGTGCTATCATATATATTACTAATAGTGCACGCATTCCATAATAAGAAAAACGTTCCCACATTTCTGTAAAAAATAATACATATAAACCTATTGGATGACCCCAAAGTTCTTTTTGATGTGGTTTTAATGTTGTTGCTGACATATAATTTAATTTAGATTTTTTTAATACGCTGCAAAGTACGAACAAATATTAAAAGTTAAGCAACTTGTAAGGAGAAATTACAAATTGTGAGTAATTGTTATTACTTAAAATCTTGGTAAATAGGCTTGTCTAAATTCTGTGTAAACTCTTGTAGTAACTGTTCTTTTATCTCTATATGTTTGGGTAAAAAACGTAATCTATATTTTGCTTGTCCAATAAAAGTAAATAAGTCGTTTCTATTTAATTTTTGATCTAATTCTAAGTTTAATAACTGATTTATATTATCAATTATTCGTGTTAAGTAAGTTTGACTTAAGATTTCACCGCCATTATATACTTCAATACACATTTCCTTTTCTGGAGCATATTTTCTTCTAATAGCAAATTTTAGTAAGTTATTAAATTGTGTAGTTTTTTTACCAAAATCTATTTTTTGATTGATGATATTTTTTGTTGGAATACTCAATGTTATTTTATTCCAATCTGTAAATTCAATTTTCATAGTTGAAGCTTCTGGTAATTGTGCTAGTTCCAACGCCCAACTTGTTCCTAAAACTAAAAACACATAAATTAATGTTGTTTTAGCTGTGAGTTTAATTAAATCAATAATAAAAGTGTATTGGGTTAAATCAAATACCAGAGGTAATTGGGTTAAAAATAAAATACCAATACTTATAACTGATATATAAGCCACAGTTTTCATTTCTCTATTAATAAAAGTTCTAAATAATGAAATAATTAAAAACCAAGTTAAAAAAGCTGATAATATTAAGTCTGGAATGGTGTTTAATCGTAATCCGTAAGTTTTTATAGTTTCGCCAAATGTTAATGCTATTATTAATGATATAATTGATAATCCAACAAAAAAACTGATGATTCTAAGGGTACTTTTTTTGTTATTATATAGATAACTAGGTGAATTGTCTAAATAATAAAGTGCTAATATTAAAAACAAACTATTTAGTATGGAAAACATATTCATACTAATAAGTTTAAACCAATTATCAATATGATAATTTTGATAAATAATTCCAAGTAAAGCCGATACTGCCCAAACTAAAATGGATAATCCAATAAAAAGTAAGCCTTTATCTAATCTCTTTACTGAGATTTCGGAAATTAATTTTTTTTGAAACTTATTTTGTATGGTTTTCCATATTGCCAACAACAATAAACCTCCTATTAAAGATAGGATAAATTCGGTGAATTGATAGAAGGGCTGATGATCATTCATTATTTCTTAATTACCTTATAAACTCCTGTTTTATTAGCAATTTTAACTTTAAAAAAATAAGTTCCCATTGTTAAATCTGAAAGATTAATATTTATTTTTTTTGATAAAGGATTGATTTGTTTAATTTCTTGACCTAATGTATTAATTATACTAATTTCCTCAATTTTATAGTTTGCATTAAAATTAATCTGATTTAAAATCGGATTTGGATAATAGTTTACATTATAGAGTGATAAATCGTTTAATAATGCAACTGTAGTTTCACCAAATTCAACCATTCCCACCAACTCCACGGAAGAACCATTTGCCTCAAATTCAATACTCGAAATAATTTCATTAGATATAAATCCAAAAAAATAAGGTCCAGGCATTCCATCTGTAATTGTTATTGAATCTACTAAATCACCTGCAATATTATATATTCTAACATTCATTGACGATGCAAAAGGAGCTCCATACAAATCAAGTCCAACAGCATTTACATTTTCATCAGGGAAGTTCATTATGGTGAAATTTTCGTACTGGTTAGTTCCAACTATTGGAGTAGGGTTACTAACAAAGCCTACATTAGTATATACCATAGGAGTTGCAGACGAATTATCAGAAGAAGTTATTACAATTCCTGGTTGAATCTCTCCTGCAGGAAAACAACTATTTCCAGCAGCAGAAAAATCACCATCACAACCTGTATTACCAGAATCTGTTGGTCCACCTTCAAAATCTTCTAAAACTAATGTGTTAGAACAATTGTTATGGAAAATATCTCTATCTGAATAATAGGTGATTTGTGAAAAAGTATTTAAAGTAAAAAAAGTAATTAATAGTGTAATTGTTGTTTTCATAATTGTTGTTTATAGGTTATTCTCAATAAATTTAGTCATTTTTGTATATAGATGAAATCGATCATTACGAGTACTATAAATACTATGTGTTCTATCTGGATACACAAACATATCAAACTGTTTATCTGCTTTTACCATTGCATTTATCATACGCATAGTATTTTGA
>Ga0256844_10000231_pt1 | contig 22266 bp, 34 predicted proteins | sample MusselsmetaG_FD_189100 | JGI IMG/M metagenome (GOLD analysis project Ga0256844, IMG submission 189100) | Mussel associated microbial communities from hydrothermal vent at the East Pacific Rise, Pacific Ocean - Mussels | ecosystem: Host-associated > Mollusca > Shell > Unclassified ... | reverse complement strand
AAAGAAGAGAATTATCCTTCCCGATCCAAAGTTCAACGATACGTTGGTAACTAAGTTCGTGAATAATATGATGATGGGAGGTAAAAAGAATACTTCTTATAGTATTTTTTATGGTGCTATGGATATTGTTGCCGAGCGTCTAAAGGAAGAAAATCCTGTGGATGTGTTTAAGAAAGCGTTAACTAACGTAACTCCTGCCGTTGAGGTAAAGAGTCGTCGTATTGGTGGTGCAACTTTCCAAATCCCTTCAGAGATTTATCCTTCGCGTAAGCAATCTATTGGTATTAAGGCATTGATTGCTGCTTCACGTAAGCGTCATGAAAAATCAATGGCTCAAAAATTAGCCGGTGAGATTATGTCTGCATTTAAAGAAGAAGGAACAGCTTTTAAGAAGAAAGAAGATACGCATCGTATGGCTGAGGCCAACAAAGCATTCTCTCACTTCAGATTTTAATAATAGCTAGAAGATAGAATAATGGCAAGCAAATTAGAAAATACTAGAAATATAGGAATTATGGCGCATATCGATGCGGGTAAAACTACCCTCACCGAGCGTGTCCTTTATTATACTGGTAAAAGTTATAAAATTGGTGAAGTACACGATGGTGCTGCTACTATGGACTGGATGGTTCAGGAGCAAGAGCGAGGTATAACAATTACTTCTGCTGCAACTACTGTATTTTGGAAATATCAAAATACTGATCATAAGATTAATATTATTGATACTCCAGGTCACGTTGACTTTACTGTTGAGGTAGAGCGTTCGCTACGTGTATTAGATGGTGCTGTTGCATTGTTTTGTGCCGTTGGTGGTGTGGAGCCTCAGTCTGAAACCGTTTGGCGTCAGGCAACAAAATATAAAGTGCCTCGATTGAGTTTCGTTAATAAAATGGACCGTTCGGGAGCTGACTTCTTTTCAGTTGTAGAGCAAATTCGCGAGCGATTGAAAGCTAATCCTGTACCTTTGCAAGTGCCAATCGGAGCTGAAGAGCATTTCCGTGGTGTTGTTGATTTGATTACCAACAAAGCATATGTTTGGGATGATGGTGATCAAGGAGTAACATCTCGTGAAATTGAAGTTCCTGAAGATTTAGTGGAAACTGTTGCAAAATACAGAATGCTATTAGTAGAAGGTGTTGCTGAAGAAAGTGATGAGCTTTTGGAAAAATACATGGATGATCCAGATTCAATTACTGAGGATGAAATGTTATCGGCTATTCGTAAAGCTACTATTGAAATGAAAATTACTCCTGTAATGTGTGGATCTGCCTTTAAGAATAAAGGTGTTCAGATGTTATTGGATGCTGTGATTGAATTCCTTCCTAGTCCTCTTGATATTGAAGCGGTAATTGGAATTAATCCTCATACACAAAAAGAAGAAACTCGTGAAGTAGATCCTAAAGCGCCTTTCGCAGCTTTAGCTTTTAAGATTGCTACTGACCCATTCGTTGGTCGTATCGCATTCTTCCGAGTATATTCTGGTACTTTGGAAGCAGGATCTTATGTTTACAATGCAAGTACTGGTAAAAAAGAGCGTATCTCTCGTGTAATGCAAATGCACGCCAATAAGCAAAATCCTCTTGATAAAATCGAGGCGGGTGATATTGGAGCAGCAGTTGGTTTCAAAACCATTCGTACTGGTGATACTCTTTGTCAACAAAGTGATGCAATCATTCTTGAGTCAATGACATTCCCCGATCCTGTAATCAGTATCGCAGTGGAGCCAAAAACTCAAAAAGATATCGATAAAATGGGTATCGCTTTAGCTAAATTAGCTGAAGAAGATCCTACGTTTAAGGTTCGTTCTGATGATGAAACTGGACAAACAATTATCAGTGGTATGGGTGAGCTTCACCTTGATATCTTGATTGATCGTTTGAAACGTGAATTTAACGTAGAATGTAATCAAGGACAACCACAAGTTGCCTATAAAGAAGCAATTCTTGGTAGTACAATTCACCGTGAGGTTTATAAAAAGCAATCAGGTGGACGTGGTAAGTTTGCAGATATTCAATTCGAGATTGGACCAGCAGAAGATGGTTTTGAAGGTTTACAATTTACAGATAAAATTAAGGGAGGTAATATTCCTAAGGAATTTGTTCCTTCAGTTCAAAAAGGATTCGAAAATGCTATGCTTAATGGACCTCTTGCAGGTTACGAAATGGATAGCTTAAGCGTTCGTTTATTTGATGGTTCATTCCACGCAGTTGACTCAGACCAATTATCATTTGAGTTAGCAGCTAAAATGGGATTCCGTAACTCATTAGCAAAAGTTAAGAAAGCATTACTTGAGCCTATCATGAAGGTTGAAGTGGTTACTCCTGACGAGTATATGGGTGATGTTATCGGTGACTTGAATAAACGTCGCGGTATGATCGAAGGTGTTGAAGCCAAAGATGGTACACAAGTAATTAAAGCAATGGTTCCTCTTTCAAATATGTTTGGATATGTTACCGCTTTACGTACTGTTTCATCAGGACGTGCTACATCTACAATGACATTTGATCATTATGATGAAGTACCTAGTGCAATTGCAGAAGAAATTATCAATAAATAGAGTATTTAGAGATGAGTCAAAAAATTAGAATAAAACTTAAATCTTACGATTATAACTTGGTTGATAAATCAGCTGAAAAAATCGTGAAAACTGTAAAATCTACAGGAGCAGTTGTTAATGGACCAATTCCATTGCCAACAGATAAGAAGATCTATACTGTTCTTCGTTCAACTTTCGTAAATAAGAAATCACGTGAGCAGTTTGAGCACAATACTTATAAACGCTTGTTGGATATTTACAGCACAACTTCAAAAACCATTGATGCCCTAATGAAATTAGAGCTTCCAAGTGGTGTAGAAGTAGAGATTAAAGTTTAAGTATAAATAAGTTTAAGATTATACAGAAATGTCTGGAATAATAGGAAAAAAAGTAGGGATGACTAGTATCTTCGATGCCTCTGGTAAAAATATGCCATGCACTGTTATCGAAGCTGGTCCTTGTGTTGTAACACAAGTAAGAACTAAGGAAGTTGATGGCTATTCAGCTATTCAATTGGCTTACGACGAAGCTAAGGAGAAAAATACTCCTAAAGCGATGATGGGTCACTTCAAAAAAGCAAAAACTACTCCAAAGCGTATGTTGGTTGAGTTTTCTCGTTTCGAGGAGCAAAAGCAATTAGGCGAAGAGGTGAAAGTAGATGTTTTTGCTGAAGGTGAATTCGTTGATGTTGTAGGTATTAGTAAAGGAAAAGGTTTTCAGGGTGTTGTTAAACGTTACAACTTTAAAGGAGTAAACGATGCAACGCACGGACAACATAACCGCCTAAGAGCTCCGGGTTCTATTGGAGCTAGTTCGTACCCGTCACGTGTATTCAAAGGAATGCGTATGGCTGGTCGTATGGGTGGAAATCGTGTAAAAATGATTAACCTCGAAGTTCTTAAAGTGGTTGCAGATAAGAATTTGATTATTGTTAAGGGTTCGATTGCGGGTCCTAGTGGTTCATATGTAATTATTGAAAGATGGAATTAGCAGTATATAAAAAAACAGGTGAAGATACAGGCCGTAAAGTAAAACTTGACGAAGCTGTATTCGGAATTGAGCCTAACGATCACGCTATTTATCTCGATGTAAAATTATATCGTGCAAATCAGCGTCAAGGAACTCATAGTTCAAAAGAGCGCTCTCAACTTTCAGGTAGCCGACGTAAATTGAAACGTCAAAAGGGTACAGGTACTGCTCGTATGGGAGATGTTAAATCGCCAATCCTTAGAGGAGGAGCTCGTGCATTCGGTCCTCATCCTCGTAACTATACGTTCAAACTGAATAAAAAGGTGAAACGTTTAGCGCGTAAATCAGCTCTAACTTATAAAATACAAGATAAACAAGTAATGATTTTGGAAGACTTCAATTTTGATCAACCAAAAACAAAAATGTATCTTGATATTTTGAAGCAGTTCGAACTAGAAGGAAAGAAAACATTATTAGTTCTAAAAGATGTAGATGCTAACATTAGTAAGTCAGCTTCAAACATTCAAAGAGCTAAAGTAACAACTGCATATAAAGTGAATACTTATGAGCTTTTAGAAGCACACAAAGTAATCTTTGTAGAAAGTGCAGTTAAAGAATTAGAAGAAATGTTTGCTTCATTGTAAACATCAGTTGAATCGATAAAGAATAACAGAAATGAGTATCATTCAGAAGCCAATTATTACCGAAAAGATGAACGAAATGGGAGAGAAACTCAACCGTTACGGTTTCATCGTGGATAATAAGGCCAATAAGGTTCAGATAAGAAAGGCTATCGAAGAATTGTACGACGTTGAAGTTGCTGCTATTAACACTATGAATTATAGTGGAAAAGTTAAGAGCAGAGCAACAAAGTCGGGACAAATCGCCGGACGTACAAAAGCTTTCAAAAAAGCAATTATTACGTTAGTAGAGGGTCAAAGTATTGATTTTTATAGTAATATTTAGGAGACATGGCTTTAAAGAAATTCAGACCAACAACACCAAGTCAACGCTTCAAAGTTGCAAGCACGTTTGACGAAATCACTACATCAACTCCTGAAAAGAGTTTGTTGGCTACTAAGAAGAGATCAGGTGGTAGAGATAATCAAGGTAAAATGACCATGCGCTACATTGGTGGTGGTCATAAGAAAAAATATCGTATAATCGACTTCAAGCGAGAGCGAGATGGTATTCCTGCAACAGTTAAAACTGTTGAGTATGATCCAAATCGTACCGCTCGAATTGCATTATTAGTTTATGCTGATGGTGTGAAGACATACATTATTGCTCCAAACGGAATTCAGGTTGGACAAAAAGTAATGTCTGGAAAAGGGGTAACACCTGAAGTTGGTAATGCAATGTTCTTAAGCGATATTCCTTTCGGAACGATAATTCATAATATCGAATTACGTCCTGGACAAGGAGCAAAGATGGCACGTAGTGCTGGATCTTATGCTCAGCTTATGACTCGTGATGGAAAATATGCAATTGTTAAAATGCCTTCTGGAGAAACACGTATGATTCTTCAAACATGTAAAGCAACAATTGGTATGGTATCCAATCCAGATCATAGTTTAGAGCGCTCAGGAAAAGCGGGTCGTTCACGTTGGTTAGGACGTCGTCCTCGTACCAATCCAGTTAACATGAACCCAGTCGATCACCCAATGGGTGGTGGTGAAGGTCGTGCAACAGGTGGTCACCCACGTTCACGTAACGGTATTCCTGCAAAAGGATTCCGCACACGTAGCAAGACGAAAGCTTCGAATAAGCACATTATTGAAAGAAGAAAGAAATAATAGTAAATAGATAAGATATGAGTCGTTCACTGAAAAAAGGTCCATATATTCACTACAAGCTCGAGCGCAAAGTAGATGCAGCTCAAGAGTCAGGAAAGAAGTCAACCATTAAAACATGGTCACGTTCTTCAATGATATCTCCTGATTTTGTAGGGTTAACTATTGCAGTACATAACGGAAATAAATTTATTCCTGTATATGTAACAGAAAATATGGTAGGTCATAAATTGGGAGAATTTGCTCCAACACGTTCTTTCCGTGGCCATGCTGGTAGTAAAAATAAAGGCAAAAGATAAAATACGATAAGAAATGGGAGTTAGAAAACATAATAGAGCAGAAGCTATCAAGGAGGCTAAGAAAACAACTTACTTTGCTAAGTTGCAGGATGTCCCAACTTCTCCTCGTAAAATGAGAATCGTTGCTGATATGGTTCGCGGTATTGATATCGAGAACGCTCTAGCAATGCTAAAGCATTCGCCAAAAGAAGCCAGTAACCGTTTATACAAGTTACTTCTTAGTGCCATCGCTAATTGGGAAGCCAAAAACGAAGGTGCTCGTATGGAGGAAGCACAGTTATTTATTAAAGATATTTTTGTTGACTCGGCGCGTCAGCTTAAAAGAATTCGTACTGCACCTCAAGGGCGTGCACACCGTATTCGTAAGCGTTCAAACCACGTTACATTATATCTAGGTAGTAGAGTAGAGGTTAACTCCGAAGTTACAAATAATTAAAGTTAAGACAAATGGGTCAAAAAGTAAATCCAATAGGTTTTCGTTTAGGAGTCATCAAAGGATGGGATTCTAACTGGTTCGGAGGAAAAAAATTCGACGAAAAACTTATCGAAGACGATAAAATTCGTAAGTATTTATACATTCGTCTTGCTAAAGCTAGCGTATCGAAAATTTATATCGAGCGTACTTTAAAGTTAGTCACAGTTACCATTAACACTGCTCGACCTGGTATTATTATCGGTAAGCAAGGTTCTGAAGTTGACAAGCTAAAAGAAGAGTTAAAGAAATTAACTGGAAAAGAAATCCAGATTAATATATCAGAAATCAAGAGACCAGAGATTGATGCTTATTTAGTAGCTCAATCTGTTGCAAAGCAAATTGAAGGCCGCGTTTCGTATCGACGTGCCGTTAAAACTTCAATAGCTTCTACCATGAGAGTGGGTGCACAAGGAATCAAGATTTTGATTTCTGGCCGTGTAGGTGGTGCTGAAATGGCACGTAGTGAAATGTACAAAGAAGGACGTATCCCTTTGCATACAATTCGTGCCGATATCGACTATGCATTAGTTGAAGCGCATACTACATATGGTCGTTTGGGAGTTAAGGTTTGGATCTTTAAAGGTGAAGTTTATGGAAAGCGCGATTTTTCAATCGGTGCTCAAGTTGACTCTAAGAGATCAAAAAGACCACAGCGTCCACAAAGAAGAAATCGATAGGTTTAAGAATTTAAAAATTTTGGAATAATGTTACAGCCAAAGAAAACAAAATTCAGAAAACAACAGAAAGGGAGAATGAAAGGAAACGTTACCCGTGGAGCCCAATTGGCTTTCGGATCGTTTGGAATCAAAGCTCTTGAAGAAAGTTGGTTAACTGGACGTCAAATTGAAGCCGCACGACAGGCCGTTACCCGTTATATGAAACGTGAAGGTCAAATTTGGATCCGAGTATTTCCCGACAAACCAATTACTAAAAAACCTGCAGAGGTTCGTATGGGTAAAGGTAAAGGAGCTCCCGAAATGTTTGTTGCACGTTGTAAACCTGGTAAAATCATTTTCGAAGCCGAAGGTGTTCCTTACGAAATAGCAAAAGAAGCTTTACGCTTAGCAGCTCAAAAACTGCCAATCAAAGTAAAGTTTATTGTTCGTAACGACTATCAAGAAGCATAGATTAAGACCAGTTTACAAGCTATAATTGTTAAATAATTAGAACGATGAAACAGGAAGAAATTAGAGAATTATCAACCGAAGACTTGAAAGAGCGTCTTGAGGAGGAAAAAGCGCAGTATGTTAAAGCGCAATTGCATCATGCAGTTTCTCCTATCGAGAATGTTCAGACTATCAAGCAAAATCGCAAGTCAATTGCACGCTTGAATACTGAAATACGCAAGCGCGAGTTGGAAGCTGCTAATAAATAATTAAAAAATCTGTAGTATTATGGAAAGCAGAAATTTAAGAAAAGAACGTGTTGGCGTTGTTGTAAGCAATAAAATGGATAAATCCATTAGCGTGCTAGTTGAACGTAAAGTGAAGCACCCTATGTATGGTAAATTCGTTAAGAAATCCACGAAATATCTTGCACACGACGAAAAGAACGAAGTAGGAATTGGAGATACCGTAAAAATTATGGAAACTCGTCCACTTAGTAAGAACAAATGTTGGAGACTAGTCGAAATCATTGAAAGAGCTAAATAATTATGTTACAACAAGAATCAAGAGCATTAGTTGCAGATAATAGTGGAGCCAAAGAAGTATTGGTAATCCGCGTGTTAGGTGGTACTAAGAAACGCTATGCCAGAATTGGCGATAAAGTAGTCGTTACGGTTAAAAGTGCTATTCCAAGTGGTAACGTTAAAAAAGGTACAGTTGTTAAAGCCGTAGTTGTTAGAGCTAAAAAAGAGATTCGTCGCGCTGATGGTTCTTATATACGCTTCGACGATAATGCAGTAGTATTATTAAATACTGCAGGTGAGATGTCTGGTACTCGTATTTTTGGACCTGTTGCCCGTGAATTACGTGAAAAGAAATTTATGAAAATAGTTTCTTTAGCACCCGAGGTATTATAGTCGTAATCCATAGAATAAAATATTATGAGAACGAAATTAAAAATTAAAAAAGGAGATACTGTTAAAGTTCTCGCTGGAACAGACAAAGGTAAGGAGGGAAAGGTAATTGAAATTATTACTAAAACCAGCCGCGCCCTTGTTGAAGGTGTTAACATGGTATCAAAGCATACTAAGCCAAATGCTGCACATCCTCAAGGAGGAATCGTGAAGCAAGAAGCTGCTATTCATATTTCTAACCTTATGTATGTTGACGCTAAAGGCAATGCAACACGCATAGGACGTAAGGATGTTGAAGGAAAAATAGAACGCTATTCCAAAAAATCAGGGGAGGTAATTAAGTAATGGACTATTCACCAAGATTAAGAGATAAGTATCGGAACGAAATTGTTCCTGCTTTGATGAAGCAGTTTAACTATAAATCAGTTATGCAAGTACCTAAATTGGTTAAAATTTCTATTAACCAAGGAGTAGGACAAGCAATTACTGATAAAAAATTATTGGACGCTGCTATTGTTGAAATGACAAATATTGCTGGTCAAAAAGCAGTAAAAACGTATTCAAGAAAAGATATCTCGAACTTTAAGTTACGTAAGGGAATGGGTATTGGTGCACGTGTAACACTACGTCGTGCTCAAATGTTCGAATTCCTAGATCGTTTGGTATCTGTATCTATCCCTCGTATTCGTGACTTCCGCGGTATTAACGATAAAGGTTTTGATGGACGAGGAAATTATACTTTCGGTATTACTGAACAGTTGATTTTTCCAGAAATTAATATCGATCAAGTTAACCGTATTCAAGGTATGAATATGACTTTCGTTACAACGGCGAAAACAGACGAAGAAGCATTTGCTTTGTTAAAAGAATTTGGTTTACCATTCAAAAATCAGAAATAATGGCAAAAGAATCAATGAAAGCGCGTGAGCGCAAGAGACAAAAAATGGTTGATAAGTATGCAGCTAAAAGAGCCGCATTAAAAGCAGCTGGCGATTATGAAGGACTTCAGAAGCTTCCAAAAAACGCTTCTCCAGTTCGTCTTCACAATCGTTGTCAATTGTCAGGTCGTCCAAAAGGATACATGCGACAGTTTGGAATTTCGCGTATTAACTTCCGTGAAATGGCCCTAGCGGGTCTAATTCCAGGCGTTAAGAAAGCAAGTTGGTAGAAAATATTTAGTAAACTATTAAATTTAATAAAGATGGTCACTGATCAAATAGCAGATTATTTGACGAGAGTAAGAAACGCCATCAATGCGAAACATCGTGTTGTTGAAGTTCCTTCTTCAAATCTTAAGAAAGAAATAACTAAGATCCTTTATGATAAAGGATATATCTTGAGTTATAAATTCGAAGATGTAGATGTCAAAAAAACTATTAAAATAGCATTAAAGTATCACCCAGAAACCAAAGTTTCGGCTATTCGTAGCTTAGAGCGTGTTAGTAAGCCCGGTTTACGTAAGTACACCAATGCCTCTGATTTGCCTCGTGTACTCAATGGTTTAGGAATTGCAATTATTTCTACTTCAAGAGGAGTTATTTCTGATAAGGAAGCTCGTAAATTGAATGTAGGTGGTGAGGTTTTATGTTACATTAGTTAATATATAATACAGAGTATATTATGTCAAGAATAGGAAAACAACCAGTTACAGTACCTGCAGGTGTCGATATCAAAATTGATAAAGATAACGTTGTTACAGTAAAAGGTAAATTAGGTACGTTGACACAACATGTTGACGCTAATATTAAGTTTGAGCAGGAAGAGGGTCAATTGACTCTTGTTCGTGGCGATGAGACTAAAGAGACTCGTTCTAAGCACGGTTTATATCGTTCTTTGATTTCCAATATGGTTCAAGGAGTTACCGAAGGTTATAAAATAGTTCAAGAGTTAGTTGGTGTGGGTTTCCGTGCCTCTAATAAAGGACAAGTATTAGACCTTACTTTAGGATTTTCTCACCACATTTTCTTTCAGCTTCCTGAAGAAGTAAAAGTTGAAACCGTTTCTGAGAAAGGTAAAAATCCAACAGTGATTCTTACATCTCATGACAAACAACTTGTTGGTCAGGTAGCCGCAAAAATTCGCTCATTACGTAAACCAGAGCCTTATAAAGGTAAAGGAGTTCGTTTCCAAGGAGAAGAAATTCGCAGAAAAGCTGGTAAAACAGCTGCTAGTTAGTAATAAATAAGTAAAAGCACGATGAAGAAGAATAACAGTTATCAAAGATCTAGGATCAGACGACGTATTCGCGGAAAAATTTCCGGAACGGCCGATCGTCCTCGATTGAGTGTTTTTAGAAGTAATAAACAAATCTATGCTCAAATTATAGATGATGCTGCAGGAAAAACTCTTGCTTTTGCATCGTCTCAAGATGAAAGCATCACTTCTAAAACAGTCACAAAAGTTGAGCAAGCCAAATTAGTTGGTACGCTATTAGCTGAAAAAGCTAAAGAAGCTAATGTTGAAGTAGTAATTTTCGATAGAGGTGGATATGTTTATCATGGTAGAATCAAGTCTTTGGCCGACGGAGCTCGCGAAGGAGGACTTAAATTTTAGGACTTATGGCAGATAATAAAAGAAATAATATTAAAACTAGCGAAGTAGATTATAAAGATCGCTTAGTTAGCATCCAAAGAGTTACCAAAGTTACAAAAGGAGGTAGAACATTTAGTTTTTCTGCTATCGTTGTTGTAGGTAACGAGGATGGTATCGTTGGATACGGTCTTGGAAAAGCAAAAGAAGTTACTTCTGCTATTGCTAAAGGAATTGATGATGCTAAAAAACATCTAATCAAAGTGCCTATTTATAAAGGTACACTTCCTCATGAGCAAACAGGAAAGTACAGTGGAGCTGAGGTTTTTATTAAACCTGCATCTCATGGTACAGGAGTTATTGCTGGTGGTGCTATGCGTGCTGTTTTGGAGAGTGTTGGTGTAACCGATGTTCTAGCAAAATCTAAAGGCTCATCTAACCCTCACTCAGTAGTAAAAGCAACTTTCGACGCATTGAGCAAATTGAGAGATCCTCGCTATATTGCTGAATTACGCGGTGTTAGTTTAGATAAAGTTTTTAATGGTTAAATTTGATTGAGCAAATGTAATTAATTGTACATTTGCCGATTAAAATATAGAAGACAATGAAGACTCTTAAGATAAAGCAGATTAAAAGTGGTATTGATAGACCACTTCGCCAAAAACGTACTCTTATTGCATTGGGAATTAAAAAGATGCACAAAGAACGTATTGTAGAAGGTAGCCCTCAAATGTTGGGTATGATTGAGAAAGTAAAGCATTTACTTTCTATAGAAGAAGTTAAGTAAAAAATATTTTAAACGATATAGCAATGGATTTAAGTAATCTTAAACCTGCAGAAGGATCAATAAAAACTCGAAAGAGAATTGGTAGAGGTCAGGGTTCTACAAGAGGTGGAACTTCAACTCGTGGTCATAATGGAGCAAAGTCTCGTTCAGGTTATAGCCGTAAGGCTGGTTTTGAAGGAGGGCAAATGCCATTATACCGCCGTGTGCCTAAGTTCGGTTTCAAAAACATTAACCGTAAAGAATACCAAGGTATCAATATTGACGTAATTCAAGCTTTGGCTGACAAAGGAATTACTGAAATAGACCAACAAATTTTTATTGATTATGGTCTTGCTGGTAAAAACGATTTGATTAAAATATTAGGTCGTGGCGAATTAAAAGCCAAAGTAGAAATTAAAGCACATGCATTTACTGCAACCGCACAAAAAGCTATTGAAGCTGCTGGTGGTGTTGCTACTAAATTATAAGCATAAATGAAAAAGTTTATAGAGACATTAAAGAATATCTGGAATATTGAGGAGCTACGTAATCGTATCATCCTCACTTTGTCGTTAATTTTAATCTATCGACTCGGAGCTTACGTTGTACTTCCTGGTGTTGACCCGCGTGGTTTAGCAGCATTGCAAGCTCAAGGTAGTACTGGTTTGGTTGGATTAATTAATATGTTCTCAGGTGGAGCATTCTCCAATGCATCAATTTTTGCATTGGGTATTATGCCATATATTACTGCCTCTATCGTTGTACAACTTTTAGGTATGGCTGTGCCATATTTTCAGAAACTGCAAAAAGAAGGTGAAAGTGGACGTAAGAAAATTAGCCAAATTACTCGTTTATTAACGGTAGTTATTGTTGCTTTTCAAGCTCCAGGTTATATTGCTAATATGATTCATACTCTTGGAAAGTTCTATACTGCCAAATCTGGCGAAGTATTGTCAACTGTTCCTTTATATGATCATTCTCCAACCTTCTTTTATGCATTATCAGTTGCTATTTTGATTGCCGGTACCATGTTTATTATGTGGTTAGGTGAAAAAATTACTGATAAAGGAATTGGAAACGGAATTTCTCTAATCATTATGATTGGAATTATTGCACGCCTTCCAATGGCATTATTTGCAGAATTTGTGTCGAAAGCTACTGAACAAACTGGAGGTATGGTTATGTTCTTAGCCGAAATGGTGTTCTTAATACTAGTTATTCTTGTTACCATTATGTTGGTGCAAGGTACTCGTAGAGTTCCAATTCAGTTTGCCAAACGAGTTGTAGGTAATAAGCAATATGGCGGTGTTCGTCAGTATGTACCTTTAAAGGTAAATGCTGCGGGTGTTATGCCAATCATCTTTGCGCAAGCTATTATGATGCTTCCTATTACATTAATTGGATATGCAGCATCGGATAGTGATGGCTTATCATGGTTTGCAGCTGCCTTTTCCGATTTTAATGGATTTTGGTATAATGCAACATTTGGTTTAATGATTGTTGCCTTTACCTATTTTTATACAGCGATTACAATCAACCCTAATCAGATTGCCGAAGATTTGAAAAAGAATGGTGGTTTTATCCCAGGTATTAAACCGGGTAAACGCACTGCCGAATTCTTGGATACTATCTTATCTCGCGTTACATTACCAGGCTCTATATTTTTAGCATTCGTTGCTATTATGCCCGCCTTTGTTTCGCAAGCAGGAATTAACCAGCAATTCGCACAATTCTTTGGAGGAACTTCACTACTAATCTTGGTTGGTGTTGTACTTGATACTTTACAACAGGTTGAAAGTCACTTACTGATGCGACACTATGATGGTTTAACAAAATCAGGTCGTATTAAAGGACGTCAATCAAATATGTATCAATCTGCTGGATTAGGCAGCGGAATGTAGTATTAGCAATTATTAAAGAGATGATTGTTAAATCTGCAAATGAAATAGAATTATTAAGACAAAGTTCTTTACTTGTTGGAAAAACTTTAGCTGAAGTCGCAAAAATTATGCGTCCAGGATTAAAGACCATTGAAATGGATAAAATCGCAGAAGAGTTTATTCGTGATAATGGTGCCGTGCCAGGCTTCAAAGGATATGGTGGCTTTCCTGCTACTTTATGTATCTCTGTTGCCGATGAAGTAGTTCATGGCATACCTGGAAATCGTGAGTTAAAAGATGGAGATTTAGTATCGGTTGATTGCGGTACTTACATGAATGGATATTATGGTGATTATGCCTATTCGTTCGCCATTGGTGAGACTGAGGATTCAATTCTACAACTTCAAAAAGTAACCAAAGAGTCTGTTTACCTAGGTTGTGAACAAGCGGTGTTTGGTAAACGAATTGGAGATATAGGATCAGCTGTACAATCGCATGTTGAGTCTTTTGGTTATTCGGTTGTTCGAGATTTAGTCGGACACGGAATAGGAAAAAATTTACATGAAAAGCCAGAGGTTTTTAATTATGGTCGTAAAGGTACAGGAAAAAAATTAGCCGAAAATCTAGTTTTATGTATCGAGCCCATGATAAATGCAGGAACCAAAGATGTGATTCAAGATAACGATGGTTGGACCATTCGAACTCAAGATCATAAAGCATCAGCTCATTTTGAGCATACGGTGGTTGTAAAGCGTGGACAAGTTGAGTTTTTGTCAACATATGAATTTATTGAACAAGTACTAAAACAAAATATAAATATACGTTAATATGGCTAAACAGAAGTCAATAGAGCAAGACGGAACGGTATTAGAATCGTTAGGAAATGCTATGTTTCGTGTTGAATTGGAGAATGGACATCAATTAGTTGCCCATATTTCAGGTAAAATGAGAATGCATTATATTCGAATTCTTCCTGGTGATAAGGTTAAACTTGAGATATCTCCTTATGATTTGAGCAAAGGGCGTATAACTTTTAGATACAAATAGGGATAATATTTAACTATATATATTATGAAAACAAGAGCATCTGTAAAGAAAAGAACAGAAGATGATATCATCGTACGCCGTAAAGGTCGTGTGTTTGTCATCAACAAGAAAAACCCACGTTATAAGCAACGTCAAGGTTAATTATTTTATTTTTTATTATAACAATTAAATTTTAAAGTCGATGGCTAGAATCGCGGGAGTAGATATCCCAAACAATAAGAGAGGCGAAATTGCCCTGACTTACATTTACGGAGTCGGACGCAGCACTGCTAAGGAAATTTTAGAAGCAAACGAAATTGACATTAACAAAAAAGTTAGTGACTGGAGTGACGACGAACAAAAGAAAATACGTGAGTATATAGGAGATAACATCCGTGTAGAGGGTGAACTTCGTTCGGAAATTCAAATGAACATCAAGCGATTGATGGATATTGGATCTTACCGTGGAATACGTCATCGTATTGGATTACCTCTACGTGGTCAACGCACTAAGAATAATGCTCGTACTCGAAAAGGTAAGAAAAAGACGGTAGCCGGCAAAAAGAAGGTAGTCAAGTAAATTTAAGTGAGAGCTGAGTTTAACAACTAAAGAAATTAGTAGCAAATGGCAAAGAATGTAAAAAAAGGAAGATCCGCAAAAAAGCGGGTTGTTAAAGTTGAACCAGTAGGCAAAGCCTATGTGAGCGCAACTTTTAACAACATCATCATCTCCCTTACCAATAATGCTGGTCAAGTGATCTCATGGTCATCAGCAGGTAAAATGGGATTTAGAGGTTCTAAAAAGAACACTCCGTATGCAGCGCAATTAGCAGCATCAGATTGTTCGAAGGTTGCATATGACCTAGGATTAAGAAAAGTAAAAGTATTTGTTAAGGGCCCAGGGTCGGGACGTGAATCTGCAATTCGTGCCATTAGTGCATCAGGAATCGCTGTTTCAGAGATTATGGACATTACACCATTACCACATAATGGTTGTCGTCCTCCTAAACGAAGAAGAGTATAATTACAGTAATTAATAGGAAAATTTTTGAGATATGGCTAGATATATTGGTCCAAAAACAAAGATAGCAAGAAAATTCAACGATCCAATTTACGGTCCTGATAAGAGTTATGAGAAGCGTAAGTACGCTCCCGGACAACATGGTAACTCACGTCGTCGTAAGAAGCAGTCGGAATATGGAATTCAATTGCAAGAAAAACAAAAAGCCAAATATACTTATGGTATTTTAGAGCGTCAATTCCGTAACCTTTTTGAAAAGGCAACGAGTCGTCCTGGAATTACTGGTGAGGTTTTATTACAATTGTGTGAGGCTCGTTTAGACAACACGGTATACCGTATGGGTATTTCTGGTGGTCGTCCTGCTGCTCGTCAGTTGGTATCGCATCGTCACATTACTGTAAATGGTGAAATTGTAAATATTCCTTCTTACTCTGTACGTCCTGGTGATGTTGTGGGTATTCGGGAAAAGTCGAAATCTTTAGAAGTAATTCTAGAGTCACTTTCGTCACATGCAAATTCTTTCTCATGGATTGAGTGGGATGCTGAAAAGGTTGAAGGTAGATTTACTGGATATCCTGAGCGTTCAGAGATTCCTGAGAATATCAACGAGCAGTTGATTGTAGAATTGTATTCTAAGTAATAAGTGTTGAATTTCAAAAACAATAATAGATGTCTATTTTAGCATTTCAAAAACCGGATAAAGTTGTCATGATTGAGTCGGATGTATTCAAAGGAATCTTTGAATTTCGTCCATTAGAACCTGGTTATGGCGTAACAATTGGTAACGCTCTTCGTCGAATTCTTTTGAATTCATTGGAAGGTTACGCAATTACAAGTATCCGTATTGATGGTGTTGAGCAAGAGTTCTCTTCAGTTCCTGGTGTAGTCGAGGATGTTACGGATATAATCCTTAACATGAAGAAAATCCGTTTCAAACGCCAAATCGAATCTTATGATGGCGAAAAAGTACTAGTAACTATCAGTAATCAGGATACGTTCACCGCTGGTGATATTAATAAGTTCTTATCTGGTTTCCAAGTATTGAATCCTGATATGATTATTTGCCACCTTGATCCTAATATGAAGTTGAATATTGAAATGAGCATTGAAAAAGGCCGTGGATATGTTCCTTCTGAAGAGAATAAAGTGATTAATGCTCCTTTGGGTACCATTTTTATTGATGCTATTTATACACCAATTAAGAATGTAAGGTATGCAATTGAGGATTATCGTGTTGAGCAAAAGACTGACTACGAAAAATTAGTTTTTGAAATAGATACTGATGGTTCCATTGAGCCCAAAGAAGCATTGAAAGATGCTGCAAGTATCTTGATTCAACACTTTATGTTGTTTTCTGATGAAAAAATTACATTCGACGCTGAGGAAAAGAATATTACAGAAGAATTTGATGAAAATACACTTCATGTTCGTCAGTTATTAAAGACTAAATTAATCGATCTTGATTTATCAGTTAGAGCGTTAAATTGCTTAAAAGCTGCTGAGGTTGATACGCTTGGTGAGTTAGTTTCATTCAACAAAAATGATTTGTTGAAGTTCCGTAACTTTGGTAAGAAGTCGTTAACTGAACTTGAAGAGTTGGTAAAAGTAAAGAACTTAACATTTGGAATGAATGTTTCCAAATATAAATTGGATAAGGAATAATAGCGATGAGACATAGAAAGAAATTTAATCATTTAGGAAGAACAGCGTCGCACAGAAGTGCTATGCTTTCGAATATGGCTGCTTCATTAATCGTTCATAAACGTATCAAAACTACTGTTGCTAAGGCTAAAGCTTTGAGACTGTATGTTGAACCATTGATCACTCGCTCTAAGGAAGATACTACGCATTCACGTCGTATGGTTTTTCGTCAGTTGCAAAACAAAGATGCTGTTAACGAACTATTTCGCGAAATTTCTGCAAAAATTGCAGATCGTCCAGGTGGATATACTCGTATTCTTAAAACAGGAAATCGTTTAGGCGACAACGCTGAGATGTGTATCATCGAGTTAGTCGATTATAACGAGAACTTATTGAAAGAAAAATCAGCTAAGAAAACCAAAACGAAACGTAGTCGTCGTGGTGCTAAAAAAGCTACACCTAATACGGAAACTACTACTGCTATTGAAGATGCAGTTGTTGTTGAAGAAACTAAGGATGAAGTAAAAGAAACACCTAAGGCTGAAAAAAAGGAAGCTCCTAAGACTGAAAAAAAAGAGGATAAATAGTAATATTTATTTCAAAATTATAAAGGGCAATGATTTAATTCATTGTCCTTTTTTTTTGTACTTTCGATATCTTAAAATATGATATATTGAAATATATAAAAACCTTAAAATAAATAAATTATGAGTGCGATAATTAATGTACATGCACGTCAAATATTTGACTCAAGAGGAAACCCAACAGTTGAAGTTGATGTGATGACTGAAAACGGTGCCGTAGGTAGAGCTGCTGTGCCATCAGGTGCTTCAACTGGAGTACACGAGGCTGTAGAATTACGTGATAATGACCCAAAAGCTTATATGGGAAAAGGGGTGTTAAATGCTGTAAATAATGTTAATACCGTTTTAAATGAGCAATTGCAGGGTATGTACGTTACTGAGCAAGCCGAGATTGACAATAAAATGATTGAAATAGATGGTAGTAGCAATAAGGGTAACTTAGGTGCTAATGCTATTTTAGGTGTATCTATGGCATGTGCGCGTGCTGCAGCTCAAACTACAGGACAGCCTTTATATCGTTATATTGGCGGTGTAAATGCAAATACACTTCCAATTCCTATGATGAACATTCTAAATGGTGGATCGCATGCTGATAATAGTATCGATTTTCAAGAATTTATGATCATGCCTGTTGGAGCGGAGCGCTTTACTGATGCTATTAAAATGGGTTCTGAAGTGTTTCATAATCTGAAAAAAGTTTTGTCGAAAGCTGGTTATTCTACTAATGTGGGTGATGAAGGAGGATTTGCTCCAAATTTGAAGTCCAACGAGGAAGCGCTTCAAGTTATAACTCAAGCTATTGAGAATGCTGGATATCGTCCAGGTGAAGATATTTTTATTGCCTTGGATCCAGCATCGTCTGAATATTATCTACCAGAAGAAAATAAATATCATTTGAAATGGTCAACAGGTGATAAGTTGAGTCCAGCAGAGATGGTTGATTTCTGGGACGATTGGACTAAGAAATATCCAATTATATCTATTGAAGATGGTATGGCTGAAGACGACTGGGATGGTTGGAAATTGATGTATGATAAAATGGGTAACCGTATTCAATTAGTTGGTGATGATTTGTTTGTTACTAATAGTGCTCGTTTGCAAAAAGGAATTGATCTAGGTGTTGCAAATTCTATTTTGATTAAATTAAATCAAATAGGAACACTTACAGAAACGATTAATGCAATGAATCTTGCAAATCGGAACCAATATACTAATGTAGTTAGTCACCGTTCGGGTGAAACGGAGGATGTGTTTATCGCACATTTAGCTGTTGCTTTAAATACGGGTTTGATAAAGACCGGTTCGGCAAGTCGTTCCGATCGTATTGCAAAGTATAATGAATTGCTTCGAATAGAAGCAACATTGGGTGATGAGGCAAGATATATAGGCAAAAATTTTAAGTACGCTAAATAGATAAATGATATGCAAAAAATATTGAAATTCGCTTTTGTTGCTTTAATTATTGTAACATTAGCAAGCTGCGGAACTTCTTCAAAACCAAAGTCAGGTGAAGCAATTCTAAAAGGCACTATTAATGGTGGTGCAGGAATGACTGCAATTATTAAAAATGGGGATCCTTTTTCGGATATGGCCGATACTGTTAAAGTAGGAGGTGATGGAAGCTTCTTGTTTTCAAAAAATATCGATGGCTCTGCATACTATACTGTGTCATTGGTTGAAGCTCGTATGGAGTTTACTGTGTTTGTATTGCCTGGCGATACTTTGTTTATGACTGCTGAGATGCAAAATTTCTACGACTCTCAAAAGTTTTCTGGAAATGCTTCTATATACAACTCCTATTTAGTAGATTATACTAAAGGGAGTAATGCTTTTCAACAAGATTTAAAAATTGTTTTTGCTAAATCTGAAGCCGTTGCTATGGCAGCTGTTGATTCAGTACGAAATGCAAACCAAGAACGTTTTACCGAATTTTCAAAAAACATCGGTGATGTTGATCCTCAGTTTGAGAAGGTGGAGAATGCGCGTATATTGTATGAGAGTGCTTTATTACGAAGTATTTACCCAATGTACTTTGAGTATTTTGCAAAGTCTTCTTTCGAGCCATCTGCAGAATATAGTTCGTATTTAGGTGAACTCGATTTGAATAATGAGGACTTACTTTCTTTGGGGATTTATAAGGCTTTCTTATCAACTTATGTAAATGTTAAAATGGAAGATTTCTATAAGGACTCTACCTTGCAAGCAACTAATCCTTCTGCAATTGTGCATAGGTTAGATGTCATTAAAACAACATTTACAAGTTCAAAAATTATTGAACTATTAGTGTTTGAAGCTGTTCGTGATCAAGTTTCTCAGAACGGTATTAGCGAATATGACTTATACTATGATTCATTCAAAAATCTTTGTCCAAATCAAAAGTTTCAAGCAGAAATTGATGAAATGTTGAATGAGTGGAAACATTTGAAAAAAGGAGCTGATGCCTATGAATTTACCTTTGTTGATATGCAAGGAAATAATGTTTCTATGTCCGACTTTAAAGGCAAATATGTATATGTTGATGTATGGGCAACTTGGTGTAGCCCTTGTCGTGCAGAGATTCCTCATTTGAAGCGAATTGAAAAAGAATTTCATGGTAAGAATGTTGTTTTTATTAGTATTTCTGTAGATCAAACGCAAGAGCCTTGGAGTGCAATGGTTGAAAGTGATCAATTAAAAGGTGTTCAGCTATGGGCTGGTCAAGCAAAAGAATTTAGTACTTTTTATAAAATAACGGGTATTCCTCGCTTTATGCTTTTCGATCAAGAAGGAAAGATTTACGATGTTAATGCTAAACGTCCTAGTGGCGGAATTGAAGATGAAATTAAAGCCTTGCCAGGTTTATAATAAAAATATCATTTTTTTGAAAAGCTCGAAGCCTTGGTTTCGAGCTTTTTTTGTATTTTAGATTTTGCAAAAATTAAAAAATATGACTGAAGATTTTCTATACTATATTTGGCAATATCGTTTATTTGATCGTGCTATTGAAACGGTTCAAAATGAGTCGATAGTAGTTATAGATACAGGGCAACGTAATGAGGGCTCGGGGCCTGATTTTTTCAATGCTCGCCTTAAAATTGGTGAAACTGAATGGGCAGGAAATGTTGAAATGCATACCAAATCATCTGATTGGATGCGGCATAAACATGATAAAGATGCCAACTATGACTCTGTGATATTGCATGTGGTTTACGAATGTGATACCTTAATACAAAATGCAACGGATGAAGAAATTCCCTGTATGGAGTTAAAAGGAAATATTGATGAGAAAATCTATTTTCGCTATCGTAGTTTGATTGCTTCACGAGATTGGATTGCGTGTGCTCCACAATTAAAAGAAGTGCCAGACTTAATTCTCTATTCATGGATTGACCGACTTCTTGCTGAGCGTTTGGAGCGAAAGTCCGATTATATCGAAGGGTTTTTGCAGGCATCTAATGGAAATTGGGAAACCGCTTTTTACTTTGCTTTAGCTCGGAACTTTGGTTTTAATGTAAATGGTGATCCTTTTGAGCAGCTTGCCCGAAGTTTACCTCTAGATGTATTAGCCAAAAATCGTGATAGTTTATTCAAAATAGAAGCACTTTTATTTGGTCAATCTGGGATGTTGAATTCCCGTTTAAAAGATGAATATTCACAGCGATTGATTCGGGAATATGATTTTCTACAAAAAAAATATCAACTTAGTCCTATTGAAGGATTTCAATGGAAATTTATGCGCTTGCGCCCGGGTAATTTTCCAACAATTCGTATAGCACAATTTGCACAGTTAATATTTAAATCAACACATTTACTATCCAAAATTGTGGCAAGTGAAAAATTGGTTTTACTTAAAGAGTATTTCCAATTGGAAGCCTCCAGTTATTGGGATGCGCATTATTCTTTTGGAAAAAAATCAAAATCTAAAGTGAAACGAATGGGGGAGCGCTCTTTCGATTTAATTCTAATTAATACATTGGTGCCTTTTCTATTTGTGTATGCTAATCATCAAAAAAATGAAGAACTTCGGGAACGCGCATTAAGTTTTCTTAGTCAAACAAAGGCAGAACAAAATAGCATAGTAAAACGTTTTAGAGAAACAGGTATCATGTCCAATAATGCAGCTCAGAGCCAAGCATTATTAACCTTAAAAAATGAGTATTGTAAATATTTGAAATGTTTGGATTGTGCTGTTGGGAATCGGCTGATAAGGCGATAATTATTTGTAAAAGAAGTTACTGTATAATTCAATCTACTAAAAAAAGTCTTTTCACTAATAAAACGCTTCAATTCCAGGATACATTAATTTACGTTTTGCTATAGCTTCGGGATAGGTGAAGTAATGAAATTCTCCTTCCGAGCATAAAACTCCTTCATCATCTATAAGCTCCGTTTTGATAATGGCGATATTCTTCTCCATACGTAGCAGTTGTGCTTGAAAATGCAATGTCCCTTTATTTACATAGGCAGGTTTATGATATTGCATATTAAAACTCTTGGTAACTCCAGCTGTTTTTACTTTTATATTTACACACCAAGCAGCAATTTCGTCCATTATTGTGGCCTGAATACCACCATGCAATACATTTATAAAACCTTGAAACTCTTCACGAGGTTCCCAGTCTATTTTTACATACTCACCATCATCATAAAATTCTAAGTTGAGTCCTATGGGATTGGAAGGACTACAGCCGAAGCATTTATAATCAGGATGTCCTTCAAAAGGTTTTTTGAGCTTTTGCATTTTTTTG
>Ga0256844_10000230_pt1 | contig 22373 bp, 26 predicted proteins | sample MusselsmetaG_FD_189100 | JGI IMG/M metagenome (GOLD analysis project Ga0256844, IMG submission 189100) | Mussel associated microbial communities from hydrothermal vent at the East Pacific Rise, Pacific Ocean - Mussels | ecosystem: Host-associated > Mollusca > Shell > Unclassified ... | reverse complement strand
ATGGTCTTTAATGGTGAAGATTTACAGAGTAAAATCTATAAAGATGATTCAACCTCTATCTATTTTACAGCACTGGACAGTAAGATAGGTTCTACAAAAGGTGTTTGGTGGACAGGTGGTCATACGATGTTAACCATAAAAGTTAAAGATGATACGGGTACTATAAAAACTATGAAATTAAGAGCAACAAATGATAACAGTTATCTGATGAACAGTGGATTGAGTGCAGGTTGGGATAATACATTAAAACTTGTTTACAATGCAGAGGATAACCCAACATTGAGTTCAGGGACACACTATAAAAGTGTAACTCCATTTACTATTGATGCTCGAATGTGGCATAAGCAAGCTAAGGTGAAAGATAGAATGTATGTTGAGGTAGATATGGTAGTTCCCTAATTAGGGAACTACTTTAGGTGTAAGAAGAGAGTTTAACCTTGCTCCTCTTCCCACTGCTCAAATGCTTCTGAGAAGTACTTAATGCGTACCTTTTTAAACTCTCGTATGGAGTAGAGAGGTCGTCTTGCAAAGTGTTCAATTTCTAGTGCCATCTCTTGAATGATAGCATTGGTCTCTTCGGTTGTTTTTCCATGAACCATAGTAAAAAGGTTGTAGGGCCAGTTGTGATATTTTGGTCGAAGGTAACAGTGACTTACAGCAGAAAATTCAGCTGCTCTTTTCCCCATCTCTTCGCCTTTCTCCTCTTCTATGTCCCAAACGACCATTGCATTGGCATTGAAACCTGCTTTACGGTGGTTTAAAATGGCTGCAAAACGTCTCATGACTCCTGCCTCTTTTAGCTCTTCTAAAATGGTGAAAAACTCTTCATAAGAGATATCTAACTCTTCAACAATTTTCTTGAAAGGTTCAGCCGTAATCTCAATGTCATGTTGTGCCAATTTAATGATTTTATGGTGCAAAGGGGTAAGCTCAATGTTTTTTCGTTTGGGTTTGTTTACTTTCTCTTTTTTTGCATCGTTCCCTGTCGTATTGAGTTTAACAGCAATTTTAAAAAGTTTAAGCGTAGGGAGCATAATGAAGTCAAGAGCTTTTGACTCTCTTGCTAAAATCTCTACGGTCTGTCTTAATCCCAGTTTAGAATTGGGTGCTACAGCAAGGGTAAACCAAATATTGAAAGTGTGTTCTCTCTCATAGTTGTGTGACACTCCTGGGTGAGCATTAATTACCTCTACAGCAGAATCAATATCTTCTCTTTTTATTTTAAATGAGATGAGTGAGGAGCTATATCCTAAACGTTTGGTGTCAAAAATAGGAGAGATTTGCCTTATGATTTTTTTATCTTTCTCTTCGTTAAGTATCTCTATAATTGTCTCTTCATTACTTCCTAACTCTTCTGCAATTTCAGCAAATGGTCTTGGAGATAAAGGGAATTTTTTTTGGATGATGGAGAGTAGTTCAGATTTCATAACTGCACCCTTTTTATAATATTTTTAGATTTAAATATTATAAATCTTTTAGAGAGAAATATCTTTGATGTGTATCAATTATTATTTAAAATATTGGGTAATAAATGCCTCAGTTTTTTGTTCAAAAAATTCCATGCGTGCTTTTCCCTTTTTCATACTTTTTCGTAAGGCTTTCATTTCAGCTAAAAATCCTTCTACTTGAGAAGGAATAAGTTGTTCAATATAGTGACGTAATCGTTTTGCAAGGGCAGGGGAAGCACCAGAAGTTGAGACCGAAATGGTTAAGTCACCCCGTTTAATGTAAGAGGGAAAAATGAAGTCGCAGTAGGCAGTGTTGTCAACAGAGTTAACCAGTATGCGACTGCTTCGACTCTCTTCGTAGATGCTTTTGTGGAGTTCTACTGTGTCTGTAGCAACAATAACAATGTCAAAGCCATCAATGTCTCCTGTTTCGTAGCATCTCTCTTCGACAGTGAGTGAGTGTTTGTTAGCCAAGCTTAAAAAATTTGGAGAGAGTTCTTCTGCAATAATATGAATGTCATGACTAAAGTCAAGGAGTTTCTCTAACTTTTCAAGAGCAATAGCCCCTCCACCAATGAGTAAAATTTTTCGATTTTCAAGTGAAAAATAGGCTGGAAAAAAAGACACTATTTATCTCCTTCTAGTGCCAGTTTGGCTTTAAAAATATCAATACAGTTGTTACACTCTTTAACACTGTTGGTAGCAACAATCATTACTAGTGTATCTAGATTTATAATTTTGACTTTTTGATTTTCAACTTCAATAATATTTTCTTTTTTAAATTTGCTAATAATACGTGAAAATGTCTCTGGACTAATGTTCAAAATACTGGCAATTTCGTTGTTTCTTAGACGATTAAAAATGGATAGCTTTTCAATCATCAAATCGGCAACTTTGGCTTCTGATGAGAAAATGGTCTCTTTATGAACCAGAGATGAAAGCACCATGACTTTACTTGTGAGAGACTTAATTAACCCCAGTGAGAATTCTTTGTTATCAAGGTACTCATAGACTTTGTCAAAGTGCAGTAGACCCATCACTCCATCGCTTAAAAATTCGCAGGTGACAGGAAAAGGCTCTTTTTCAAAACAGGCATACTCCCCAATGGTATTGGGTGCTGACATTCTTTTAATCTGTACTTGTGAACCTTTTGGAGAGGTTTTGTAGAGTCTTATTGTTCCCTCTAATAGAATATAGAGGTAATCACTCTCATCACCTTCATAAAATACAATACTGTTTTTTGTAAATTTCTTTATATAGATACTGTCATGTAGTTCTTTGTGGAATTTTTCATCCAAATCTGAGAACATTGAGATATCTTGAATCTTTATCATTTATCTGCCTTATGACTTTTATTAATTATACTAATCTTATGTTAAACTTTTATAAAATGAATCATTATTGTTTTTCAAACCAGTTTAATTGCTCTCTTAACTCTACAACTTTACCTACTACTATGAGTGCAGGTGTGGGTAAATCTTTAGCCAATTCCCAGATATTTTCTAGTGTACCAATAATAGTTTTTTCATCTTTGGTTGTTCCTCTACTAATGACAGCCACAGGATAATCTTTTGGTTTGCCAATCTCTATGAGCTTTTGGCTAATATGTTTGAGACGATGAAGTCCCATCAAAAAGATAATGGTGTCATCACTTTTAAAGTTTTCCCAAGTTATTTGTGACTGCTCTTTGTTTTTAGACTCATGTCCTGTGACCACTCTAAATGAGACGGTAATGCCACGATGAGTTACAGGAATTCCTGCATATTCAGGTACAGCAATGGCAGAGGTAATACCTGGGATGAACTCAAACTCTATGTCACGTTCATAAAGGTAGATTCCCTCTTCTCCTCCACGTCCAAACACCAAAGGGTCTCCACCTTTTAGACGAACCACATTTTCATGTTTTAATGCATTTTGATAAATTACCTCATTTATCTCATCTTGTGGCAAAGAGTGATGTCGATCTTCTTTTCCCACATAGACAAATTCACAACCATCTTTTGCTTCCTTTAAAATATCAGGATTGGCTAATCTATCATAAATAATTACATCAGCCTCACGTACCACACGTAATGCCTTAACTGTTAGTAACTCCATGTCTCCTGGTCCTGCTCCTGTTAAGTAAACCATTGTTTCCTCCTCATAATTTTATTTTTTTTTCGTATCTTTTTGCTCATAAATAAAGATACCTGATGGATGTTTTACTTGAAAAATTTCACGTTCTAAAAACCACTCATTGGTATTAATAATATTTACTTGGTTAGCATCGTTAACTGAAACATAAAGGTTTGAGTCAAGATTTGACCAACGTACGTGTAGCACCTTACCATTAAATTTGAAAGTTTTTATGATTTTCAAAGTTTTAGTATCTATGATTTGAATGGTGGGGAAATCTTTCCCAGAAAAGGTTACTGCCAAGTGTTTTTTGTCAGGGCTAAGTGCTGTAAAAACAGGTAGACCTTGCACTTCTATGTTTTTAATAAACTTGAAATCTTTGTCATAAACCATGACAGCATTGTCTCCTACAGCAGGAATGAAAGTCTTCTCTTCACTCAATGACCAGAAGCCGAAGTGTGGGACTTTAAGTACAGGTTTATTGTCTTTTGCTGTTACTTTTATCTCAGAAAATTTCATGCTATCTAAGTCTATGACTCCAAATGCTTTGGTTAAAAAGAAACCAACTATATAAGTATTATCTTTTATCATCGCATCGAAGGGCATTTCTCCTACTTTAAACTCTTTAAAGGTTTTAAATTTAGGCAGACCTTTTCCAAAGTTTTCATCTTTTAAAACTGTAACTTTGTCGTTGTCCATCTGTGCGAAAACCAGCATGTCCTTATAGATTTTAATCCCTACATTTTTAGAACCTGTTTTTATTTTATCTATTGGCTTTAGGTCACGGGTCAAAATATCTACCGATTTGTCATCGTAGTTGGCAACGGCTACATAGTTTTTACCAATGACAAACCCAATGGCACTTTTAGAAGTTTTATACTCCTCTAAAACCTTTTCGCTTTCAGGGTCAAAGTGTACCACATAACCGTCACGCGAAATGAGGTAGGCATCTTTTCCGTCAAATTTAATGATTCCATGGTTCATGTTGTGCATGTTTTTCATGTGTGACTTGGTTAAACCTTTGTAGATGATGGCTAAGGATTCACTCTCTCGTTCTACTACAAATACCTTCTCCTTAGCACTAGGAGTCTCTGCAAATAGGAGGGCTGTTGTTAATAGAGTTAATATTATTTTTTTCATATTTTATTTCCTTTTATTTTATATCTGTTAAATAACATGATGGGTCTTCTGCCCACATATCTTCATGTATGGCATAGGCACGGCTTCGTGACCCTCCATTACAGATTTCCAGATATTTACAATCTGTACATTTCCCACCCAATACTCTAGGGTGAACGCGTAATTTTTGTAGCAGTTCAGAGGGTTCGTTTGTCCAGATGTCTGAAAAATCTTTTTTAAAGATATTGCCAATTATTGTAGGAAAGAATGGGTCAGGTTTGACATTTCCTTTTGCATCTATGTTGAGTAGTTTTCGTCCAGCTGAGTTTCCACCCCATGCAAGCAGTCTACGCTTCATCTCCTCTGCATGTTCAGAGTACTTCTCTTTAAATTTATCATAAAATAAAATGGCATCCATCTCCATGTTTCCTGTAACAATTTCAAGGTCACGCTCATCTGCATGGTACTCAAAGGCTTTCTCTATAATGTAGTTTACAGCTGTGACTCTCTGCTCTTTGCTTAAGTCCATCTCCAAGTTCTCTAGTCCACGACCAGAGTAGACCAAGTGCGATATGTAAACTTTTGGAATGTTATGTCTCTCTGCTAACTCAAAAATAAATGCCAAGTCATTGTATGTGTCTTTGGTAAGGGTAAATCTAATTCCTACTTTAGTTCTTTCATACGAGTTGAGTAGGTCAACGGCTTTCATGGAGGCATCAAATGAACCTTCAAGCCCACGAAAGGCATCGTGAACCTTTGGGCTTCCATCGATGCTAATACCTATGTAGTTAAAGGTATCTAAAATTTTCTCAGCATTACTCTTTTTAACATAGAGTCCATTGGTTGAGAGGTAGGTCACAATGCCCAATTCTTTACAGCGTTCGGCTATGTCGTAGATGTCATGACGCGTCAAAGGCTCACCACCAGAGAAGATAAGAAATTTAATTCCATTCTCTTTGAGTTTAGGAAGCGTCTCCATGATTTTCTCGGTAGACAAAGTATCTACCGAGTCAAGTTCTGCTTTTGAGTAGCAGTGTAGACAAGAGAGATTACATCGGTTGGTAAAGTTCCAAATGGCAATGCTTCCGTTGAGTACCCTTGCTTGTTTATCTTCTAGAACAGACTTTAAGAGGTTTGAGAGTCTAAACATTATTTTTTCTCCTCTTTTGTTGTATTGGTATCGGTGCTACTGTTGCTCTCAGGTGCATAAGAGAGAATGTAGTCAGTAATGGCTGTTAAATTATTTTCTGAAAGTGTAAATGCAGGCATGGCATTTCGTCGGTAGCCAAAAACTTTAGAGACCGATTTGGGGTCAGTAATCATCGCTTTAATCTCATCGGCATTTCGTTTAGAAGAAATCTCCTCAAAAGAAGGTCCAAAAGCCATAGCTGTCTGGTGGTGACACCCCCAGCAGTAGGTTTCAAAAACTTTTTTTCCACTGTCAGAAAAAACAGATGTTGTCAATAACGCCATAAATAAAACACTATGTAAAAGAGTTTTTATTTCTCTCATGGCATCTCCTTATTATTTATCTTGCAACAATGATATCATGCTTCCAGCAACGAACTCTTGATGTAGAACAAGTTCTGTTTTTATAATTTATGGTTATTATTTTTATTTGTTTTTCTTATATCTTGACCTAGGTCAATTTCTTAAAATTATAAATAGGATAATATTACTCTTAATTTAAAAAGGAGCATTTATTATGTATCGACTACTTACGCTTTTATTGTTGTTATTATCTCAATCGTTTGCTACTGACCTTAACACGTGTAAAGGTTGCCATCCTGTTATCTATAATGAATTTCAAGAATCTTTTCATAAGAAATCAACAGTAAAAGAGGACAAAGTCCATAAAGCTGTTTGGGACAAACATCCAGCTAAAAAGAAAGACAATTACAAATGTGCCAAATGTCATGCACCCGAAGAGACCAAGGCAAATACACATCAGGGCATCACTTGTATCTCTTGTCATGCTATTACAGCGATAGAAAATCACCCTAAAGCCAACAAAAATGTCTATGAGACTAAAGACAAAACACTCTATTCTGCTCAAAAAGGGATGGAAGATAAAAAAGTAGTCTACAAAGAGAAAAGTTCATGGTTTGGTTTAGTTAAAGAGACTACTGGGTCACCTTATCATGATATTGACTACCGTAATAAAGATTTTTACACAGGTAAAATGTGTATGGGTTGTCACTCACATAAACAAAATGGAAAAGGTTTTGACGTTTGTAGAACCGATATGAAAGGTGCTGAGAGTAAAGAGAGTAACTGTATTAGTTGTCACATGCCAAAAGTACAAGGTTCTGCTACGACAATTAGAGAGAGTAAAACACATGCATTTCATGGTTTTGCTGGGGTAAGAAATGCTCCTGAAATGTTGGCTAAGTATGTTAAGTTGAGTTATGAAAAATCTAAAAATGGTTTTAAAATTCACATAGAAAATAAAGCTCCTCATAACCTTTTAACCCATCCTTTAAGAGTGGTTCAGTTAAAAACTACGCTTAAACGTGAGGGGAAAAAAGAGACCTTGAAAACAGAGACTTTTGTCAAAGTCATAGGAACAGAGAACAAACCATCCATGCCGTGGTTGGCAACACAAGTGGTTAAAGACAATATGATAAAAGCCAATGAAAAGAGGGAGGTTGTATTTGAAAAAGAACTACAGAGTGGAGATGAAATAGAGACAATTTTGGGCTACTATGTGGTTAATCCAAAAGCAGCATCAAAACTTGGATTAGAGAATGAAAAAGAGCTTACAAGCTTTATTCCATTAAAAAGCAGTTATTTTAAAGTTAAATAGGTTTAAAACTTGACATTAGTCAATGTTTTTACTATTACATATAAATATAATACAAAAAAATAGAAATAGGAGATATTATGTCTGAATTAGTAAAAAATGAATTAGAGGTTATGGGTGCAACTGTACCTTTTTGTACTTACACTGTTGAAGAGACTCAATACTTTGAGTTCGATACTTCAAAATGTGGACCACCAGACCCAATGGTAAATGCAATGGCTGGGTTAAAACTTATTGACAGTGCTGACAAAAAATTGGTAATGATTAACCACAAGTTCCCAGGAGGGCTTATTGGTAAGATTGGTGACAACTATAGTCATACAAAAGAAGAGATGGAAGATGGACGAATAAAAATTACATTCTCCTATATTGCAGGAGAGAGTGAAAAAGCTGACCTTAGCAAAAACACTTGTGGTGGTTAAAAAGCAATGTTAGCCATAGGTAAAGATTTTGCACCTCCACTGAAGCTTATTGCCCCTTATTTTAAAATAGGGGTAAGCTTTTATCTTGTTGCAATGGTCGCACTACTTAATTTTTCAGCAACGTTTACTTTTCAAGAGATGGCAGTAGCTGGATGGGTTCACCTCTTTTTACTAGGGTTTGTAATGGTCATTATTTTTGGAGCAATGGCACAACTCATTCCTGTAGTTCTAGAGGTAGGACATGCCATTGTTGACCTTTACTATGTCATCTTACCTCTTTTAGGAGTAGGGACAATTGGTATGGTACTTGGCTTTTGGGTAGAACCAACGCTTCTTCCGTATGGAGGATTATTGGTCTTAATCTCAATGATTATCTTTGCCATAGAAGCCTTTGCCACACTGAAGAAGACAGAAAATCGTACGTTAACGGTAAAAACTGTTGCTGTAAGTAATGGCTTTTTATTGCTTGGAATCTTGACTGGTTTTGCCATTGCTTTGGGCTTAAGTGGCGTTGTTGCCATTGATGTTGAGAGCATGTTAAAAGCTCATGTCTATGCTGTGTTGGGTGGTTTTGTATTGCTGACCATCATGGGACTCTCTCTAACACTCATTCCCATGTTCTCTTTGGCACATGGATTTGACGAGACACCCATAAAACGAGGCTTTAACTTAGTTACCATTGGCGTAGCCATAGTCTTTTTCGGAGCATTGTTAAGTTTTCAAATACTTCAATGGCTAGGATATATCACAACCCTTGCAGGGGTACTGTTCTATATGCAACAGATTTATATTATCTATAAACTCACCGTTAGAAAAGAGTTAGACATCTGGGCAAAATCGATGCTCTTTAGTTTCTCTTCATTGGGACTCTCTATCTTTTTAGGAGTTATCTCTTTTTTACCAGAGATTAGTGAGTCATGGTTGCATAGCTCAGTTTGGTTCTTTATGTTGGGGTTTATTGGGTTTATTATCAATGGGCATCTTTACAAAATAGTCCCTTTCTTAGTTTGGTTTGAGCGTTTTTCACCATTGGTTGGTAAAGAGAAAGTTCCAATGTTACATGAGATGTATCCAAAAGAACAAGCGACCATGATGTTTTGGTACAGTTCCATAGGCACACTATTTGGTGGCATTGGGCTGTTGGTTGAAAATGATTTTTTATTTAAAGCAGGGGTGACGCTAATGATTGTAGGTGCAGTATTTCTCTACATGTCAATGTCAAAAATGCTAGGGTATGGAAAATAGATAAAGGAATAAAATGTGTAATATAACAAAAGAGCAAGTTTTTGAGGCAGTGAGTACGGTTATTGACCCTGAGGTTGGGTTTAACTTGGTAGAGATGGGACTTATCTACGATGCTATTGTAGAAGAGAGTTGCAATGTAGTGGTCATCATGACCCTCTCTACTCGTGGTTGTCCTCTGCATCAGATGATTAAACAGTGGGTACAAGAGGCTGTTGAAAAACTCGAAGGTGTAAACATGGTCGAAGTAGATGTTGTCTGGGAGCCTGAGTGGAACATCTCCATGGCAGATGAGCATGTACGCGAAAAACTTGGAGGAGGAATGCCTTCTTAAAACACTAGGTGGAGTTGTATAAGTAGAAAATGAAGTTGATAAAATTGATAGATATCAATGATAAGTAGTTTTAAACTCTCTATAATATGAACAATATATAATAAATTTTATCATATTTTAAGGAGAGATTTTATGGATGTAAAACATTATTATAACCCTCATGGCGAAGAGATACTTGATGAAAAAATATTTGGTGGTTCACCCACTGGATTTGTAGACTTTAACCGTTCAAAATACCGTTGGGACAGTAATATATATGACCTTATGAGTGCCAATACTTGGTTTCCCTCAGAGGTTAATACCAGTAGTGAAAAGAAAAACTTTGAGAAGCTAATGGAGAATGAACAGGCTATATACAAGATGACCTTTGCACAGTTAAGTTTTAATGACTCGGCTCAAGAGGAGTATTTGAGTGATTTTAGACGACTTGCCAACAATCGTCTGGTGAAGTCTGTCATCTCTTTACAGATTATGCAAGAGGTGAACCACTCAAAAAGTTATGCTGTGTTGTTGGATGCGTGTGGAAACTCAGATGAGGTTTTCAACCTCTACAAACATGATGATGCACTGAACCTTAAAAATCAAAAGATTGCTGAACAGTTTGCACGTCATATTGATGGAAATTCAGTAGATAAGATGCTTTTAAGTGCTATGGCAAGTGTCAATTTAGAAGGCATCTACTTTCTTTTAGGCTTCTCCTATATCTATCTGCTTGGCGACAAAGTCCCTGGGGCGAGAGATATGATAAAATTTATTGCTCGTGATGAACTCAATACCCATTTGCCTCTGTTTGCCAATATTTTTAAAACGATTCAAAAAGAGAATAAGATTCAAACCTCTACAATAGATACGGCGTATACCATGATAGAAGATGCTGTTAAGATAGAGCTGGAGTATGGTAACTATCTTTTACAAAAGTATCCAATTATGGGAATAACGCCAGAGCTAATGGAGCAAACGGTACATAACTATGCGAATGACCGACTAAAAAAGATTGGACTTGAACCAATTTTTGGTCAAAGCAATACCACTTACTTACAGAAATTAGTTACAAAACATTTAGAGATGAATGAGGTGAAAAGTAATTTCTTTGAGAGTAATGTCTCTAATTATGCAAAGTCTAGTATTGACCTAAACGATTTTTAAGATAAGTAACTTTTTTAGTCAATAGTTTTGATAACCTCTTTTAGAATAACTTGTTTTTTAAATAGGCTATCTTTAAGTGTTATCACCGATTGACAATCTTCTTTTGCAAAACGAACATACATGGTAGCTTTAATGGTATCACCCTTTTTTAATGCGACTTTATATTTAACCGTTTTGCTCTCTTTCGCATTAAGATTTGTCGCTTCTCCACTATAGGCTGTTGCAGGAATAATGATTTTTTTCCCATTTTTATCTTTGAACCGATACTCAAAAAATACCTCTTTGTCTTCACGAGGTTTTGTTTTATAGTTTTTCCAAATCTCTTTACCTTCTCGTAGAACTTTTACTTCTAGGTACTTTACTCGTGCAGGTTGTACAATGAGTGGATGTCCCATTTTATTGGTTAGTTTAACTTTTAGTGAATTATTGGTTGTGCTAATATTAATATCTAATCCCGTTGCTCTAAACTCTTTATCATAAATACCAAGGAACTTGTGACTTGCATGATGTCCTCTGGTTTTTTTGTCCATTTTTTCTGCACCACCAGCAATCTCAGGCATGTGGCATTCAATACATCCAATACTATCTTGGTTTTTATCCATTGCTCTAAAAATAGTGACATTATTGTCGTTGAGTTTATGAGAGTGACAGCCCATACAGACTTTTTTACCATAGATAGGGTTTTTACTAGAGGAGTGTTTGTCGCTGTCATCAGGATTGTCCAGTCGTCCATAGAGGGTTGGTTTAAAATTTTTAGCCTGTCTTGCCTTGGTATTAATATTGAATTTATGAGCTGTTTTAACATAAGCGATAGTGTGACAGAAGTAACAGCTAATTGCATCTGTATGCGTTTTGTTATTTTTATCTGGTCGTGCTGTTCCTGCAATTAAATCATTTAGATTGTTTGCCATTGGCATGTGACAAGTAGCACAGCTATATTTTTTATCATCAACTTTATCAGCTATTTTTCGATGTAACTCATCATTAAAATAACTTTTTACATGAGCTGAACTTTGGTACTCTTCATAGATTTTTTCATGACACTCATTACAGGAATGATTGTCTAAATATTTATTTTGAGCTTGAAGAAAAGATAGCAGAATAAGAAGAGAAAATATGGCTTTCATTGGTGATACTCCTAAATAACTCTTAGGGAAACCTACCTATATACTCACGATTAGAAAGAAGAGGTTAATCATTATATAAATAGGTTTCACTAAAAATTATTGGACATGGGTCGAAACCCATGTCTTGCTATAACAAGTACTAATTAAGCACCTGGAATATGTTGTCTGTGTTCAACAGAATATGTAAATGTTGGAGTTGTTAGGTTCTCAATGTACTTAACAAACTCACCAGTTTTAGAGTTGTAGATACCAATTCTACCAGTAGTCCACTCAGAAATCATTGTCCATTCACCATGGTTAGCAGGCTCAGCATGAAGCAATCTTGGTTGAACAGGATTTTTAACAGCAGCACCTAACTTATCAGGCATAGGCATTAACATCTCTTTAGACATTTTAGAAGCTACTTCATTTACAGGAACTGGCTCATGTTGAGTTGCATCCCAAGTTTGAAGAACTTTTTTAGTCTTAGCGTCAATAAGTTGACCCTCTTTCTTACCAACTTTAATGATTTTATCTACTTCTAAAGTATCTTTGTTAATCAAATGCACTTCGTTATAGAATTCAGGTTTACCAAGTACACAGTCAGACCAAAGGTACGGTGTATCATGAGCAGTACCTACGAAAAGACCACCACCAGCAGTTTTAACGTGCTTAACTACTTTCCATGAACTGTCCCAAATTACAGTGTCACCAAAGTTCATACTTTGTGTAGCGTGAAGCTGTTTTTTCTGACCTTTTGAGTACCAAGAAGAACCTTGACCTGGGTGTGGCTTAGATTTCTTACCTGTATGTACTTTTGCAGCCAAGTTTTTGTTTTTAAAGTCAACAATACCAACAACATCAGACCCTTGAGAAGCAATCATGAAGTAACGACCAAAGTCTTCACCTTCATCTTCGTTTAAGAATGCATCGTGAAGAATTTTACCAATATTTGGAATATCTCCTACAATTGGGAAGTCAGGTTTAGAGTAATCAATAATGTATGTATGTCCACCATCTTTAAGTGCCATTGCGAAGTATGGTCCGTAAGGTGTGTCTGCAAGAGAAGCAACTCTTGACGGTCCAATTTGTCCATCAGGGTCAATAACTCTACTTGTATCATACGCTTTTAACGGCTCAAGTGTTGTAGCATCACAAAGTACTGCACCACCTGGGTTGTAGTTACCTGCAATTACATATTTACCATCTGGAGAAACTGCTAGTCCTCTTGACTCTTGTCCAACTTGAACCGATGCCAATGCTGGTTGTCCTGGAGCACCAATATCGAACATGGTTAACTTACCTGAACGAGAAATTGAGTAAGCATATCTTGGGTTCTTTTTATTGGTTACGGTTACGTGAACAGCAAATCCAGCTTTATGACGTGAAAGTACTTTTCCTGTAGTTGAATCAATAAAGTCAACCAAAGATGCATCTCTCTCTGTTGCAAAAGTAATGTCTAGAACAGATTTTACTTCTGTTGGTTTTGGATACTTTTTAGCCAAGGCTTCACGGTCTGCCATAACTGTCCAAGTTTTTTTAACTTCATCTAGGTCAAGAGTTAACTCAACAGTATTTTTCCAATCCATCAGCCAGTCAATCATACCAGCTGCATCATCTTTAGAGAAGCTAGAGTTCCATGCTGGCATTGCTGTATTGTCAATACCATTCATAATTCTTTCAGCTAAGAATTCTCTACTTTTTTTCTTTAATGCTTTTGGTCTAAGGTCAGAACCAACACCACCTTGGTGAATTGGTCCGTGACACCCTTGACACTCTTTCTCAAATTTCTGTGCAAAATCCATAGTTGATGAACCTGCAAAAGAGAAACTTGCTGTTAATGCTGTAGCAGCTACGATACTTAAAAGTTTGTTTAATTTCATTTTTTACTCCTTACTTCTAAATTTCCCTATTTTTATTAAGTCAATTTAGATAAAATCTTGAGTCTGTTTATCAGACAACACGTTTTAAAGTGGGGCTACGCCAAGCCCCATTCTTCTAGTCTTTAGACTATTTTTGATTCTCTAATCTTTTCTTTTCAGACTTATAAATCCAGAACATAGGTAAAATAATTATCGTATGCAAAAAGATGGTTAGGGTTAATGGACCCTGATTTAGCCAACCAAAAAAGCTTGGTACAATATCTGTAAATGGTTCAAAAAACATCAAATCTCCTTTATGTTAAATTTGTTGGACAGACACAGAGGTCTGTCCCTACGGTTATGCTTCTTGAGAAGCTTTTCCAATTGTAAGTAAATCCCAAACAAGATAGATGAACCCTACGAATGTTACTACACCCATAATGGCTCTCCAAAGTTGTGCCTGAATGTACCAAGGTAAGTTTTGAGCTGCAAAGAATGCATTCCATGTAGCACCCATTTCACCTCTCTCAACCATAACTTGTTCATATCCTGCAATGGTTAACGCAATGGTCATACCAAGAACACCAAAGGTGATAAGGAAAATACCCATTTTAGATTTGAATGTTGATTTCAATCTCTCTACACCATACGCTTTTTGAACACCATAGTACATCATTCCAATAAGGATAGTTGCATATGCACCAAAGAACGCTAAGTGACCGTGTGCTGCTGTAAACTGTGTACCGTGTGTATAGATGTTTACTTGTGGTAATGTGTGGAAGAATCCCCAAATACCAGCACCTAAGAAGTTACCAAAAGCATTAGTTACAATCCATGCCATTGCAGGACTATTTGTAATGACTGATTTTGCTTCACCTCTAGCTTCTGCAGCACCTTGCTCTTTACCCCAATCGTAGAGGACATGAACAAACATTGCAATGAGTGGAACTGGTTCTAGTGCAGAGAACAATGCTCCGATTTCCCACCAGTACTCAGGTGTACCAATCCAGAAGTAGTGGTGACCCATTCCAAGAATACCTGAACCAAAGAGCATAAGAACTTCAATCCATAACCACATCTCAACGATTTCTCTTTTCGCACCGATTAGTCTAATAAGAGCAAATGCTGCTAAAGTACCAACAAATACTTCCCAAGTAGCTTCAACCCAAAGGTGTATAACCCACCACCACCAGAATTGATCCATTGAGATGTTATCAGTGTAGAACATACCTGCTAAGTAGAGACCTGCAAGTGCCAGTAAGTTAGCAACCATAACGGTCATAATTCCTGTTTTTTCACCAGCCATATAGGTCATGAAAACGTTGTAGTAAAATATAAGAACGACAACAACAATACCAATATCTGCCCATCTAGGAGCTTCAATGTACTCACGACCTTCATGAATAAGCCATAAAGACATTTCCGAACCAGAACCAACTTGAACAAAAATGTATACAAGTACAACTACGGTAACAGCTGCTGTAAGTACCCAAAATCCTAACTTTCCAAGACCAATTCCAACACCTTCATGTCCAGTCTCTTCGGTTAACATCATATAGGTTGAACCAATCATAGCGTATAACATCCATACAACAAGTGCATTGATATGTACCATTCTAGCTACCGAGAAGTCAAAAATCTCAAACAAGAAACCTGGAGCTATGAATTGAATTGCAGCAATAAGTCCCATAAGTAGTTGAGCACCAAAGAGTATAAGTGCTACTCTAAAATACATCATTCCTAATTTTTGACCTTCACTTGTCAAACTGTGTGTTTTTATACTAGTGAGCATTTGTTGTTCCCTCCTCTATACCAAAGTTTCTTGGGAAACCATTTGTATCAATAGAACTCATATGTTTTAAGAATGCTACTAATCCTTTAGCTTCATCTGCTGTGATTCCAAGGTCTGGCATCATTCTTGCATGTGTAGGATAGTCTGATGGATGCTGTAAGAACTCAGCCATCGCTTCCTCTTTTGTATTCTTAGTTGTCATTGCTTGCATTGTTCCACCATCTTTCCATGCTGGGTCAATCCATGCTTTAGTAAGATCTGGAGCGTAATATGCACCATTTCCTAAAAGCGTATGACAGTTCATACAGTTTTTCGCTTGAGATGTAAGTTTTCCAAGGTGTAATAATTCTCTTGCCTCTTGGTCACTCCATTCTTGTCCAAAAAATGGTTCTTTTGCACCAATTACTGGAACTTCATGTCCTCTCTTTGCACTCATCTTATAATCAATATGGTGGTTGATTACAGTTGGGGCAGGAACTCTTTTATGGATACCTGTTTTTATACCTTCTTTTAGCTCTTCATCAGTACCCATACTAATTTGACCTAAAGTATCAAAAGTTAGCCAGATAAGTAACATAGACGCAAATCCTGTTACCCATGCAGCTGATCTACGCCAAAACGGAATACTTGTCCAGACCGATAGATTTTCGTTTGCCATGTCTCCTCCTTAAATTTTTTGTTCTGCTTTATCAGAACTCTCTGCATATCTTTTTTCAGAATCTTCAATTAATTTAAAATATAAATGGGGAATAAATAGATAAGCTATCATAGTTACCATTAGTACTTTTGAGGTAAAAGATTCACTCTGAATCATAACCGAGAGGTCATATAAGCAATAAGTTTGTAATGCCCAAAATAGATATCCAAGTTTCATCCATTGTTTAGAGAAAAATCCCATTTTTGCTAACGTTATTAACGCAGCGTATCCTACACCAAATACAAGTACAAGTGTAGAGACAATAAAGATAGGTAAAAACATCTCTGTTGCTATCTCTGGTCTTAAGATAAGTTCTTCAACCATAACGGAATCCTTTGAATATCTGTTTTTTTAAAGCATATTGTATTATCTCTTGTTGCAGAAAAGAAAATATTGATGTGTATCAAATAAGAAGAAAAAACTTTTTTTATAATTTATTATAACTATAAGTAATAAGTAGAGTCTTATTTGACTAAACATCGAGCTGTGTGAAAAGGTCTTGAGTAGTTTGGAGAGACAAAAACATCTCCTTCTATAGCCCATTCATTGGCTTTTGAAACATCGACAGATTGTGCAACTTTTCGTTGAGCTCTGCTTTCACAGATAATTGTCTTTCCTTCATTAAAAGCTAATTTCACTTCAGACATTCTGTCGGTTGTGATTTTAAAGTGCATACCAATGGCTACGCTAAGAAACATACCAACGCTTATTAAGCCTTTTTTGACACTCTCTTTAGACATAAATGGTCTGGTAGTTACAAAGAGTGTAACAGCCAAGATAATAAATGCAATAAAGAGGTATCCACCTTCGAGTTCTAAAAATTTTTCCATGAGGTTACTCCTGTTTTTTAACAATGTTAACACAATAGCCAAAAGAGACTATTGATGCATATCAATAACATTTGAAAGAAAAAAATCTATACTAAAGTAAAATATAATAAGAGAGAAAATAATGAAAAATTATCTATTTATCGCACTCAGTCTTGGACTTACATTTATGGCATTCATGGCTTTTCAACAGGCAAAGCCTACTCCTAAAGCTCCTATCTATAAAGAGGTTCAAAAGTACTCTCCTTACTATATGGACAAGCGTTTTGGGGGTCTTCAAATCATGAGTAGAGTTGATGAGTCTTTCAAAGAAAAACCAACAAACATGGAACTTTTTCATCGTTTAGAGTTTTTAGAAAAAGAGTGGGGGAAAACACATTTAAAGGTAGTTAACAATCAACTAGAAGTCATGGACAACAATGCTTCAACCATTGCAACGATTCCTCTTAGCACACCAAACAATAGCAGTTTTGTACACAGCTTTTACGGAATATAGTTTATGAATCCAATTATTATGACACTTATTTTTTCAGTTGTAATGCTAATGTTTATGGCTTTTCCAGCCATTAAGATAGTAGAGTGGATAGAGAAGAAAAATCCCCTCTCTCCTAAAGTTAAAAATTTTCTGACTATTTTGCTCACTGTGGTTCTTTCGCTTAGCATAGGAATTTTTTTGCAAATGGTTTAAAAATTTTGTTGTAAGGCTAAATTAAGCCACAGCCTGAAGTTTAATCCCAAAAGAGTTCAAGACTTTTAAAATTGTATCAAACTTAGGTTTCGCTCCTTTGTGAAATGTTTTGTAAAGACTTTCACGTCCTAACCCTGTATCTTTAGCAATTTGTGTCATTCCTTTTGCTCGTGCAATGTCACCAATAGCAGAGAGCAATTCGTCCATATCTCCATCTTCAAGTATTTGGGAAAGATACTCTGCAATAACTTCTTTGCTGTCAAGATATTTTGCTACATCAAAGGTTTCTAGGTTGTTACTCATTGTGATACTCCTTTGCCATCTCTTTGGCTTTTTCTATGTCTTTAGATTGGCTAGATTTATCACCACCTACAAGCAAGACAATAATTTCGTCTCCTTGTTGTGTGTAATAGACTCTGTACTCTGGACCTGTTGTTATTCTAAGTTCGCTTACTTTGTCACCCAGACTTTTGTGGTCTCCAAAGTTACCTGCTCGTACTCGTTTAACTCTACGGATAATGGCAACTTTGCCTTGTACATCTTTGAGTTTAACTAGCCACTTAGAAAATAGGTCACTCTCTTTAACTTTATACATGGCTAGTGTATCTTAAAAGATACGATTTGTCAAGATGGATAGTTTTCATGCTTAACTCCTTATAGTAATTAAGTAAGTTTAACAGTAAATGTTTAAATTTATTAAAAATATGTCAAATTGTAATGTTTTTTTAAAGTTGAAGATTAATATAGTAGAATTAAGGTGTCGAGACTAATAGGTGAAAATCCTATTACATAAAGTTCGGAATAACTCTTTTTAGAACAATCCTAATTTTATTAATGTAAGAACAGACCAAGTGTGCACTCTCGAATGACTTCAATGTTGTCATGTTCAGGATAATCTGAAGCTGAACAGTGAATGAAAACGCGATTAATTCTTCGTCTAGGTTTTTTTAATAGCATAGCTTAAAGCCATATTTAACTATGATTAAACAAAAATATTAAGTAGGTAGTTACATGAGTAAAGTGTTAGATATAAACATTAATGATACATTGGTAAAAATGTTAGAAAAATATGAGATGGAAGTAAGTCAAACCGATGATTACTTTTTTGTAGATGGACTTTTCCCAGGAATTGTAGCACAAGCATTTGAGATGGAAGACTTTGGCGAGTCTGTAGTGGTTCAATTGGACATTACCATGCTGTTTCCAGAGCAACACTTTGTTGAGTCTTTTGTGGCACAAGCTGGAACGATTGAAGATGCAGTAGCAGACGCAATGGAGCAGTTTGAGGTGAATGTACTTCATGCGTTCATTATGGCGTTTTGGGGAAATGCAAAAAAAGAGGAGAACGGAGTAGGAACAGAAATCTGGGAGATAGACGGTCACCGTTGGCAGGCTGTTGTTTCTAACTATGGGTACAGAGGAGCAGAAGAGTTTGACGATGTCATAGATGACCTTGAAAATGTTTACGATGTGATTAAAGAAAATATTGTCTCTTACCCTTTAACCGAAAATATTTATGCCATAAGAACTGTTTATACAAATACTTCAGAGGGTGAAAACATGGTTGAAACTTATATTAACAACGAAGAGTTCCCAGCATTGAACGATGCAGTCTCAGCTTTAAACTGGAAATCATCTGAGCATTTTTATACAGTAAGAAATTTGGTACTAGTTATGAAATTAATTGATGAAGATATTAAAAAATAACCATTTTAAATAACAAATAAAGCCTTATTTAACTATGATAAGCCAAAGATTTTATAAGGTAAAAAAATGAGTAAATTGTTAGACGTTAACATAAATGAAAGATTAGTAGCATTATTTAAAGAATATGAGATGAATCTAGAGAAGGTAGAAGACTACTTTTTTGTAGATGGAATATATCCTGGGATTGTTGCTCAGGTATTTGAATTAGAAAAATTTGAAGATTCAATCGTAGTACAATTAGATTTAACCATGCTTTTTCCTGAGCATAGTTTTGTTGAGTCTTTTGTCTCACATGCACTAACACAAGAAGAGGCAATTGAAGATGCAATAGCTCAGTTTAAACTCAATGTTTTTCATACTTTCATTGTAGCATTTTGGGAAAATGCTAGAAAAGAAGAGAAAGGAATTGGAACTGATATTTGGGATATAAATGGTGAGCATTGGCAAGTCATTGTCTCTAACTATGGGTGTAGAGGCGTAGATGAGTTCTCAACAGCATTAGATGATTTAGATGACATTTTTTTAACAGTAGAGAAAAATTTGAAGAGTGAAAAATTAACAGAAAGTATTTATGCTGTAAGAACGGTATATACAAATACTGCTGGACCAGATAATGTTGTAGAAGCATATATCAATAATCAACCCTATACAAAATTACAAGATGAAATTGCTGATTTACCATGGAAGGAATCAAAGAACTTTTATGCTGTGAGAAATTTAGTTTTACTTATGAAATTAAGAGAAGATTCGTAAGAATTTCCTTTTATTTTTTTATATTCATCAATAAAACTTAACAATATGTAAAATTATAATAAATATAACTATAAATTAAAAAAGTTATGATAATATTTTTAAGTACTATTTAGTATAAACTAACATATAGGAAAGAAATATGTCAAAATTGAATATAAAACAAACTGTATCGGTTACACTAGCAACATCAATGTTGTTATTATCTGGGTGTGTATTAGATGATGATAATAATAGGAATATGGATACTAAAGCAGCATCAAGTTATGATGAATTTAAATCAGGATTAATTACAGCTGAGACATTAACCAGCTATATTGATGATTGGAAAAATAATAAACCAGCCAATGTAGCAGGTCGATTAGTAATCATTCAAGCTGGAGAAGCTAGTGGTGGCAAGTTTATTAAAAGTGTTGGTTCTGATGTTGTAACCTACAAAATTCCTGCTGGTGGAGCATGTGACCCTTCATATATGCGTCATGATGGTGTAGCCAATATACCAGGTGCAATGATTAGTGGTGACAGAATGGATGGCATGATTAATTCATTTCATTTAGACCCAGAGAAAGACTTTGTTGTTTTTGCTGTAGGTAAAGGTTCAACTAGCATGAGAGATGTAGTACGTTCTGTATGGTCTTTAAACTATTGGGGCTGGAATCATGATAGAGTTTCAATTTTAAATGGTTCTGTTGACTATGATTTTTCTACTTCAAGTGGGCTAAATAACTATTTGGTATCTACAGCAGCTACTCCTCCATCCAAACCCTCAACGTTTACAATAAAAACACTTCATACCGATAGAACTGACCGTCATATTTATATTGAAGACATGATGAAAATTGCAGCACTAGATGATAAAACAGGGTATTTTATTGCAGATGCAAGAGGTACTAAAGAGTACAGTGGAGCTAAGAAATCAAAATCGGTTAATAAAAATTGTGGTTCATCTCATAAAGAGCAGTGCTATAGTCCATATCAAGGTCATATTCGTGATGCTGTAGATTTTCCTTATACTGATTTGCTTCAACTTGATGACCAGTCAGAAGATGTGAATGGAGATGGGAAAATAGATAAGAAAGATGCTTCATACAAATTTAAATCACCAGCTGATTTAGAGGCATTGTTTGCTCAAAAAGGTTATAAAAAAGGTGATAAGGTCATTACCTATTGTAGAACAGGGCGTAAGGCTACACTTACTTCATATGTTGCAGATTTTGTACTAAATTATAAAACAGCAATGTACGATGGTTCTTGGATTCAATGGGGTCAAATGGCAAACAGAACAGATCTTAATGATACAACTATTTTACCTGTAGGAGATAAATGGATTACTGATGATCCTAAATATTCAGTTAATTTAGGTTACGTTGATACAATAAATACACAATCAGTTGGATTATATAATATTAAAAGTAATGCAACAACAAGTCAAAAAGTTAAACTTGAAGATCAAGCTTATTTAAAATAGATTTCTACTTAATTAAAGGTACTTAGTAGTTTAAGTGCTTTTAGTTAGAATCGTTTCATTAATATGTAATAATAATTTAATTAATAAAGAGAAAACCAATGAAACGATACGCCCCTTGGGAGAAGGCTTTTAATAAGATTGCCACTCCATTTGAACACTTTATACATGCCCAGACAACGACGGGTATGATTTTGATGTTTATGACTCTGCTCGCACTGATACTTGCAAACACGCCTCTAACCGAAAGCTATGCACATTTTTTTCATACAAAAATAGATTTTAATGTTGGCTCATGGCAACTCTCTCATACCCTTCACCACTGGATAAATGATGGTCTTATGGCTATCTTTTTCTTTCTGATTGGTTTGGAGATAAAAAGAGAGGTTTTGGTAGGTGAACTCTCAAATCTTAAAGTGGCTATTTTACCTATTTTGGCAGCCATCGGTGGTATGGTTTTTCCTGCATTAATCTACTTTGCGATTAATTCAGGAGGAGAGGGTGCATCAGGTTGGGGTATTCCCATGGCGACAGATATCGCCTTTGCCATTAGTGCTTTGGTACTTTTGGGCAAGAGAATCCCTACGGCACTGGTGACTTTTTTAGTGGCACTTGCCATTGTCGATGACTTTGGGGCTGTTTTGGTGATAGCCATATTTTATACCGAGCAGATTCATATGTTGCCTCTGGCTTTAGCAGGTGGGGCTTTTTTAATTTTGGTGGTATTTAACCGTTTTGGAATTCACATGATATTACCTTACTTCATTGTGGGGCTTTTCTTATGGTTTTTCATGCTTGAATCGGGTGTTCATGCGACCATTGCAGGGGTTATCGCTGCGATGGCGATACC
>Ga0256844_10000229_pt1 | contig 22418 bp, 21 predicted proteins | sample MusselsmetaG_FD_189100 | JGI IMG/M metagenome (GOLD analysis project Ga0256844, IMG submission 189100) | Mussel associated microbial communities from hydrothermal vent at the East Pacific Rise, Pacific Ocean - Mussels | ecosystem: Host-associated > Mollusca > Shell > Unclassified ... | reverse complement strand
AAAATATACCTTCTAAAATTGGGAGTTTTATTAAAACAGAAAATCCAGATGTAATTTGTTTTCAAGAGTATCATCCGTCAGGAGAAAAATTATTGAATTTCCCGTATAAATATGTAAAATTAGCCTCTTCTAAATCCAAAATCGGACAAGCAATTTATTCTAAATTCAAAATTATAAATAAAGGCTCTTTAGACTTTAAGCATTCTATAAATAATGCTATCTTTGTTGATGTTATAAAGGGATTGGACACTTTGCGAATTTATAACTTACATCTAGAAAGTCTAGGATTACGTGTAGATAAAGAAAATTTCGGTCAGAAATCATCCGAAAAATTAATACAGCGTTTGGGTAATGAATTTACCAAACAACAAGCCCAAGTTGAAGCATTAAATGAGCATCGTAAAACAGTAGAATTCCCTACAATTTTAGCAGGTGATTTTAATAATACAGCGTATTCCTGGACTTATAAAAATTTAAAAGGTACGATGAGAGATAGTTTTTTAGAATCGGGTAGTGGCTTTGGAAAAACATTCGATCTAAAAAAACTGCCTATGCGTATAGATTATGTATTTGCGGATGAAATATTTACAATAAACGAACATAAAAATTATAAAATCAACTATTCCGATCATTTTCCAATTATGGTTACTATCGGTCTTTAAAACAAGTACCTTATGAAAAAAGCATTATCAATTCTAACAATTTTATTTATCCTTAACGGATTTTCACAGCAAAAAGAATTATCGCTTAACGATGCCGTTTTGGGTTATTATAAAGGTCTGTATCCAAAAACGATGTACAGTTTGCAATTTGTAGATGATACAAAATATATGTATCAAGATGCTAGTGGTTATATTATTAAAGGAATCAAAACGGAAGATACTGAAACGTTAGATTTAGCTAGTTTTCAAAAAACATATCCCAATTTAGAAAGATTACCAAGATTAATGCAAGTTGATGGAAGTACGGTGGTTTTTCAAAAAGAGCATAGTATGGTTACTTACGATTATAAATCGGGTAAGGAATTAAAGCGTGTTTCTTTTGATGAGAAAGCTCAAAATAATGATTTTAGCGATAAAGCAAATGCCGTAGCTTATACGATTGATAATAATTTATATATCGCAACTGCAAGTAATTCAAAAATAGCAATTACCAATTATAGTGATAAGAATATCGTTTCTGGTCAGGCAATTGCACGTTATGAGTTTGGAATTTCAAAAGGAACTTTTTGGTCGCCAAACGGTAATTATTTGGCTTTTTATCAAAAAGATGAAACTTATGTAAGTGATTATCCGTTGGTTGATATTACGGAATATCCTGCAAAATTAAAGAATATTAAATATCCAATGGCTGGTCAAAAAAGTGAATTAGCAAAAATCGGAATCTATAATTTGGCAACAAAAGAAACTGTTTATTTAGATATCGATACTAGCGATGAGCATTATTTAACCAATCTTTCTTGGTCGCCAGATGAAAAGTATGTACTTGTAGCTGAAGTGAATAGAGGACAAAATCATTATTCGTATAATAGTTATAAAGCAAAAAATGGTAAAAAAGCCAAAACCTTGTTCGAAGAAAGTAATGAGCGTTGGGTTGAACCAGAAAATGATGCCGTTTTTTTACCGAATAGTGATACTGAATTTCTTTGGTTGAGTGAAAAAGACGGATTTAAAAATTTATATCTTCACGATACCAAAGGAAAATGCGACAGACAAGTAACCAATTTTGATTTTGTGATAAAATCAATTTTAGGTTTCGATAAATCAGGTGAAAACGTTATAGTAAGCGCAACGGGAGAAAACGGTACTGAAACGCATATTTATAAAGTAAATGTAAAAGAAGGTAAATCTACCAAAATTACAACAAAGAAAGGAACGCACAGGGCGCAATTAAAAGGAGATTACATTATTGATAACTTTAGTAATTTAACGACACCAAGAGAGATAAACCTAATTAATATTAACGATGCCAGTGTCGTGAATATTTTTAAAGCAACAAATCCGTTGGCAGATTATAACGTAGGAACAACCGAGTTTTTAACCCTTAAATCTTCTGATGGGTTTGATTTATATAGCCGAATGATTAAACCTGCAAATTTTGATCCTTCAAAAAAATATCCAGTATTAATCTATGTTTATGGAGGAACACACGCACAAATGGTAACCAATTCTTGGATGGGTGGCGCAAGTTTATGGATGTCTTCTTTTGCAACACAAAACGATTACATTGTATTTACGTTGGATAATAGAGGCTCGGGAAATAGAGGTTTTGCTTTTGAAAGTATTATTCATAGAAATGCGGGTGAAGCTGCCATGGAAGATCAGTTAAAAGGAGTTGCTTATTTAAAAGGATTACCTTATGTAGATGCTAACCGAATTGCGGTTCACGGTTGGAGTTATGGTGGTTTTATGGCAAGTTCTTTATTGTTGAGAAATCCAGCAGTATTTACAACGGCAGTTGCTGGTGGACCAGTAACAGATTGGAAATATTATGAAGTTATGTATGGTGAACGTTATATGGATACGCCACAAGAAAACCCAGAAGGTTATGCAAAATCTCGTGTAGGAAAATATATTGAGAATTTGGGAGATAATAAATTATTACTTATTCACGGTAGTGTAGATCCAACGGTTGTACCACAACACAGTATGACATTGCTTAAGGAAGCTGTTGAAAAACAAGTGCAAATCGACTTTTTTACTTATCCAATGCACGAGCATAATGTAAGAGGAAAAGATAGAGTGCATTTAATGACAAAAGTACTTAACTATGTGGTGGAGAATAATAAGTAGTTTGTAAAGTCGCTCAGAACGGAACTCAAAATAATAAAGTGGAACGGTATTTGTTTCTTATTTAGGAAACTTTTTCTATATTTGTAAAAAGGAATAAGTAATGAAGTCGAAATATAGAATTGAGTTATTAAGAGATGCTGTTGATTTTCTAAATGGTTTAGATAAAAAAGTAAGAGAAAAGATTTATTATAACTTGAAAAAATCTCAAATTAGTAATGACAATACTCTTTTTAAAAAACTGAATGATGAAATATGGGAATTTAGAACTTTATATAAACGGACTCAATATAGACTATTTGCTTTTTGGGATAAAACGGACAAAAAAGACACTCTTGTAATAGCAACGCATGGAATTGAGAAGAAAACACAAAAAACGCCAAAGAAGGAAATAAATAAAGCAGAAAATTTAAGAAAAAAATATTTTGACGAACTAAAAAAATAGAATTATGAAAACTACAAGTTTAGATACATTAATTGACAAGCATGTTGGAAAATTGGGAACTCAAAAAAGAGATAAATTTGAAAATGAATTACGACTTGACATATTAGGGGAAACTATAAAGAAAGCACGTAAAGAACGAAACTTAACACAAGAACAATTGGGGAAATTAGTTGGTGTAAAAAAATCTCAAATATCAAAGATTGAAAATAACTTAAATGATGCAAGATTTGAAACCATTTTAAAAGTTTTCAGAGCATTAAATACAAAAATACATTTTAATATAGTGCTTGAAAATCAAACTGTTGAAATAGTATAACCTGTGTAATAATCAAACAAAAAAAAGACCACTTTTTGTGGTCTTTTTTAAGATCATTAAAAATAATCTAATTTCTCTTTGCATCAATACGTGCTTGCGCAATATCAAATGCAGCTTGGTGTGTTGTAATATTTTTTTCTTCGGATAATTTAAAAATATCTAAAGTTGTATTGTAAATATTCTCTGTTTTTCTAATAATTTCAGCTTTATCATAACCTTCCAATTCGGCATACACATTAATTATTCCACCAGCATTAATTAAAAAATCGGGTGCGTAAGCAATTCCTTTTTCTTTTAATAATCTACCGTGTTTAATTTCATCCATTAATTGGTTATTAGCTGCACCAGCAATCACTTTGGCATTAATCCGATCAATAGTATTGTCGTTAATAGTTGCTCCAAGTGCACAAGGTGCATAAATATCGACATCCAATCCATAAATATCTAAATCGTGATGAATAGTAGCTCCATATTTTTTGCTCACATATTCCAATTGCTCTTTATTGATGTCATTAATGATAATTTCGGCACCTTCTTTAGTTGCTAAATCAACAATTGTTTCACCAACGTGTCCAATTCCTTGTACCAATATTTTTTTACCAGCCAAGTTATCTGTACCAAATTTGAATTTTGCTGCTGCTTTCATTCCCATAAAAACACCATAAGCAGTAATAGGAGAAGGATTTCCTGCGCCACCTTTACTTTCCGATATTCCAGTTACATAAGGAGTTACTTCACGTACAATATCCATATCGCGTGTTTCCATCCCTACATCTTCTGCAGTAATATATTTTCCACTAAGCGAGTGCACAAACTCACCAAATCTACGCATTAAAGCATCATTTTTTTGTGTTTTGGCATCACCAATAATAACGGCTTTTCCACCACCTAAATTTAAACCAGTTATTGCTGCTTTATACGTCATTCCACGTGATAAACGCAATACATCATTTAAGGCTTCGGCTTCGTTTTTATAGTTCCACATTCTTGTTCCACCTAGTGCTGGTCCAAGTGTTGTGTTATGAATTCCTATAATTGCTTTTAAACCAGTCATTTCATCATTACAGAACACGATTTGCTCGTGTTTATCGAATGAAAAATTTCCAAATACGGGGTTTATATTACACAATTCTTTAGCTTCAATGATATCTGCTGTCATATTTTTTGTATTAATTTTTGATATTGCAAAGATAATCAATTTTAACTGAATATTTTGTTAAATTATCGATGATTAATTAACATTTATAACGGAAAACTTTATCAATTATTATGAATAATTAATGCATATATTTGTAATTCGTTTTAAGAAAATATGAAAGCATTAAAATATTTAAATAAATACTTTGTAAAGTACAAATTACGTTTGTTGTTTGGGCTTGTTATTACGGTATTATCAAAGATATTGGCAGTACAAATTCCGTCTTTCATAAAAAAAATAATTAATGCAGTAGAAGACTATTCCAAAGGGAAAACAAACGATATAGATGCGGTAAAGGAAATTTTATTGGATAATATTTTATTAATAATTGGTGCCGCAATATTATCGGGTATACTTACTTTTTTAATGCGTCAAACCTTAATTGTAATGTCTCGTTTAATAGAATTTGATTTAAAAAACGAAATTTTTCAGCAATACGAAAAATTATCATTGAGTTTTTATAAAAAGAATAGGACAGGAGATTTAATGAATCGCATTAGCGAAGATGTAGGTAAAGTGCGTATGTATTTTGGACCTGCAATAATGTATACCATTAATATGATTATGTTGTTTACGGTAGCATTAACCAAAATGATAAGTATCGATGCTACTTTAACATTATATACTCTATTGCCATTGCCTATTTTATCGATTTCGATTTATTTATTAAGCAGAATTATCCATAAGCGCAGTACACTTGTACAAGAGTATTTATCGAAGCTAACGACGTTGGCTCAGGAAACTTTTTCGGGAATTCATGTGATAAAAGCCTATGCAATAGAAAACCAAACAGTTCAAGATTTCGATGTTTTGGCAGAAGAAAGTAAGGAGAAAAACATTTCATTATATAAAGCGCAAGCCTTATTTTTTCCGTTGATGATTTTACTTATTGGTATCAGTAATATTATGGTTATTTATATTGGTGGTATGCGATATATAAACGGACAAATAGATAATTTTGGAATTATTGCAGAGTTTATTTTGTATGTAAATATGCTTACTTGGCCAGTTGCTGTGGTAGGTTGGGTGACCTCAATTGTACAGCAAGCAGAAGCTTCTCAAAAAAGAATTAATGAATTTTTGCAAGAAGAGCCAAGCATACAAAACACCAACGAAACACCTACAGAAATTGCAGGTGAAATAGTATTTAAAAATGTTTCATTTATTTATGAAGATACCAATATTACGGCATTAAATAAGGTGAATTTTACAATTAATAAAGGAGAAACTATTGCAATAATGGGTAAAACAGGTTCGGGTAAAACGACTATTGCCAATTTAATTGCTCGTTTGTACGATGTCTCTGATGGAGAGATTCTAATCGATCATAAACCGATAAAAAAGGTAAATCTCGAAAGCCTACGAGAGCAAATTGGTTTTGTGCCGCAAGACGGATTTTTATTTTCGGAAACTATAAAAGACAACATACGCTTTGGTAAATACGATGCCTCTGATGAAGAAGTCATTACTGCTGCAAAAAACGCACACATTCATCATAATATAGCTGATTTTAAAAAAGGTTATGAAACGATGGTTGGCGAAAGAGGTGTGACACTTTCGGGCGGGCAAAAACAACGTATTTCTATTGCTAGAGCTATTATTGGCGCACCAAAAGTATTGATATTTGATGATTGTCTATCGGCTGTTGATACCGAAACCGAAGAAGCCATACTAAGTAATTTAAAACAAATTAGTGAAGAAGTAACTACGGTTATTATTAGCCATCGTATATCATCGGTTAAAAATGCAAGTACAATTCTTGTTTTGGAAGACGGTAAATTAATACAACAAGGAACACATACCGAACTAAAAAATAAAAAAGGATACTACCAAGATATTTATAAACAACAGTTGGAGGAAGCTTAGTAATTGTTATTTATGATTCTCATAAGCCATCAATAAACCAACCATTTTACCATAGCTTTTTAAGCCGTGCTTTTGATGATTTGCTTTAAGATAAAGATCATAAATCCATTTAAAATAAGGTTCAACAGGATTTTTGTAATCCTTCCAAAATACGTGACTTTCTTCAATATTTTTCTGAACTCCAATAGGTAATCGTGCATTTATCTCGTTAAATAATTCTTTATCGCCTCGGTAAATTTCGTTTAACGAATAGCGTAACGCCATAATATAACCCGAGTATTGAAATAAAATATCACTATTATGTATTGCTGCCAAATACCCAATAAAATTAGCTTCACTCTCATTGGCATATCCAATTTGATGTGCTACTTCGTGACTTGCCGTTGACGGAATAACAAATGGCAACATTTTATAATTTACTTGTGATTCACCAGTTAACGGATTTAAATAACCACCAAATCCCATAAAACTCATCGGTAAACTAAAAAAAGATTTTTTCACTTTGGGTTGCGAATAAGTAAATTGCGGATAAATGTTAGATAAGTTGTCATAACCTATGTGAGTTCTGTTTAATAATTCACTTTTGGTTAAAACAGTTTGTACAGGAACGGTATCGTTTTTGGTGATTTTAAAATGAATTTCTTGTGTTTTTTGTAATAATTTTTCTGCAAGCAATGATAATTCTTCAAGATTGTAATTCGGAATTTCCATTTCCATACTTTTTTGCAATGGTTCTCGATAATAATTCATTCCCCAAAAAAGATAAAAGCAAAAATAGAGGATTGATAATTTTGCACTAATACCATAGATAGCATCTTTATATCTTTTTGGTTTTTGTCTTATAAATTTCCAGATACTTCTAATAATCCAAATAAAAGTAAGTACTAATAAAATATCACCTATAGAAAACGGAATCCAACCCAAAATGACTCTAAAAAACCCTGAAATATACGGGTAAATTCCGTTTGAATAATATTTCTCTATAAAATGAGGATATCTAGACAGTAGATTTACAAGGATTATTTGTACAATTAATAACAGACTTAGAATTTTGTTTCTCTTTTGCATTTTTCAAAAGTAATCAATTGTTATAAAAGTAAGAGAAAACTTATTAACTAAAAAACACCCTTATAAACAATTCTATCAACAATTGGTATTAATAAATTTGATTGCTTTTTTTTCACATAGAACCAATTAATAAAATTACTTTTGTTTTCATGGAAGAATCAAAACAATTTTCTAAAAAATCAGTAAATAAAGGAAAGGTAATAGCACTCGAAAAAGGGAAGTTGCCACCGCAAGCTATTGATTTAGAGGAAGCTGTATTGGGAGCAATGATGATCGATAAAAAAGGAGTTGATGATGTAATTGATGTTTTAAGTACCGATACATTCTATAAAAAAGAGCACCAATATATTTATGATGCTATTTATAGTTTATTTAAAGACTCTCAACCCATTGACTTATTAACCGTATCAGATAGGCTAATTAAAGACGGAAATTTACAAGTAGCTGGTGGAGATTTATATTTGATAAACCTAACTCAAAAGGTATCTTCCTCGGCACATATTGAGTTTCATGCACGTATTGTACTACAAAAATTCATTCAGCGAAAGCTCATTACAATTTCTAATGAAATTATTACCGAAGCCTATGATGAAACTACCGATGTATTTGATTTATTAGATGCTGCCGAAGCAAAATTATTCGAAGTTTCGCAAGGAAGTTTAAAGAAAAGTACCGAAGCAGCCGCAGGATTAGTTGCACAAGCATTGAAAAAAATTCAGGATATTTCTAATACCGAAGGAATGAGTGGAATTCCGTCTGGTTTTACAAAATTGGATGCGTTAACTTCGGGTTGGCAAGCATCAGATTTGGTTATTTTGGCAGCTAGGCCAGGAATGGGAAAAACTGCTTTCGTAATGTCTATGGCAAAAAATATGGCAATTGATTTTGATATGCCTGTTGCTATTTTTTCGTTAGAGATGTCTTCAATACAATTAATAACAAGGATGATTTCTAGTGAAACAGGAATTTCTTCAGGTAAACTGAAAAAAGGAGATTTAGAGCCACACGAGTGGGAACAACTAAACGTAAAAGTTAAAAAATTATCCGATGCACCTATATTTATTGATGATACACCATCATTATCCATATTCGATTTAAGAGCAAAAGCGCGTAGATTGGCATCGCAACACGGTATTAAAATTGTGATTATTGATTACTTACAATTAATGACCGCAGGAAACTCAAAAGGTGGTGGAAATAGAGAGCAAGAAATATCGATGATTTCGAGAAACCTAAAAGCATTGGCAAAAGAGTTAGAAATTCCCGTAATTGCCTTATCTCAATTATCTCGTGCGGTAGAAACGCGTGGAGGATCCAAAAGACCATTATTATCTGATTTACGTGAATCTGGAGCTATTGAGCAAGATGCCGATATTGTATCCTTTATTTACAGACCAGAGTATTATGGAAATACCGAATGGGATGATGATGAACACACACCTTGTGAAGGACAAGCAGAATTGATTATTGCCAAACACAGAAATGGTGGTTTGGAGAATATAAGACTTAAATTTACAGGTCATTTAGCACTGTTTTCCGATTTAGAAGATACCAGCTTTGATAACGAATTTGCCTCTAAAATGAATACAGGTTTAGATACCAATTCTTTCCCAAGTGCACAAGATGCTTTTGGTGATGAAGGTTTGCCAGATGATGGCGTTCCTTTTTAATCTCAATAGATTATTTATAAAAAAATATATTCATATTGTGGCTTAATAATTGCTATATTTACACTATGAAAAAAACCATTGTTACTGTTATTTTATTGTTTTTTATAAAGACGTTATTTGCGTCTTATTTATTAATTCCAATGGATGATGTATCGCAAAAAAATCATTTAAAAGCATACGGAATTACTTTTTTATCTTTAAAAAATGGCAATAAAGTAAAATGGTTGTTAAATTATCGTGGTGGTTCTTTTTTATTGGAAGATTTAGAAGAATATCGTAAAGAATGTACCATAAGAGGCGTTACTTATGAGGTTTTATCAGATACCGAAGCCTTAACGATTTTAGAAGAAATTAGCAGTCCGTCTAAAAATATGGATGCAGTCTTACTAGAAAAAGCACCAAAAATCGCAGTCTATTCACCCAAAGGGAAACTTCCTTGGGATGATGCTGTTACAATGGTTTTGAATTATGCCGAGATTCCGTATGATGTTGTTTATGATGAAGAAGTTTTAAATGACGAACTTGTAAAATATGAGTGGTTGCATTTGCACCACGAAGATTTTACAGGACAATATGGTAAATTTTATGGTTCACAACGTAGAACAGCGTGGTATATTAATGCCAAAAAAGAAGCCGAATTATTAGCCGATAAGTTGGGTTACGATAAGGTTTCTAAAGAAAAATTAGATGTTGCTTTGCGCATTCGTGATTTTGTAATTGGTGGTGGTTTTATGTTTGCAATGTGTAGTGCAACCGATAGTTTTGATATTGCTTTATCTGCCGAAGGTGTAGATATTTGTGAACCAATGTTTGATGGCGATGGATCGGATGATGATTATCAATCCAAAATTGATTACGATAAATCTTTTGCGTTTACAGATTATAAATTAGAAAGAAGTCCGATGGTTTATGAATTTTCAAGTATTGATATGACCAAAAAGCGTAGAATCCCAAAAACCTTAGATTATTTTACATTGATGGAATATTCTGCCAAATGGGATCAGATTCCAACAATGCTTACACAAAACCATACCTTGTTAATTAAAGGTTTTATGGGGCAAACAACATCGTTTGATATGGATAATATTAAATCGAATGTTTTGGTAATGGGTGAGTTAAAAACGACTGGCGAAGCCAAATATATTCATGGCGTAGTAGGTAAGGGAATGTTTACTTATTTTGGTGGGCACGATCCCGAAGACTATAAACATATGATTGGTGATCCAAAAACAGAACTAGATTTACACCCAACTTCACCAGGTTATCGTTTGATATTGAATAATGTTTTGTTTCCTGCTGCTAAAAAGAAAAAGCAAAAAACATAGACTATTGTAGATGACTAAGGATCAATTATTATTGGAATTGGATACTATGATGATGTAATAATTAAAAAATATTAAGCTACAAAAACGCGATACAATCGCGCACTAGCGTGGGAATACATCTGGTATGAACCCTGCATTTAGTAAGACTTTTGGTGCGTCTGGAGGTACTGGCTGGATAGGGAAATAATATATGATTCAAAAACATTTAATATGAGTGAATTTACAGTATCTACTTTGGTTTTAGAAACAATCACAAAATATCATACTTCTGGTAGTAATGCAGGTCAAGTAAAATATAGAAGATCTGGTATTAATATAGGTGCTAGTTTTGCAAGATATGGAGGAGTTGAAGCTAATTTAAAAGCTGGGTTTTATTGGCCAAGAAATTAATTTTTTATTAATAAAAAAATATGGTTTTTAATTATTTAGTTTTGTTTTTGGGGTTAGCTCAAATTATTGATGGTATTTTCAATTTAGGATTATTTTCAACTGAATTGGCTATTAAAAAATTGGGAAGAAAAAAAACAAGAATATATTCCTTGATTTTTGGTGTCATTTTCGTAATTTTTTCTTTAAATCGATTATTATTTCATTCAGGTTTCTAAGCACAACACCCAGCTGGCGCACGAATAACCACACAGGCTATCGTACAATATTATCGTGTAACATTACTAAAAGCAATGATAGTATAATTTTCATACATTTGTAAAAATGTTTTTATAAAAAATGATATGCTAGATATAATTGTAAGGATTTTATTTATAAACGCGATACAATCGCGCTCTAGTTTGGGGTTTAATTCAATTAAAGCTCATAAAATTAGTAATTTCACAAATAATGAAGGAGAAATTCTTAGTCCAGATTTTCAAAAATTTTAAATCTCAATAAAATGAAAAAAAACACTTTATATTTTTTGATTATTATCACAACGCTTTTTTCTTGTGAATATCAATTCCGAGGATTTAGATTTTCTAACTTTAATAACACACCTGTTGAAAAGTTGGCAAAAGCAGTAAAAAATGAAAATATAAAGAAAATTAGAAATGAAGTATTAAATAAAAAAGTTGATATTAATTATAAGGATGATAAATATGAACAACCATTACTTTCTTTAGCAATACTTAATAATAAAAAAAAGTCATTTATTGAATTATTAAAGTTAGGAGCAGACCCTAATTTATATGATTCTGAATGTGATAGCCCTATAATTCTTGCTATAAAATACAACTCTAATTGTGACTTATTTTTTATCGAAAATTTGATTAAGTATAAAGCTGACCTTACTCCTGGTTTTTATAAGAAATGTAGTTTTGTATATTCATTTGATCCTTTAATAGAAACAATCAGTAATTTTGAAGATGAGAATAATGAACAGTGCTTATTTGATATTTTACAATTAATAAGTAACAATATTGAAAATTTAGATTTAAATGAATTTAACGATGCTGAAAATTTCAAGCACAATATTGTGTATTATTGTTTGGCATTTAAAAATATTAGTGCACTCAAATATTTAGTTGTTGATTTGAAATATAAAGTACCTGATAGTATATTTGTTGATGGTTTAGTATTGATGGAGTATTATCCAGGATATAAAAATCTAAAGGAAATACTAAGTAACAAAGATTTTATATTTGAATATTCTAACTATCGAGAAAAAGCAAGAATAGATTTACTAAAATATTTGGTAAAGAATAAGGGTAATGGTACAGATTAGTTGATAATGTAAATTATGGTAATGGTGTCAAAAATAGTTGGTAATTTTAAGAAAAATATTTTTTATATTACCGCTGTTAATCCCAGCTAGCACACGAATAACCACACAGGCTATCGCACGATTTTATCGTGTGACGTTAGTACCTTAAAACCCAAGTTGTAAAACAAAGTTTACAAAAAACAGAAACCAATCCAAGCGTTTTTTGTACTTTTGGATATATGATGATTAAGCTACAAAGACGCGATACAATCGCGCACTAGCGTGGGGATGAATCAGAAACTAAAAATGACTAATCATGAGAGTATTTTTTTTGATATATTTAATTATTATTATTATTATTATTATTATGCTTGTTTCTTGTAAAGAAAAAAAAACAGAGAAAAAATTGTATTTTTCAAAAATAGAAAATATAATTCTGTTAGAGCTTGAAAATGAAAATTTTGATATTAATGTTTTTAACTATTTGAATATTTATGAAGTGAAATTACTTTCCATTAGAAACTCTAATAGTTTCGTTATTACATATCCAGAGTTTACTGAGATATGTATTCTATATAAAAAAGAGTTTCATTATTTCTCATCTGAAAAAGAGTTTTCCCTATTTGATACTATTTATATTGGCAAACCTGAATATAATAATAGGTAATGGTTCCAACAGTTGGAACTTTGCATTAAATAAAGGTATTAAGAGAGATAGCGCACGGTACATATAGTGATTATAAAAGTGGTCAGTATACAGATAAAATGGGAGTTCATAAAGATTATATTTTATTAAATGATGAAAAAAAATAAATTTTTACTAGTAATAGTTATAGGGTTGTTAATGTGTAAATGCTCATTAAAAGAGGATTATATTGAAATTTTTAATCCAAAAAACCAAAGTCTTAATTTTGTTAAATCTCATTATAAAAGAGTTAAAGGTGTAGATATTCCTATATATTCTAAAAATTTCGAGTCTTATCAGGAAGGTTATGTATTAGATTATAAAAAGGCTGAAATTAGATCAAAAAAGTGGGTATTTGATAATGTTGAAAAAACAAATATTGGAATTGATAAATTCATTAAAGAAAACAAATTTGAAAAACTATGTTCAATGGATAGTGAAAAAATATTAATTTATAGTCCAAGGTACCGACATATATATATTCTTACTTTTCACAATTCAAAGTATTTAACTGTCCATTCTAAATGGTGATAACGAGTTAAAACTAGCTGTCCGAAGTCCCAGCTAGCGCACAAGTAAGCCACACAGGCTATCGCACGATTTTATCGTGATGGCTTTACATAAAATATCGAATAGAATTTGTATTAAAAACTTATAGATCCATATTTTACAAAATTTAATGCATAGTTTTTGTACTTTTATGCGATACAATTGCGTACTAGCGTGGGTTTTATTCCTGTTACTAAAGAAAAAGCAAAAAACATAGACTATTGTAGATGACTAAAAAGCAATTATTATTGGAATTGGATGCTATGAGCGCGCTTCGTACAAACCGATTGCGTGTTGCTAATTTAGTTTTACAAGATAAAAAAAGCTTTAAACACTTACTTGATATTGTTTTTGATGTAAATAATAAAATATCCATAAAAGCAGCTTGGGCATTAGAATTTGTTTGTAAAAAAGAGATGCAATGGCTGTACAGACATTTAGATTATTTTACTGCCAATATAAAAAATGTGCATTATGGTTCTGTGGTAAGACCAATGGCTAAAATTTGTGAATTATTAGTATTGCAAAATAACAAAACCCCAATCCTTAATTTTAGTTTAATACACAAAGAACGTATTGCAGAAGTAGCGTTTGATTGGTTAATAAGTGATCATAAAGTAGCTATAAAAGCCTATTCGATGACTACGCTATTCTTTTTAGGGAAAGAAATTGATTGGATTCATGAAGAATTAAAAATGATAATTACGGCAAATATAAATGGAAGTTCAAAAGGCTATGAAGCAAGAGGGAAGTTTGTTTTGAGCGCAATTGAAAAATTCACAAAGACTAGGTGATTAAAACAATAGAAAAACTTAACTTTGTATCTTTTAAAATTATACCGATGAAATTAACACAACTAAACGCAATTTCTCCAATAGATGGTAGATACCGTAATAAAGTAGCACAATTAGCCCCTTTCTTTTCTGAAGAAGCACTCATTAAATACCGTGTAAAAGTAGAAATTGAATATTTTATTGCTTTGTGTGAAATTCCGCTACCTCAGTTGGCAAATTTCGATAATGGATTATTTTCTAAATTACGTAAAATCTATACCGATTTTTCGACCAACGATGCTTTGGCAATTAAAGAGATAGAAAGTGTAACCAATCACGATGTAAAAGCTGTTGAGTATTTTATTAAGAAAGAATTCGATAAATTAAAATTGGATAAATATAAAGAATTTATTCATTTTGGGTTGACATCACAAGATATTAATAATACCGCAATACCACTATCTATAAACGATGCGTTTGATAAAGTTTACTATCCCGAGTTAGCCAATTTACTTGTTAAATTAAGAGAGTTAGCAACTGAATGGAAAGATATTTCTATGTTGGCACGAACACACGGTCAGCCAGCTTCACCAACAAGGTTGGGGAAAGAAATTCAGGTTTTTATAGAACGTATTACGCAACAAATAAGTTTATTACAAAATGTGCCCTATGCGGCTAAATTTGGTGGAGCAACAGGGAATTTTAATGCGCATGTAGTTGCTTATCCAACCATAGATTGGAAAGCATTTGGAAAAAATTATATAGAAAAAGTATTGGGATTACATCATTCTTTTCCAACAACACAAATAGAACATTACGATCATTTAGCAGCACAGTTTGATGCGTTAAAACGAATTAATACGATTATAATTGATATGAATCGTGATTTTTGGACCTATATATCGATGAATTATTTTGGTCAGAAAATCAAAAAAGGAGAAGTAGGTTCGTCTGCAATGCCACATAAAGTAAACCCAATAGATTTTGAAAATTCTGAAGGGAATTTAGGTATGGCAAATGCTATTTTTGAGCATTTATCTGCCAAATTACCAATTTCTCGTATGCAACGTGATTTAACAGATTCTACCGTACTTAGAAATGTTGGTGTTCCGTTATCGCATACCATCATCGGTTTTACATCTACTTTAAAAGGGTTGAATAAATTATTACTCAATAAAGCTAAATTTGAACAAGACTTAGAAGATAATTGGGCAGTGGTTGCAGAGGCAATTCAGACAATATTACGTAGAGAATCGTATCCAAATCCATACGAAGCTTTAAAGGCGTTAACAAGAACCAATGAAAAAATCACAAAAGAATCCATGCATACTTTTATTGATGATCTGGATGTGAGTGCAGTAATTAAAGAAGAATTAAAAGCAATAAACCCAAGTAATTTTACAGGAATATAGGTGTTCTTTTCTTATTTCTTACTTCTTACTTCTTGTCTCTTACTTCTTGTCTCTTACTTCTTGTCTCTTACTTCTAAACTAGCTTTCCTTTAAAAACTAATTTGGTTGCTCCTTTTAAATACACATTGGTATAGGCATCTTCTGTTTTATCAAAACTGACTGCTAGTGTTCCACCATTTGTGCGTACTTCTATATTGTTTTTTTGAGTTCTTTGTGTTTGAAAAGCAGCAATAGCTACAGCTGTTACGCCTGTACCGCAACTTAAAGTTTCATCTTCTACGCCTCGTTCATACGTTCTTACTTTAAATGTATTTTCATTAATCTGTTCTACAAAATTTACATTTGTTCCTGTATTTGCATAAGTAGAACTATTTCTAATTTTGCGACCTTTACTTTTTACTTTTATTTTGGAAACATTATTTACAAAAGTAACGTGATGAGGCGATCCTGTATTTAAAAAAAGATAATCGGTATCTTCTAGTATAAAACCAACATCCATCAATTGTAGATTTACGTTATTTTCTAGGTCTATTTGTGCTTTATGAATTCCGTCTGCAGCCTCAAAAGTAGCCTTGTTTACAATAATATTTAACAATTTAGCAAAAGCTACAATACATCTTCCGCCGTTACCACACATAGCACCAGTGCTTCCATCGGTATTGAAATAAACCATTTTAAAATCATAATTGGCTGAGTTTTGGAGTAAAATTAAACCATCTGCACCAATGCCTAAGTGTCGATTACAGAGTAGTGCAATTTGTACTGTATCTGTAATGTCAAATTGTTCTTTTCTATTATCAATAAGGATAAAATCATTACCTGTACCGTGATATTTGTAAAAATCTAAATTCATTTGGTAAAAGTAGTTTATTTTAGGTTTTGTTTTTAATTACTACCTTATTATCAGTAAAAATAGTTTTAATTATTTTTTATGTAAAGTTAAGAAAACGAATTGATAATTTCGTTTAAAGCCTTGTATGTTAAAGAAAGTTAATATCTGTTAAAAAAGTTAATTCTGGCAAAAAAAGACAATAAATCTGTTAATTTTGAGTTGTAATTACTACTAATTAAATAGCATAAATAAATTATTAAACCAGAGACATTATGAAAAAAGCCCTTAATCTATTAGTTGTATCCATTTTAGGAGGTGCAATAACACTAGGTTCGTACTTATTATTTTTTAAACAAGATAGTAAGGTTATTACGATAGAAAAAACTGAGCAACCAAGCATTTTTAAAACAAGTAATTTAACAAATAATACTGCTGAACCAGAAGAGAAAATAGATTTCAGAAAAGCAGCAAAAGCTACTGTTGATGCAGTAGTTCACGTTAAAAACACTTCGGTAAAAACAGTTAGAGATCCGTTTGCAGAAATGTTTTATGGCGCTAATGCAGGAACACGACAATATGCACAAGTGGGTACAGGAAGTGGTGTTATTATTTCTACGGATGGTTATATAATTACCAATAACCATGTGATAAAAGGAGCAACGGAATTAGAAATTACATTAAATAATAGAAAAACGTACATCGCAAAATTAATTGGAGCAGATTCTAATAGTGATATTGCATTACTAAAAATAGATGCTACGGATTTACCATTTGTAACTTTTTCAAATTCCGATAATATTGAAGTAGGCGAATGGGTTTTAGCCGTTGGAAATCCATATAATTTAACTTCTACCGTAACCGCAGGAATTATAAGTGCAAAAGGAAGAGATTTAGAAGGGAATAATGTACACGAATCCTTTATCCAAACCGATGCTGCTGTAAATCCAGGAAATAGTGGTGGCGCTTTGGTGAATACTCGTGGGGAATTGGTAGGAATAAATACAGCAATTACATCAAAAACAGGTTCGTTTATTGGATATTCATTTGCTGTACCGTCCAATATTGCCAAGAAAGTTATTGAGGATTTATTAGAATTTGGGAATGTGCAACAAGCAATTTTGGGTGTTAATGGGAATGAATTGAATGGTACAGTTTCTAAACAATTAGATATACAAAAAAGTGAAGGTTTTTATATTACCAAAGTAATTAAAGATTCTGGTGCTGATATTGCAGGAATTAATCCAGAAGATATTATTACAAAATTAGACGAAGTTAATATTACAAGTTATGCCGATTTAACTGGGTTTATTAGCTCAAAACAGCCAGGAAATGAAGTAAAAGTAACTGTTTTAAGAGATGGTGTAGAAATGTATTTTAATGTGATTTTGACCAAAAAAGAATTGAATAAATTTGTTTTGGGAATTAATTTGGAAGATTTATCAGGAGAAGAATTAGAAAAGCATCAATTGCGTAACGGAGTTTATATTTCTGAAATAGAAAATAAAGAATTGATAAAATATGGTGTCAAAGAAGGATATATTATTTTAAAGATTAATGATATCCCAGTAAAATCGGCTGATGAAGTTAAAAAAATCATTGGAGCTAATTTAGGTAAAAATACGATTCGTATAGAGATGATGAATTTAGTTGGTGAAAAAGAACGCTATATTTTTAAATAAACAATTGTTGAAAAATTTGTTAAAAAGACTGTTATAAAAACAGTCTTTTTTTATGCAATAGCTTTGTTATTCCCTTAAATTTGTGCAAGACTAAAAATAAAACAAAATGTCATTAGAAAACAAGTACGAAAAAGAACTCTCTTTCCAAGCAGATAGGAGAAGAGCAACTGTAGAATTTATTAAAAACATATCCGATTTATGGTACGATAATTCTACCGAGTTGGTACTATTTAGAAATCAATTAATCGATAGGAATGTAAGTGAGATACTTAATTTATTGGAGTATGCTGTAGAATTTGTACAAAAACCAATTTCTATTTTTGATGCTTTAGAAATATCAAGTGCTATTTTAAAATTAGATTTACCAGCTTCAAAATTAGATATCGGTAAGCTAGTTTATGAATATCATTTGGATGATAATAATTATGAAAACACATTCGATTTTGTAACCGATAAATTGAAAGGAGCTAAAAACTCATCAGAAATAAATCCAAAAAACATCGTTTTATATGGTTTTGGTAGAATTGGGCGATTATTGGCTCGTGAGTTAATGACAAAATCAGGTAAAGGAAAACAAATGCGTTTACGTGCAATAGTAACACGTGGAGAAATTACCCAAGAAATATTAGAAAAAAGAGCCTCTTTATTACGTAGTGATTCCGTTCACGGTGATTTTATGGGAACTGTACAAACCGATCTTGATAAAAAAGCACTCATCATAAACGGAACAACAGTTTATATGATTACTGCAAAACAGCCCGAAGATATAGATTATACTCAATACGGTATCAATAATGCTTTAGTGATCGATAATACAGGTGCTTTTAGAGATAAAGAAGCGTTAACAAGACATCTTAATTGTAATGGAGTTAATAAAGTGTTGTTAACTGCTCCAGGAAAAGGAATACCAAATATTGTACATGGCGTAAATCATAAAAATTATAATGTTGATGAAGTCGATATTTTTTCTGCAGCATCGTGTACCACAAACGCAATTGCACCCGTTTTAAATGTAATTGAAGAAAGTTTTGGTATAGAAAGCGGACATCTAGAAACGATTCACGCTTATACAAATGACCAAAATTTAGTTGATAATATGCACGGAAAATACCGTAGAGGTAGAGCAGCAGCATTAAATATGGTTATTACCGAAACAGGAGCTGGGAAAGCGGTTTCTAAGGCATTACCAAGCTTAGAAGGTAAATTAACATCCAATGCTATTCGTGTTCCTGTACCAAATGGCTCATTGGCAATACTAAATTTACGTTTGGTAAATACCGCTAGTGTAGATAGTGTGAATACTATTATGAAAAAATATGCCTTAGAAGGAAATTTGGTAGAACAAATTAAGTATTGTGTAGATAATGAACTGGTTTCTAGTGACATTATTGGGACAACGGCACCTTCCATTTTTGATAGTAAAGCTACAATAGCTACAGCTGATGGAAAAAGTATTGTGATTTATGTTTGGTATGATAATGAATATGGCTATTCTCATCAAGTAATGCGATTGGCAAAATACATCTCTAAAGTAAGACGTTTTACGTATTATTAGGATTCAATATTTCTAATTACATTAATTATTTAGGATAAAAAAAGACTCATTTGGCAACAACCATTAATTCCATAGTATCCGATATCAAAAAAGGAGACATAAAACCCATTTATTTTTTAATGGGTGAAGAATCCTATTATATTGATAAATTATCCGATTATATCGAAAATAATATCCTGTCGGAAGAAGAAAGAGGATTCAATCAAATGACCATTTATGGTCGTGATGCCTCTATTGAAGATATTGTTTCTAATGCAAAACGTTTTCCGATGATGGCAGAACGCCAAGTAATTATTGTTAAAGAAGCGCAAGATTTATCGAGAACAATAGAGCATTTGGTGTCTTATGTAGAACATCCGCAAACCACAACGGTTTTGGTTATTTGTTATAAATATAAAAAGTTAGATGCTCGAAAAAAATTAGCTAAAACCATAAAAAAGCAAGGCTTTGTACTGTTTGAAAGTAAAAAATTATACGATAACCAAGTTGGTGATTGGATTCGTAAATATTTACTTGCCAAAGAATACAATATAGAACCCAAAGCGGTTCATATGTTAGTAGAATTTTTGGGAACTAATTTGAGTAAAATTGCCAATGAATTGGATAAATTAATGTTGGTTTTATCTAATGAAAAAGTAATTTCACCAGATGATATTGAGTATAATATAGGTATTAGTAAAGATTATAATAATTTTGAATTACGGAAAGCAATTAGTAATAAACAAATTGTAAAAGCGAATAGAATAATTAATTATTTTAAGCTAAACCCAAAGTCAAACCCTGTAATTGTAACCCTTTTCTCGATAAATGATTTGTTTACCAAACTTTTACTATTACACGGTTTAAAAGATAAATCACAAAATAATGTTGCTAAAAAACTAAGTGTTTCACCGTATTTTGTAAAAGAATATTATGATGCAGCACAAAATTATCCAATGCGTAAAGTTTCTCAAATTATTACCATGTTACATGATGCCGATATGAAAAGTAAAGGAGTAGGCGCAAGTATGTATGCAAAAGATGATATTTTAAAAGAGTTGCTGTTTAAAATTATGCATTAAATGCAATAAATGGTTTTTTGTAAAAAAATATAATTAGATTTGATACTTATTTTAAAACACACAACATGTCAATAAATAATATTCGCTTAGAAGTAATGAAGACTATCGAGAAAGATATCGACAGTTTTTTACACGAATTTTTAATTAGTCCAGATAAAATTTGGCAACCAACAGATTTATTGCCAAATCCACAGAGTGATTCTTTTTTAGAGGAAGTAAAAGAAATTAGAGAAGTATCAAAAGATTTAGATGATGATTTTTGGATTACAATGGTTGGTGATACTATTACTGAAGAAGCGTTACCAACGTATGAATCTTGGGTATTAGATATTGATGGAGTATCACAACACAGTAATAATGGTTCCGATAATGGTTGGGCAAAATGGTTGCGTGCTTGGACTGCGGAAGAGAATCGTCATGGAGATGTAATGAATAAATATTTATATTTATCGGGAAGAGTTAATATGCGTGAAGTTGAAATCTCTACACAACATATTATTAGTGATGGCTTTGATATTGGAACAGCAAAAGATCCCTATAAAAACTTTGTTTATACCAGTTTTCAAGAATTAGCCACTTATATTTCGCATAATAATGTTGCAAAATTGGCTCGTAAAAAAGGATTAAAAACGTTAGCTAAAATGAATAAAATTATTGCTGGTGACGAAATGCGCCACCATTTAGCTTATGTTACTTTTATTAAAGAAATATTTAAATACGATCCAAGTGAAATGATGTTAGCATTTCAACACATGATGAAACATAAAATCGTAATGCCAGCAATGCACTTAAGAGCTTCTTTTGAAGAGAAAGGCTCTTTGTTTAGTGATTTTTCAATAGTTGCTCAGCGAGCAGGAATCTATACGGGTTTTGATTATGTAAGTATTCTTGAAAAATTAAATAAAGCTTGGGAAATTGATAAAATTCAGCACTTAACCGATGAAGCTGAAAAGGCAAGAGATTACTTAATGAAATTACCAGCAAGAATGTATAGAATCACTGAGCGTATTGTCATCCCTGAAAAAAGCCCAAAATTTAAATGGATGATTAATCCGTTATAAACCTTTACATATCCTGCGTAAAATGCGTATAATCTTTCATAATTATGCGTAGATATTCAGTATTAGTACGTAATCCTTTATCGGTTTTGGTGATTGTGGCTACTTTCGAGGCTAATTTTTCAAACATAGCATCATCTCTATTTTTAAAAGCAGTTTGGTAACTATCTTTAATGATTCGCATATCATTATCAGATAAATTAATAACCGATGGGAAAGTTGCTCTGTAATTATCTTCTACATCTTCTAGAATAGTTGATTTTATACTGTATAAATTTTTCACACTAATTACTGCTGTTCCAGAAGCCATATCACCCAAACGCTGTGCCTTTTTTGATAATGCAATACTCAATATAGCAACTGCACCAGAGCCAAAGCTCATAAAAATATCGATTAATCGGAAAAGCCAACGTGTAAAAAAATCGAGTATCGAAGCTTGAT
>Ga0256844_10000228_pt1 | contig 22518 bp, 21 predicted proteins | sample MusselsmetaG_FD_189100 | JGI IMG/M metagenome (GOLD analysis project Ga0256844, IMG submission 189100) | Mussel associated microbial communities from hydrothermal vent at the East Pacific Rise, Pacific Ocean - Mussels | ecosystem: Host-associated > Mollusca > Shell > Unclassified ... | reverse complement strand
CTTCGCATCACCCTCTTCATCTGAAGTAAGCAATATAGAAAGTGTTCCATCAAAATTTTCGACTTCTTTACAGGTCTGCATAAAGGCTGCCACACCAGACTTCATATCTTGTGTGCCCCGTGCATAGATGTTGCCCTCTTTTATCACTGGTACAAAAGGGTTGGTATCCCAGTTGTCACCTGCAGGTACAACATCTACATGTCCTGCAAAACAAAGGTGTGTGCCTTCTCCCAATTTCCTATTGCCAAAAGTCTTAGATAAAAAAAGGTTTTTAACCCCTTCTTTATTGACATACATAGCCTCATAGCCGTCAAGATATTCTTCTATAAACTTTAAAGAACCTGCATCATCAGGTGTGATAGACTTAAAGCTTAAAAGCTTAAGTAAGAGGTCGACTACATTCATTTAGTTCTCATTTATTTTTAAATTTTTCTATCATTGACATATAGGCATCTATATTTTCAAAACGGTGGTTTCCACCATACTCAACGATAACTTTGTGCTTATTATAGAGTGATTGTGCTTTAGTATAATCTAAGACTTCATCTTCACTTTGTAAAAGGAGTAAGTACTCTCCATGAAGAGGTATCGTTTGTAAGTTTTTAAGTTCTTCTATATAGGCAGATTTGAATTCAAACATTTTATCATCACAAAAACGTTTTTGCCATCCGACATAAGGTATTAAAGTCTTCCAAGGTTGTGTAGAAGGGTTGAGAAGTACCGCTTTTACCTTATATTTTTCTGCTAAATAAGTAGCATAAAAACCACCCAGTGAGGAACCAATAATTAAAGTATATTCTGAAGTTTTTAGTAGTGACTCTAGCATAACGATAGTCTCAAGTGGTGAAGGTTTTAAATCTGGTGCATCAATAGTATTCTCACCAAAGTATGTTTTAAGTGCTGTAGACTTATTCCCTTCTCCACATGAAGCAAAACCATGAAGATAGAGAATTTTTGACATATTACTTTTCTGTTTCACCACGATAAGTCATAATCCCACCATAGTGGTTTATTGCATTTTTATGTCCGTTTTGGATAAACATACTTGCAACTTGTCCACTTCTACTACCTGTTCTACACGTAAATACGACAACTTTTTCTTCTGTTGCACTAAAAAGTTCCTGTCCCCATTTCTGAAAAGCTGTTGTTGGTTTTAACATATCAACACCTTTAATATGAGACATTTTATACTCCATGTCTTCCCGTACATCGACAAGTACGAATTCGACTTTACCTTCTTCTCTGGCTTTCAATAGTGTTTCAAGTTCTTGTGAATCTATATCATTTTTTGCTAATAGTGTTTGCATATTTGTTTCCCCTGACGTTAAAATAATCGCGTATTATAGTGAATAATTATTATAAACTACTTTTATGCTTCTTCTTTAGCTACTTTTGCAAGTTCTTCTTTAGCCTTTGCTTTTGCCGCTATTTCTTTAAGTTGTTCTTCTTTGTAGTCTGGTGTACAGAAGATTTGACAATGACAAATACCAGTCTCAGGAATCTCTTTTTCTATGGCAGGTTTACAAGGACAAATTCTATCATCTGTACTTTTAAATTTACCCTCTTTTGCAGGATCTGGCTCGACCATAAAACAAGGGCAAAATCTTTTACCAAAAAGTAGTTTATGACGAGCAAGCCCCATAATGACACCTTCATTGACATCTTCATTGGCTCCATAGACCCACCCTTGGCTCTCACACACTTTGTCTGTAAACTTTTCTGCTTTTGCCAATTCTGTTTTAAACGCTTCTGAATTCATATCTAATTGTTGCATCATTACTTTATCCTTAAAAATTATCTATTACTGTAGTTATATCTAAACAAAATTAATATATAATAAGAAAAATTATCATTAAGGGTAAAAATGCAAATTGATGATGCAGTTTTAGCAAAATTAGAAAAACTTTCACACTTACGTATAGATGAAAGTAAAAAAGAGGAAGTAAAAGAACAGCTCTCTGGTATTTTGAATTATATTGAAAACCTTAATGAGCTTGATACGGATGCACTTTCTGCGTCATTTTCTACACTTGATGGTGGTACACCTTTACGTACAGATACACCAAGAGAAGTAAATGACATTTCAAAAGACATCTTGTCTCATGCGCCACAAGCTAAAGATGATTTTTTCATCGTACCTGCGATTATAGAGTAAACCCACCTAGATGCTGAAAATATATGGTATTAAAACTTGTGACTCTGTCAGAAAAGCCATTAAGTATATCAAGAACCACAACATTGCCTATGAATTTATAGACTTTCGCGAGACTCCAATAACCTCTGATATAATTACTGCTTGGTTAACCTCAACTGATATTAATACACTCTTTAACACAAGAGGAACCACATATAGAACACTAAAATTAAAAGCGTTAAATCTCAGTGATGAAGATAAAGAACAATGGTTAGCAAAGGAAAACATGCTCATCAAACGTCCCGTAATTACATTTGATAACAAGGTAATAGTTGGGTATAATGAGTCTCAATATCTAGAAAACATACATTAAAAAGGATTAACATTATGGCTTTTGACATTAAAAAACTACTTCAATCTGTGGTAACACATGGAGCATCAGACTTGCACCTTGTCTCTCGTGCTGAACCACAAATCAGACTTGATGGTGTACTGAAAGCAGTCAATCTTCCTAAACTTACTGGGGAAGATATTGAAGAGATGTGTTACTCTCTTATTACAGAAAAACAGAAGCAACACTTTGAAGTGCATGATGAACTTGACTTTGCACTTTTACTGCCTAATATTGGACGTTTTAGAGCAAACTTCTACCGAACACTTGGTGATATTGCTGCAGCATTTAGGATTATTCCTATTGATGTGCCTTCTCTGGATGATTTAGGTGCACCTGAAATCTATAAAAAACTTATCAAAAGAGAAAAAGGTCTTATTTTGGTAACAGGACCAACTGGTTCTGGTAAATCAACCACACTTGCAGCCATGCTTAATGAGATTAACACCACTGAGCAGAAACATGTCGTAACCGTTGAGGATCCTGTGGAGTTCATACACCAAAATAAAAAATGTGTCTTCTCACATAGAGGTGTAGGAGAAGACACTAAATCCTTCTCCACTGCACTAAAATATGCTATGCGTCAAGACCCCGACATCATACTTATCGGGGAGATGAGAGATAAAGAAACTATTGAAGCCGCACTTACAGCAGCAGAAACAGGTCACTTGGTATTTGGGACACTACACACCTCTTCTGCACCAGGTACTATCAACCGTATTATTGACGTATTTACTGGAGAAGAACAACCTCAAGTTCGTGCAATGATTTCTTCTTCACTTGTTGCAGTTATTGCCCAGGCTCTTTTACCTAAACTTGGGGGTGGTCGTGTCGCAGCTTCTGAGATATTGGTTACTAATCATGCCATCTCAAACCTTATTCGAGAAGATAAAGTACACCAAATTTATTCACAAATGCAACTAGGTCAAGGGGATACAGGTATGCAAACCCAAACCCAAGCTCTAGTGAAGTTCTTAAAAGATGGGAAAATTTCTCGTGACATTGCACTTCAATATGCAAATAAGCCTGATGAAATGGCTAAAGCTGCTGTCTATTAGAGGCAACGGCTAAAGCCTTTTTGGATACAATACAAAATAAAATTAATATTAGATTTAGGATACATAACAGATGGAAAATTTTTCAATGATAGATTTCAACTACTTTGATGTTGTCATCGCTGCAATCGTCCTGTTACTGGGAATAAAAGGTTTTATGCATGGTTTTATTAAAGAAGTCTTTGGACTTGTGGGACTGATTGGTGGGGTATACTTCGCTTCACGTCTTGCAGGCACTGCTGCAGACTTTATAGATCAAAACTTTTTACATCTTGAAAATGTCTCGCTACTTAAGCTCATAGGTTTTCTTGCTATTCTTATCCTTATCTGGCTTGGTGCTACCATCCTTGGTTCTATTTTTTCTAAACTAACATCTGCTAGTGGGTTAGGCTTCTTAAATCGTCTTTTTGGCTTTATTGCAGGTGGAGGAAAATATTTTCTTATCTTTGCACTCATTGTGACAGCACTTTCAAATGTCTCTTTGGTCAAAGACAACCTCGAAAAATATGTTCAAGACTCTATCCTTTACCCTTACCTTAAAGAAGCAGGTTCATTCCTCATTAACCTAGATCCTTCAAAACTAGGGTTATCAAGTACTTCAACTACACAAATTGTCAAAGAAGTTGTGAATCTTAACGATACTAATCTTAGTAAAGTATCCAAACCTACTGAATCTAGCCAAGAAAGCAATGAAAGCAATCAAAGTACTCTTACAAAGTAAAAAGGTCCAGCATGATAACCTATGAAAAACTTCTAGAAAAATTTAAGTCCTTACTTAAAAATAATACGCTTAAATTTACCAAGCAGCGTGAACTTATCTTAAAGTTTCTCTATGAAAATAGCGACCATTATACGCCAGAAGACATCTATATGCTTCTTAAAAAAGAGCATCCTGAAATCAATATTGGTATTGCCACTGTATATCGTACATTAACACTACTCGAAGAATCTGGCATTGCCTCTTCTATCTCATTTGGTGCTGCAGGTAAAAAATATGAACTCGGACTTAAAAAACACCATGATCATCTCATCTGCACATCATGTGGAGAGATTATAGAATTTTTTGATGAGACCATTGAAGTGCAACAAGAAAAAATTGCTGAAAAGTTTAATTTTAAAATGACTGACCACACGATGAAAATTGTCGGCCTTTGCGAAAATTGCCAAGCATAAACAATAGACACAATCTATATAAAAATATTACCCCCTAGGAGCCCCCTTGATATTTGACAATCAATATATTCAAGAACGTATAAAAAAAACAGAGACACTCAGAGAAAAAGGGATTAACCCTTACCCTAACCAAGTTAAAAAAGGTATACCTTCCGCCACTTTTTTAAGTGAATGTAACTATGTACATGATATAGAGACTGATGAAATGAAACAAGACAAAGAGAAATCTTATACCCTTACAGGGCGTCTTAAATTTATCCGTATTATGGGTAAAGCGGCATTTGCAAAGATAGAAGACGAAGATGGACTTGTACAGATATATTTCAACCGTGATGACCTAGCAGAAGGGTACTACAACGATGTAGTGAAAAAACTCTTTGAAGTTGGAGATATCATTGAAGTAAAAGGGTATCCTTTTGTAACAGGTACGGGTGAACTTACCCTACACTGTCTAGCAGTTAACCTTGTCACTAAAGCCATCTCTCCACTGCCAGAGAAGTTTCATGGTATTCAAGACCAAGAGATAAAATACCGTCAACGTTACCTAGATATGATTATGGATGCAGAAGTAAAAAACCGTTTTAAACTTCGCTCTAAAATTGTTTCAGGGATTAGAAGATTTTTTGAAGATAAAGGTTTTCTAGAAGTAGAAACACCAATGATGCACCCTATTCCTGGTGGTGCCAATGCTAATCCGTTCATTACTCATCATAATGCACTTGATGTGGACAGATATTTGAGAATTGCTCCAGAGCTTTACCTCAAACGTCTCATCGTTGGTGGTATGGATGCTGTTTTTGAGATAAACAGAAACTTTAGAAATGAAGGGATAGATGCTACGCATAACCCTGAGTTTACCTCTATCGAGTTCTACTGGGCATACAAAACCTACATCGAACTGATGGAAGTGACTGAAGAACTCTTTGACTACCTCTTTGATAATCTAAAACTAGAGAGAGTACTTCCTTATGGGGACTTAGAAATAAACTTTGCTACACCGTTTGCTAAAGTATCATGGGTAGACTCCATCGTAGACATCGGTGATGTACCTAGAGAGATAGCTACAGATTTAGAAGCTGGTCTAGCATACCTAAAAGAGCGTAACCTCAAAGTAGATAAAAACTGGACACTAGGCTATATGCAAGCAGAACTTTTTGACGAATTCGTGGAAGCTAAGCTCATCAACCCTACGTTCATCACTGACTACCCAGTAGACATCTCTCCACTTGCCAGAAGAAATGATGACAATCCAGAAGTGACTGAAAGATTTGAACTTTTCATGGCAGGAAAAGAGATAGCCAACGGTTTCTCTGAGCTTAACGACCCTATAGACCAATATGAAAGATTTAAAGGGCAAGTGGATGCTAAAGAAGCTACAGGTGATGATGAAGCCATGCATATGGATACAGACTTTGTACGAGCGTTAAGCTACGGTATGACGCCTACTGCAGGAGAAGGTATAGGTATCGACCGTTTGGTAATGATGCTTACGAATCAACATACTATTAGAGATGTACTTCTTTTCCCAGCCATGAGACCAGAATCACCAGTAGTAGAAAAAGCTGTAGTCTCAGACGAGAACAAATGTAAAAAATGTGGCAATGAAAACATGGACGAACTTAAACCCGCTAAAAAGGGTAAAGGGATGTTTTGTATAGATGGGAATGCTTGTAAAGGGCGTGTTTCAGAAAGGACGTAAACTTGTGCTTGAAAATATAAATATATTTCTACTTGTTTTAATTGGAGCTATTTCAGCAATTAGTATATATGGTTTTTCTCATCCAAGCTTTGTCAACAAGTATATTTTTAATATATCAGCCATACGTGAGGCAAATCAGTGGGATAGACTATTAAGCAGTAGTTTTTTACATGCAGATGGTATGCATCTCTTTTTTAATATGTATGTACTTTATATGTTTGCACCCTCCATCATAAACAGTCCATACTTTGGATTACTCTGGTTTTTAATTCTCTATTTCGGTGCAGTAATGGGAGGTGGGTTACTTTCATATTTTATGAATAAAAATAATTATGCCTACAAAGCACTAGGAGCTAGTGGAGGTGTAACAGGGATAGTAATGGCTTCGGCTGTTGTTCATCCAGATATGGGTATGGGTATTATATTTTTACCTTTTTTTATTCCTGGCTACATATTTGGATTTCTCTATCTTATCTATTCCATATACTCCATGCATAATCAAATAGGTAACATCGGTCATGATGCTCACTTAGGTGGAGCTATTGTTGGTATTTTTATACCTATATTAATCTACCCTAGCTTACTATCACATAATTTTTTTAAAATTGGTTTATTAATGTTACCACTAATATACCTATCATATTATATTTATGAAAGAAAATAGTAGATGACTCAAACACCTTATAGTTTAACATTGGGTCAAAGTACAATTTAATAACAAATTGATTCTACTTAGACTTACTTGATTTTATGGAGTCTTATACTCACACTTTAAACATCAGGGGAATTTATCTTATTTTATACCTAACCATTCTTTCAATCTACCAAAAAAACTTATTTTATCTCTTCCTAAATAAGCTTGAATCTCTTCTATCTCACCATCTTCAATTAACTCCGAGGGAAGATTTTCAATAGGATTATCTGAAATATCCAAATACTCTAATCTCTGTAAGTTTTTCAATGAGACAGGTAAAAATTTAATATTATTCTCATAAAGAGATAGACTTGTCAAATGTACTAAAGTACCAATATTTTCATGAATATGTATAATATTATTTCTTCCTAATGAAAGGATTTTCAATTTTTTTAACTTCTTAATTTCAGCAGGTATTTTTTTTACTTTACAATTGTACATTTCAAGTTTCTTAAGATTATTTAAACTAAAGATTACACTTGGTATTTCGGGAAAAGGATTATATCGAATATCAAGATTTTCTAGTTTCTGTAAATTAACAAAGCTCTTGGGTAAGGTAGTAATATTTTTATCATAAACATCTAAAATTAATGTTTCTAAATTTTTTAACTCACCAATGTTTTCATCAATATGCTCTATGCTATCTAACTCTAAATATTTTAAACTTTTTATTTCACTAACACTTTTAGGAATAAACTTTAACTTAGTATCACTCAAATCTAAATACTCTAAGTTGGGAAATGTCACATTAATATCTTCAATATCATTATTCGACAAATCCAAATGTTTTAAAGATTTAAATTCAGAAATGTATGATGGAATAGTTGTAATATCTGAAATAGTAATTTTTAACTCTCGTAATTTTTTCAACCTAGTTAAAACCTCTGGTATCTCTTTCATTCTATTTGCACCCATTTTTAGTACTTGCAAGTTTTCTAATTTTTCTATCTCATCAGGTAATTTAGAAATAGCATTAGAGTAAATATCTAGTTTTTCTAAGGCTTTTAGCTCTGTAAAAACTATAGGTAACTTCTTCATTAAATTACCTTGAAGATTCAAATTTTTCAAATTTTTCAAATTCTTTATCTTATCACTAATTGGTATGTAAAGTCTTGACAAATTTAAATATTCTAAATTTTCTAATTCATAAACTTCATCAGGAATTGCATCAAAATAATTAACAGATAAATCTAAATATTTAAGTTTTTTTAACTCTTTTATCTTCTTTGATATGATGGCTAAACCAGTAGAATATAAAGAGAGTTTTTCTAAGTTTTTAAGATTTTTGATACTATTTGGAAGAATTCGAATTTTATTACTAGAGAGATTTAGAATTTTTAAGCTCTTTATATTTGTAATATTTGAAGAAAGTACTCTTAGCTCACAATCATGCATATCTAGTTCTTCAAGTGCATGAAATTCCAAAAAATAGTCTGGTACTTCATATATGGTCGAATTTGACAAATCTAAATAAGTTATTTTAGCTATTTCATCTTTACTAATAGTCGATATATTTAGTTCTCTTTCTCCTATTTTAACTTCTTGAGCATAAACTTTTAAAAAATCATATATATCTTTTGACTCTTTGCCTTCTTTTTTCTTTTGTCTGTAACCTACATCCAAAATTGACCAGCTAAAATATTTTTTAACCTTTTCTAATGCTAATTTTGCATTTTCTTCTTTGTTTAAAAAATAGCTCTCATTATTTTCATTTGTTCCAAAAATATCATCTAATTTTTTCTCGCTAAATCTACTAATATCATAAGTAACATTGACCTCTGAAATAATTTCAGGATTACGTTCAGGAGCAAGTAATACAGGTGCAAACATCTCTTTAGCAAAAATTTCTCCATGATTATAGTTTTGTCGAATAAAATATTTACTAACAATTTTATTTTTAACATCTACTCGAGAACCACCTATTAACAAATTATTGACAAAAAGGCTACCTCCAACTTGTAAAAATTTACCATAGTCATCTTCAAAATTAATAACATTACCATTTACATGTAAATCACCCTCTACTACAACACCAATAAAATAGTCTGAACTTGATTTATTTTCATCATCAAAATACTCTAAATTCAAATCTCCATTTATTGTTGCATTCCCCTGATATATTCTAATTTTGTTATTCACATAATATTCTTTACCCTTAATTTTTTCAGCATTTATATCCATGTTTTTTAATACATTTCCCAATAAGTCACCTTGTAAAGTAATTAAGTAAATTAATAAAAGTATAGGGTATTTTTTCATTCATTCCCTCCTAATATTTGAATATAATATAATTAATAATGTTTATTTGATACTCATATTATAGCCTTTAATAGATTTGTATATGATGTATTATATAAAACTAACTCACTTTGAGATCTACTATTCTTCCCTGCAGTGTATTCAGAAGTAGAAACACCATAGATACACCTCTGTCTGTAAAAATATGGACACTATGTCATAATTTTATAGAAGATTATCAAGTTTTTTAATTATTCTTTTACGATTATACTTTTCATTATTACGGCACTAACTAAATACTCAAATAATTTTGACACGTAATGCCTTATATCTTGGGGATAGCATGAATATTTGAATTTGTATGTTTAGTTAGTGCCGTAATACTTCCCATATATTATCTCAAAGAGCCTAACATTTAAATTCAGTAGCTATCCGATTAATTCATAACCTTTTTAGTTGAAATTCGCTATAAATACACATAAATTACCTCCCACAATAAGGAACCCTATGTCATACGAAATAGAAAGCTTTGACCCAGAGATATTTGCTGCCATTGAAAACGAGAGAGAAAGACAAACAGATCACCTAGAGATGATTGCTTCTGAAAACTTTACACTTCCTGCTGTGATGGAAGCGATGGGTTCTGTATTTACGAACAAGTATGCAGAGGGTTACCCGTATAAACGTTACTATGGTGGATGTGAGTTTGCTGATGTTGTAGAGCAACTAGCCATAGACAGAGCATGTGAGCTTTTTGATTGTAACTACGCAAATGTACAACCTCACTCAGGTTCTCAAGCTAACGGTGCAGTGTATGCGGCACTTCTTAAAGCTGGAGAAAAAATACTTGGTATGGACTTAAGCCATGGTGGACACTTAACACATGGAAGCAAGCCAAGTTTTTCTGGTAAAAACTACTCATCATTTACCTATGGTGTAGAGCTTGATGGTCGCATCAACTATGATGAAGTGATGAGAATCGCTAAAACGGTACAACCTAAAATCATCGTTTGTGGTGCTTCTGCATATGCAAGAGAGATTGACTTTAAAAAATTTAGAGAAATCGCTGACGAAGTAGGCGCAATCCTCTTTGCAGACATTGCTCACATCGCTGGACTTGTATGTGCTGGTGAACACCCTAGCCCATTCCCTTATGCTGATGTAGTGACTACTACTACACATAAAACACTCGCAGGACCTCGCGGTGGTATGATCATGACCAATGATGAAGATGTGGCTAAAAAAATCAATTCTGCTATATTCCCTGGTCTTCAAGGTGGACCACTTGTACATGTCATCGCAGCAAAAGCTGTAGGGTTTAAATACAACTTGTCTGCTGAGTGGAAAACACATGCTAAACAAGTAAAAGCCAATGCTTCCAAGCTAGCTGAAGTACTTGTGAGCCGTGGTTACGATGTAGTCTCTGGTGGTACAGACAACCATTTAGTACTTGTATCATTTTTAGACAAAGAGTTCTCAGGTAAAGATGCAGATGCAGCACTTGGTGCAGCAGGTATCACTGTAAATAAAAATACTGTTCCAGGTGAGACAAGAAGCCCATTTGTTACTTCTGGTGTACGTATTGGTTCTCCTGCACTTACTTCACGTGGTATGAAAGAGAAAGAGTTTGAAATTATTGCAAACAAAATTGCAGATGTCCTTGACAATGTGAATGATGCAGACCTCCATGCTAAAATTAAAGATGAGATGAAAATTTTAGCTCAAGATTTCATTATCTATGAAAAATCAATCTATTAGGTCATCAAAATAAAAATTTTTAACTTAGAGTTTTCTCCAGACTATTATTATATTAAACGTTCTGCGATTGTTGAAAAAATATCTTTTAACAATCGTACTTTTTATGCTAAATTTGAGCGTATTGATGAACCCTTAACTCCCCTTATTTTAGAACAACATTTTCATAGAGAATATACGATTGCCATACCTTTAGTCAAAAATGACACCACTAACTATTTGGTCATTGAGTACAAAGGTGAAGAGTATCAACGCTTTTTTCATCTTATAAAACACCTCTTTAAAACACTTGATATTAAAGATTATCATATCTATGAAGGAAAAGATATAGAGCGTTTACAAGTTTTTATAGAGGTAGATAACTTCACATTAGAAGAGGCAGATGCAACACTTCAAGAACTCTCTAATGCTCTCAAAGAAAAAATGCTGAAGAAATGGAAATGCTTACCTTCTACATCACTCCCTGAAGCCTATAATATAGTCACACTTCCCTATAGAAAAATTTAACTATTTTCTCTAAAAACACTAGACATGCCCTCTTCCATTATCCTATATACGATACAATATCTCTAAATCAATAAACGGATACAAATGTTTGAAAAACTACTAAGATTTTTTGTCAATAATAGCAGGTTAAACTATTTTCTTTTTATCTTAGTGTTTGTGACAGGGATTGTACTTTATACCAAAACCCCTAAAGAGATATTCCCTTCTTTTGAACTAGATATGGTCTCTATTAATGGACACTATACTGGTTCTTCCATTGACATGTTGGATAAGATGGCAGTCAAAGAAATAGAAGCAGGTCTTAAAAATATAGATGGCATAGATAAGATGGCAACCATCATTTCTGCTGGTAAATTTAATATTATCTTAGAGCTTGACAAACGTGTAGACAAATATAATATAGCCGATAAAGTCAAAGATGCGGTCACCCTTACCAAACAATACCTCCCAAGTGATATGGACGAACCTACAGTCAATGTGTTAGAGGTAAAACGTGACCTTATGAGCATTGCTATCTCCTCTAGTAGTGCGACACATGGAGAGCTCATTGCCGCAGCCAATAAACTCAAAGACAAAATCACCCTTTTAAAAAACATTTCTGAAGTCACTATTTATGGTGATTCAGACATGTATTATGACATTCGTCTACATAGTGAAAAAATACATGCTTTAGGACTGGATGAGAATAGTGTTATTGCTGCACTCTCAGGACTCTCTTATATCTTTCCTATTGGTACGATAGAAGACAGTGAAAAAGGACATCACTTTATTTCTACCTACAATGGTCCCAAAGATGCACAAAAAATGCTCCAAAGTCAACTTAACGTTTCGGGGAAAACACTCTACCTTAAAGACATAGCTACTGTTTCTAAGCGCTACGAAGATACAGCCACTATGTTTTCGATAGATACCAACCATGCAGTTGATGTTGCCATCAAACAAAGTAGTATTGGAAATGCTTTGGATCTCTCTGAAGCTATTAAAAAGATTATGCACCAAAGCAATGAGGAAAGTATGGACATATACTATACTTTACATAACGATCATTCTGAAGCCATTAAAGACCGTCTTAATATTGTCATCTCAAATATTTTACTGGGACTTATTCTCATCTCTTTACTTGTCATGCTCCTCATCAATAAACGTATGTCTTTTATTATCTCTTTAGGTATTCCTACTTCTTTTGTGATGGGTGCTGCATATCTTTACATGGCAGGATATTCTATTAATATGATTTCACTCATTGGTGTACTCATTGCCTTAGGGATTATTGTGGATGATGCCATCGTTGTAAGTGAAAATATACAACAACATATAGAAGAGGGGCTAGAGCCAAAGGAAGCTGCTATATTGGGTGCAAAAGAGATGTTTAAGCCAGTCACCATTGCTTCACTTACCACTCTTTTTGCTTTTATCCCTGCACTGATGATGAGTGGTACGATGGGAGAAGTGATTAAACTCATTCCTATTGCGGTTTCTGTCCTAGTTTTGGCTTCTCTTATAGAATCTTTTCTTTTTTTACCTATTCATGCTGCACATGTTTTAAGAAAAGAACAAAAAACAACCTCATGGAATAGTGTCAACCAAATCTACTCTTGGATTATTCATTTTTTCATGCGTTATAAAAAAACTTTTTTACTTCTTTTTATTATTTTGGTTCCTCTTTTCATCATATTAGGTATCAAAGCGAGTAAGTTTCAGATGTTCCCTCAGTTTGACTCAACCACTATAAATATCACACTCAAAGCCAATGTCAATACCAAAACAGAAGAGACATTAAAGTACTTAAAAGCTATAGAAAAAGACCTTTTTGAGAATAAAGAAGCGTTTTTCATTTCACATGTTGGTTCAGTCGCAGGATGGAGAAGAGACAGTGCAGGAAACTCTGAAACTTACCCTTATGTAGGTCAAATCACCATAGAGCTTCAAAAACTAAAAGCACAAAACTTTGTAGATAGACTTATTACCCCAACGCTTAGTTTCTATTATGATAAAGAAGGGCGTACTAGAGAGAAAAAGTCTGTTGTACTTGCAAAAGAGTTACGCCACTTTTTAGAAGAGAAACAGTACAAAAAAGAGTTTAATCTTAGTGACTTAGCCATAGTAGAGCGTAAGGTAGGTCCCATCAAATCTGACCTAAAAATAGGTCTCGTCTCAGATGACAATCAAAAAATAATGCACTATGCAAAAAATATAAAAAAAGCACTTTTAAACGTAGATGGTATTGTCTCGGTGAATGATTCCATGAATTTTGGTGTAGATGAGATTAAACTACAGATCAATAGCTATGGTGAGTCTTTAGGCTTAAATGAACAAAAATTAGGGATATTACTCTCAAATTTTTACCTAGAACGTAGGATGGGGTTTGCTTTTGACAGTACAGATTTACTAGAGCTTAAAATCCGTAGTGCCAATAAAGACTCTTTAGACTTACTCAAAAAGTTCCAAATCAAACTTGATAACAATAGTTTTGTGACACTCAAAGATGTCGTACATCTCAATATCATTAAATCTTTTGAAAAAATTATCAAAGACAGTGGTGAAAAAAACTTTTATGTCTATGCAAATGTAGACAGTAAAAAGATTACTGCAACAGAAACGCTTTCTAAAATCAATACCGTTCTGGAAGAAGCAAAAAAAGAGGGTATAAAAATCATACTAAAGGGAGAAGAAGAAAAGAAAAAAGAACTTAAAAATGACATGATGACTGCAAGTGCAGTAGCTATGCTTCTCATTATGCTCTCCCTTTTATACCTTTTTAACTCTTTTAGGGAAACTTTTATGATGATGTCCGTGATTCCTTTTGCTTTCTTAGGTGTACTCATCGGTCACTTTAGTTTAGGTATTAATCTTTCCATGCCTTCTATCATCGGGATGCTTGGACTTTCAGGTGTGGTTATCAATGATGGGATTATTATGATAATGAATCTAAAGAAAGCAGACAGTATGGAAGAGATATTCTCTTATGCTGCCAAACGTTTTAGACCTATAATTCTTACTTCTATCACTACACTTATTGGGCTTAGTTCTTTAGTCTTTTTTCCTACAGGGCAAGCTGCTATTTTCCAACCTATGGCAGTATCACTCGCTTTTGGTTTGGCATGGGGAACGGTACTTAATTTACTTTATCTACCTGTACTTTATACCATTCTAAATCAAAAACGTCTAGGGTTATAGTTTAATATGATATAATCAATCCAAAATAATATTTGGAGCTTTCACCCCATGAATGATCACAACTTAGATGACCTTATCATCGATAATATCGACCCAAAAAACTCTAAAACGAAAAGCTTTCTAACCATCATTGCTTTAGCTATTGTTGTACTCATTGTTGCCATTATCTTGACTAAAATCATCTTAAAAGAGCCCAATCAAAAACTTATATTAGAAGAAGATACTACTGAACTTATAAGTCCAGACCTCACACTGCAAAGTGTGACAGAAAAAGACTCAGCAAAACCAAAAGTGTCTAAAAACCCACTTGCATTAAATACCAATACCCCAAAAGTTGAACCAAAAGTAGCAACAAAAACAACCACAAATGAAGTCAAACCTAAAACAGTTGCTATTACGAATGAATTCTCACAAACTCCTTCACAGACACAACAGAAAGAGGCAAAACTTGCTGCAGAAAAAAGAACATTAGAACTAAAAGCAGCGGCAGAAGCAAAAAAAGAGAAAGAACGTGAAACGAAACATCTTGCTGATCAAAAAGCAAAACAACAAGCTCTCGAAGTAGAAAAAGAAGCAGCTTCCACACAAGTATCTTCTACAAATGGATACTTCATCCAAGTAGGTTCATTTACGCAGACACCTAGTTCTCGTTTCCTTTCTGTCATTAAAAACTCTGGCTTTAACTATAACATTACGCCAGCAGCAAGCAATGGGACTAAAAAGCTACTTATTGGGTCTTATGCAACTAAAGCTGAAGCGAATGCGGCACTTGTACGTGTACGAGACCGTATCAATAAAAGTGCCTTTGTCATTAAAAAGTAACTGCTTATGCACAAAACCATTCTATTTGACCAACTCACACCCGTAGCACTTTATGGAAAAATAAAAGAGATTTTTCCTAAAGAAATTACTATGCTTTTTGAATCTGTTGTCAATACCTCTGATGGTAACTTCTCGTTCATCACCATAGGGGCACAAGAACGTCTTAGTTATAAAGACAAAACCACAACATATATCAACCAATCTGGTGAAAAAAACACTTTAACCCAAGACCCTTTCTCTTTTTTAAAATCTTACTATGCAGATATTGATAAAGTGCTCTACAAAAAGAAAGCTTCTGAAGTTGGTTTTTCTTTTGTCGATGGTTTCATTGGGTTCATTGCTTACGATATGGTCAAAGTATTTGAACCAACACTCGAAGAGAGTATGGATGATTTACATGACCCACTAGGGACACCTGACCTTGATTTAGTACGTCCTAAAATCATCATGGCATATTCACATAAATCTGCAAAGCTGACACTCATTTTAAACGATGAAAAAATGGTCAATGGCATAAAAAAGATAGAAGAAATACTTACAAATACGTGTACGCCTCAAATACTAAAAGCGGTACAGCTTGAAGGTGAAGGTAGCTTTAGCATTGATGAAGCACGTTTTAAAGCCTTGGTGGATGAATCTAAGGAGAGTATACGCTCTGGGGACATCTTCCAAATCTTATTAGCCAATCGTTACACACAAAAAGGGAAAATAGACCCTCTAAGTTTTTACAGGGTTTTACGTTCTAAAAATCCTTCACCATACCTCTTTTTACTTGACTATGAAGATTTCTCTATCTGTGGTTCAAGCCCAGAGGTCATGGTACGTTTGACTGAAGGTGAAATACTGCTTCGTCCTATTGCCGGTACGCGTAAGCGTGGTAAAAATGCTGCACGCGATAAAGAGCTTGAGTTAGAGATGCTAGCAGACCCTAAAGAGTGTGCAGAACACCTTATGCTCATAGACCTTGGACGTAATGATGTGGGACGTGTCGCACAAACAGGTACGGTAGAAGTCACAGACATGATGCGCGTTGAAAAATACTCTCACGTCATGCACATGGTCTCAGATGTACAAGCACAAATACTAGAAGACAAAGATATGTTTGATCTTTTTGCTGCTACCTTTACAGCAGGAACCATGACAGGTGCCCCTAAGATAAAAGCTATGGAACTCATCGCTAAATTTGAAGGACTTAAACGTGGTTTCTATTCTGGTTCAGTAGGCTACTTTTCCTTTGATGGAAATATGGATTCAGCCATTGCCATACGAACTTCTCTCATCAAGCCAGACAGTATCACCCTCCAAGCTGGTGCAGGGATTGTTGCAGACTCAGTACCTGAGTTAGAGTACTTAGAAGTAAAAAATAAGCTTGGTGCTTTGCTTGCAACACTTAAAGAGATGGAGAAATTATGATAAATATTTTGTTAATCTAAATATAAAAAACTCTCTACAATACCTCATAGAAAATCATCATGAGTGCCATATGTTATAGACTAATACAAAAAATTGCTCTCCTACCAAAATTACGCTAAAATAAATAATCTATAAATCATCACTGGGAAAAAAAATGTTCAACTTTTTTAAAAAGAAAAAAAAACCTATCAAAGAGAAAGACCCTAGATTAGGTTATCCTACAGGTCCAGTACTCGGACAAAAAGGCTTTGTCAATGAATACGTTTGTGATGCAGACATTAAAAAGTATAAGTTACAAGAGATTCATCCTATAGAGCAAGAGAGATTGGATGAAGGTTTAGTGCATTATCAATGGACAATTGACAGAGAGAGAGAAATTTGGTTTATAGGTAAAGAGTCAGAAAAGAGTGGACTTGATGGCTATGATGTACGAGATCCTGAGTACTATACTGGTAATAAAATCTTCATATTGCACTATAAAGGTGAAAATATAGAAGTAGTACTTAGGAGATTCTATGATGAAAAAAATACACATCGTATTCAAAATAATCAATTTTTTATTACTTGGGAGCTTATACGCATCAACAAACCGGAAAGCCTAAAAGATATCTCTGATGAAGAGATTATTGCGGTACTGAAAGAAGCTTTATCTGTGAATGGGTCACCAGGCATTAATCTTTCTGTCCCTCAAGAGATTATAACCGTTCAATTCAAATTCTAGGAGAATCACATGGCAAACAAAGATACAAACTATGAAATTAGTGATAGTCTCTGGGGAAGAGCCACACAATATGCCTCTTCTGTATGGGACTCCTGGGATAAAGATGTCGATGAATATGTAGATGATGTCATGGAGACAGATAGTAGAAGTGATGATGAACTGGTAGGTTCTACAGTACTCCAAGACTCTGCTCACTCTGTAGAACTCGTAGCCCATCTGGTAGGTTCTGTCTTCTCTAATGACTATACCAAAGAGAGAATCCATGAACTAGGTAGTGCTATAGCACATACAGAGAGTTATACCTCTGCTATAGAAACTGTAGAGAAAATAGAAACACAGATAGACCAAGCCTCAGAACAGTTTATGAAAGAGCACCCTCACGTACAAACTGCTTTTCTGGCAAGCCAAGAAAAACTAGATGATGCCATAAGCTATGTGACCAAAGAAGCCCAAACATTTGCCACAAATCATCCAGAAATTACCAATGACGTCAAATCCATTTTTGAGATAGCCGGTGTTATACCTGCACTTAGAGCTGCCAAAGTAGCCACAGGTGCAAGAGAAGGTATCGTTACTTACACTGCAATTCAAGCTGAAAAAGAGATAGCCAAAATAGACTTAGATGCCTTAAAACCTAAAGAGGTAGAACATGAACTGCACCGTATTATCAACCACTTAGATACCACACCTCAAGGTGTAAATAAAGATGCAACAACTACACTCTATAGTGCTATATCAAAAGAGGATATGAAGCAGTTTGTCGATAATCCCAACTATGCATTACTGGATAATACAGAAGCATTTAAATTTTTAGATAAGCTTTATGATGAGGATTTAGCAGAGATAGGTCATCCACTGATATCAGCTTTAAAAAAAGTATACAATACAGATGAAATTGATTTTAATGAGCGTAACACTCCAGCCAACATCTTCCTCAATGGTAATGATGCTGTCTTTCCACGCCAAGAAGGTGCATGGGATATTATCTCTCATCATTTAGTAAATGGTGCTGAAGGTAATGTCGCTACCCTTGTAGGAGAAAAGGCAAGTGCCCAAAGGGTACTTAAAGGGAGAGAGTTAGTAACTGCGGCACTCAATAAAGATATCACCCACTTAGATGGCTTTGATAAAAAAGAGCTCTTTAAAACTCTAGAAAAAGAACCTTCTCTACACCATCAACTTAACCATTTTAAAAATGTACACTATACGCGTACTGAAGTAGCCAAAGCGTTAGATGTAAAAGACCCTTTATCTCTGACACCTAATCAAATAGATAATTTCTTAAAATCTTCTACACCACAAGCTAAAGAGATAAGTAGCAAAATAGAAAACTTTAAAACAAATATAGACCATACAGCTACAGAAGCTATGAAAAAAGAGCTAGGAGAGAATAGACATGCTTCTCCAATCAGGGAACGTGGAGAGGCTGTATCTTTTACTAAAACAGACTTAGCCCTTGCAGGGTTGGCTACAGTAGCAATAAACAGTGAAACAAAAGAAGAACCTTTAGATACCACTGCTAAAGCCCAAGAAGTTATAGGTAATATATTTCCAGAATATCAAGTGAATAATAACTATACAGAAGAAAGAGAAATAAGTAAAAACGAGTCTAATAGTTCACAATCTTATGAAGATAGTGATAATAGTAATGCGTATAGTGAAGATGAATCTTTTAGCACACCTAAAAACCATAGACCCATAGAGTTACAAGATAATCTAGCAGAACAAGAGTTTGATCAAGAAGAGCAATTTGGACAAGCAGAACAAGGTATCTATGATGATATCGCAGAGAAATATGGGAATAATAATGACTATGGGAATGATTATGATAGGGGAATGGAGATTGATTAGAAATACTATTTCAAATATCCCTAAAGAGATTTTTGCTATCTTTGGAAACCCAGTCTCTCACTCCAAATCTCCTCTTATGCATAACCTTGCCTTTGCTGGTTTAGGCTATGATGCTTGTTATACACGTCATTTACTTGTAGAGGGGAATGCCCTCAAAGAAACTTTTTTCTCTTTAGGACTTAAGGGTATTAACATCACGGTACCTCACAAAGAGGCTGCTTTTAATGCCTGTGATATACTTGACCCTTTTGCAAAGAAGATTGGTGTGGTCAATACCATTGTAGCGCGTGAAGGAAAACTCTATGGCTACAATACAGATGCCCCAGGGTTTCTTAAAGCCATATCTGAGTTTACAGGGGTAAAAACCATACTCTTTTTAGGTGCTGGCGGTACTGCACAATCAACTTCAAGCATCTTACGTGATGAAGGCTATGAAGTGACATTACTCAACCGTAGTAAAGATCGTTTAGAAAAATATAAGATGGATGGATTTGAAACTTATACCTTTGAAACTTTTAATGCTAAAGCCTATGACCTGGTCATCAATATGACTTCTGCTGGTTTAGAAGATGACTCACTCCCTGCACCAAAATCAATACTTGACGCTGTCATACCACAAACAAAAGCCTGTATAGATGTCATCTATGGGAAAGAAACACCTTTTTTAAAACTGGCTAAAAGCCACCAAAAATCTACCAAAGATGGTTCAGATATGTTACTCTATCAAGGGATTATAGCTTTTGAACATTTTACAAACTACCACTATGACTTTAATGAGATATATCCTCATATGAAAAAGGCATTTGATTTCAATTAACCTTTAGTGATTAAAATAAACATAGATATATACAAAGGTAGCCTATGATTAACATACTGATGATAGAAGATGATCCAGAATTTGCAGAACTTCTTAGTGAATATTTAGCACAATATGACATAAAAGTAACCAACTTTGAAGACCCCTATTTAGGTCTTAGTGCAGGTGTTAAAAAATATGATTTACTCATACTTGATCTTACACTTCCCGGTATGGATGGTCTTGAAGTATGTGAAGAAGTCATACAAAAGTATGATATACCTGTTATTATTTCTTCTGCACGTTCTGATATTAATGATAAAGTAGAAGCATTGGCTATTGGTGCAGATGACTACCTTCCTAAACCTTATGACCCTAAAGAGATGTATGCACGTATTATGTCTCTGCTTCGTCGATATTCTAAATCACAAAATTCTGATCTCTCTGCACCTAAAAGTGATTTTGAAATAAAAGGTGACACTATTTATTTTAAAAGCGAAGCTCTCTCTTTAACCCCTGCTGAGTTTGAGGTACTTTCACTCCTTGTCAAGCATCAAGGCATTACACAATCTAGAGAGCAAATCATTAATACTTCTGGTAATATGAGTATAGATTCACAAGGAAAGAGTCTTGATGTAATCATCTCCAAAATACGTACAAAGTTAGGCACAAAAGATATAAATGATAGTAAACGTATACAGGCTGTTCGTGGTATAGGTTATAAATTAGTCTAATGAACAAAGTCTATTTTATTCACTTCATCAGTGAGGATACACTATGATTATTACTTCTTTACGTAGTAAGATAAGACTGGTTTTTTCTGTAACCTTGATTTTACTGGGCGCATTATTTGTTTTTTCTATTAAATATGACCATGCAAAAATAGAAGAACGAAATATTGCACAAGAACATGCTATTTCTCACTATTTATACAACTACTTTTTAAAGCATGGAAAAATTGATGAAGCCTACCTAGAAGCACAAAATGTTTCCCTTATTACAGACAAAGGTACGGTAGTTCAAATAGAACGTTTTTTTAAGGAAAAAGGGAAACTTAAGCGTTATGCAGTAGATACTTATCATTTAAAACGTATTATTATCATTAACAATGATCGCTTTAACCTCATTTTAGAAAATAAAAACAAACCCAAATTCCCACTCAAACGGGCACTTATTTTTACCACTGTATTTTTACTTATTATCCTTCTTTACCTTTGGATTATGAAAAGTTTAAGACCACTGGCTGAACTCAAAAGTAAAATACAAACATTTTCAAAAGGTAACCTAGATATAGATTGTAAGAGTGACAAACAAGATGAGATAGCAGAAGTGGCAAATGAGTTTGACCATGCAGTCACCACTATACGTGAACTTCTACATTCCCGTCAACTCTTCCTCCGTGCTATTATGCATGAGCTCAAAACCCCTATTGGTAAAGGGAGGCTTGTAGCTGAAATGCTACCAGATGAAAAAAACAAAGCACGTATGCACAGTATATTTGAAAGACTGAATCTTCTTATAGACGAGTTTGCTAAAATAGAAAAAATAACCTCTAAAAACTTTGTACTTACCATCAAACCCTATAAGATGTCTGACCTTATAGAAGCAAGTATTGATTTACTTATGGTAGACAATCCTAAACGTCTCATAGACATAAAAATAGAAGAAGATTTTACTGTAGATGTAGACTTTGAGCTCTATACACTTACACTAAAAAACCTACTTGATAACGGTATCAAATACAGTACAGATAAACATATCATTGTACACATAGTCAATAATAAATTACAAATTATCAATAATGCTGAAGCATTAAAAGAGCCATTGGAAAATTATTTTAAACCATTCCATACCTCTAAACAAGGTTTAGGTTTAGGACTATATATTGTAAAAAGTATTTTGGATATTCATAAAAAAGAGTTACATTACGCACATGAAGATGGTAAAAACATCTTCACGGTAGTCTAAAAGGTTTACGCTTCAGTTATAGTATCTGAAAGTGTAAATGAAAGCTCTAAAGCTTGAGAAGCATTAAGTCTTGGGTCACACTGCGTATGGTAACGGCTAGCAAGACCTTCATCATCAATAGGTG
>Ga0256844_10000227_pt1 | contig 22529 bp, 18 predicted proteins | sample MusselsmetaG_FD_189100 | JGI IMG/M metagenome (GOLD analysis project Ga0256844, IMG submission 189100) | Mussel associated microbial communities from hydrothermal vent at the East Pacific Rise, Pacific Ocean - Mussels | ecosystem: Host-associated > Mollusca > Shell > Unclassified ... | reverse complement strand
AGAAGAGATTCCTACCTTAGCAAGAATGACAGGAGAATTTTTAACTGTTTAAAAAGTCTTTAAATTTTTTAATTGTAAATATTTTATATATCATAAGTATAATGGCTGTGCCTTGAAAAATAGAACCAAAAGTTATGATTAGATTACTATTTAAAGAAAATAGAGAATGATGTATTATTTTTAATAAAGCACCAATTGTAATAAAAAGAAGTCCTAATAAATATAAAGCAATAATGTGTTTAACTTTCATAAAAATGATTAAAATAAAGTAATTTGTCCATCTTCTTCTGTTTGAGGCTTATCTTCATTATTTTTGATATTTGAATTAGTTATAGTTTCTTCTTCATTAACTTCAATATCTTCAATTTTTGGTTCTTCGTATGGTAATGATTCTAATAAATTAACTTGTTTTATTTTTTCAGAAGTTAATTGATTCCCTATTGCTTTAATACCTTTTACAGTAATAAATTCTTCAAAATTGATTTGTTCTTTTTCAAGACTACGTTTTGAAAATATTATTTCACCCATTGGTCTAAAATCAGTAGCTACAATTTCTAAAAATGATTTTTCATGATTTGTAATAATAATTTCTTCTTTATTTGGATTATCAATCATAAAACGTTTAACATAATAACGTTGTTTATCACCATCAAAATGAATAGCAGAAATTGGTTTATTTAGATTCCATTTTTCTAAGATAATCATATCATTATCAAAATGTGTAGATAAGTTAGGAGTGATAGTTTTTACAATACCTTTTTGAGTAATAATAAGTAATCTATCTTCAGCTGTAAATTCACCTAATAAATCACCTCTATTATCAACATTTAAACGTTGTACAACATCATCAAACCATATTTTACGTGGTTTTAATGTTGATTTTCCAGCTTCTTTAAATTCTATTTTTTTAACGGTAAATTTTGTTACTGTATTACCACGAGAACCTCTTCCTTTAATGGCTAATTCTGAGAAATCAATATCCCATTTTAATTTTTTTAGTGAAGATAAGGCGCGTAAATAAAGAGTGACAATTTCAGCTTGACCATTAGGGTTAGCAGAAAAATATAATACTTTAGAACCTTTGTTTTTTGCTGTTAAATCGTATTCTTTATCACGAGAAGCTCCATTTACAAAAAAGCGTTTCATAAAAGTTTTACCTACTTTTCCATCTCGATAAATCATATTATAAATAGTACGTTTATCTCCTTTTTTAAAGATAGCGGCATGAATGATTCCTTTTCCTACAAAAGTTTTTGACGCTACTTTTGTAATCATCATTTTACCATCATTTTTAAAGATAATTACATCATCAATATCAGAGCAATCAGCTAAAAATTCGTTTTTTCTAAGTGATGTTCCAATAAAACCTTCTTCACGATTAATGTATATTTTTGCATTACGCATCACAACTTTAGTAGCTACAATATCTTCAAATGTTCTAATTTCTGTTTTACGTTCTTTACCTTTTCCGTATTTCTTTTTTAAATTTTTGAAGTAATCAATTACATATTCAACTAAATTATCTAAATGATGTTTTACTTGTGCAATTTTATCTTCTAAAGCATCAATATGTTGTTTAGCTTTATCAATATCAAATTTTGATATTTTTTTAATTCTAATTTCTGTTAAACGGACAATATCTTCTTCAGTTATTGCTCTTTTTAAGTGTTTAATATGAGGCTTTAATCCTTTATCGATAGCTTTGATGACACCTTTCCAAGTTTCTTCTTCTTCAATATCACGATAAATTCTATTTTCAATAAAAATACGTTCTAAGGAAGCAAAATGCCATTGTTCTTCTAATTCATTTAGCTGTATTTCTAATTCCATTCTACTTAAAACAACAGTATGATCTGTAGAACGTTTAAGCATTTCAGTTGCACCTATAAATAAAGGTTTGTTATTTTCTATTATACAAGATAAAGGAGAAATAGAAGTTTCACAATTAGTAAAAGAGTATAAAGCATCTATAGTCTTATCAGGCGAAATTCCATTAGGCAAATGCACTAAAATTTCTACTTCTGCAGCAGTATTATCTTCAATTTTTTTAATTTTAATCTTTCCTTTATCATTTGCTTTTAGGATAGAATTAATTAAGGTATTTGTGGTATTACCAAAAGGTAATTCTGTTATAACTAAAATGTTTTTGTCACGTTGCGATATACGAGCTCTAGCTCTAATTTTCCCACCTCGAAGTCCATCATTATAATTAGAAACATCAGCAATTCCTCCAGTTAAAAAATCTGGTACTAAAGTAAAACGTTTTCCTTGTAAATATTTTATTGATGCATCAATTAATTCATTAAAATTATGCGGTAAAATTTTTGTTGATAATCCAACTGCAATTCCTTCAGCTCCTTGAGCTAAAAGCAAAGGAAATTTTACAGGTAAATCAACAGGTTCTTTTCTACGGCCATCATAAGTTAGTTGCCAATCTGTTGTTTTAGGGTTAAAGACTACTTCTAAAGCAAATTTAGATAAACGAGCTTCAATATAACGTGAAGCTGCAGCACGATCACCAGTAAGAATATTTCCCCAGTTCCCTTGCATATCAATAAGTAATTCTTTTTGACCAAGTTGAACCAAAGCATCACCAATACTTGCATCTCCATGTGGATGATATTGCATGGTATGACCAACCAAGTTTGCAACTTTATTATAACGACCATCATCTAAATCCTTCATAGATTGCATAATACGTCGTTGCACTGGTTTAAAACCATCGTCAATTGCAGGTACGGCACGTTCTAAAATCACATAAGATGCATAATCTAAAAACCATTCACGATACATTCCAGTAACTTTGGTTATGGTTTCTTGATTATCTGTAGTATCTACAAATTCTTCTTCTTGTGAATTTTGATCTTCTATATTTTCGTTTTCTTCTTGCATGTATTAACTTTCTTCAACTAAATCAACTTCAACTTTTAAATTTTCAATAATGAATTTTTGTCTATCAGGTGTATTTTTACCCATATAAAATTCTAGCATTTCAGGAATTGGTTTATCCTTATCTAACATCACCGGATCCAAACGCATATCTTTCCCTATAAAATGAACAAATTCGTTTGGTGATATTTCTCCAAGCCCTTTAAATCGAGTAATTTCAGGTTTTCCTCTAAGTGATTTGATAGCGTCTTGTTTTTCTTCTTCGGAATAACAATAATGTGTATCTTTTTTATCACGAACTCTAAAAAGAGGTGTTTCTAAAATATATAAATGACCTTCTTTTATTACTTCAGGGAAGAACTGTAAAAAGAAGGTGATTAATAATAATCTAATATGCATACCATCAACATCAGCATCAGTAGCTATTACAATATTATTATAACGTAAGTTTTCAATACCATCTTCTATATTTAATGCGGCTTGTAGTAAGTTAAATTCTTCATTTTCATATACAATTTTTTTTGTAAGACCATAAGAATTTAGAGGTTTACCTTTTAAACTAAATACAGCTTGTGTATTAACATTACGTGATTTTGTTATAGAACCACTTGCTGAATCTCCTTCGGTAATAAAAAGAGTTGTGTCTAAACGTTGTTCTTTTTTCATATCTCCAAGATGAACTCTACAATCGCGTAATTTTTTATTGTGAAGATTGGATTTTTTTGCTCTATCACGAGCTAATTTTCTTATACCTGATAAATCTTTACGTTCTCGTTCTGCTTGTAATATTTTTTGTTGAATTTTAGCAGCTGTATCAGGGTTTTTATGAAGGTAATTGTCAAATTTTTGTTTAATAAAATCATTTATAAAAGTACGAACTGTTGGCAAGCCACCACCCATTTCAGTAGAACCCAATTTTGTTTTTGTTTGACTTTCAAAAACAGGTTCCATTACTTTAATACTAATTGCAGCAACAATTGATTTTCTAATATCTGAAGCGTCATAATTTTTACCAAAAAAATCGCGAATGGTTTTTACAATAGATTCTCTAAAAGCATTTTGGTGTGTCCCTCCTTGTGTAGTGTGTTGTCCGTTTACAAACGAATGATATTCTTCATTATATTGTGCTTTACTATATGTTATGGCAACCTCAATATCCTCTGCCATAATGTGAATAATTGGAAACATTTTAGATTCTTCAGCGATATTTTCGTTTAATAAATCTTTTAATCCATTTTCTGAAAAATATTTTTCTCCATTAAAAATAATAGTTAAACCAGTATTTAGATATACATAGTTTTTAATCATTTTAATTATGTACTCATTTCGATACTTAAATTTACCAAAAATCTTTTCATCAGGAGTGAAATTTACTTTAGTCCCTTTTCGTAAGGATGATTTTTCAATTTTATTATCAATTGTTAATTCTCCACGTTCAAATTCAGCTACTTTGGTTTCACCATCACGAACAGATTGAACTCTAAAGTTAATAGATAAAGCGTTTACAGCTTTGGTTCCAACACCATTTAATCCAACAGATTTTTTAAAAGCTTTAGAGTCATATTTTCCACCAGTATTCATTTTAGAAACAACATCAACAACTTTTCCAAGTGGAATACCACGACCGTAATCACGAACAGTAATGGTTTTATCACGTACAGCAATTTCAATGGTTTTTCCTGCGCCCATTACATACTCATCAATAGAGTTGTCTAAAACTTCTTTAATTAATATATAAATACCATCATCAGCTGCAGATCCATCACCTAGTTTACCAATATACATTCCTGGACGCATTCTTATATGCTCTTTCCAATCTAATGAACGAATATTGTCTTCAGTATATTTGGTTTCTTTTGCCATAAATATAAGTGTTTAAGCTTAGTGTTTTCTAGTTTCTATGAATTGCTAAGTTAATAAAAAAGAACTTTTATTTTCGAATGAATTTGAATAGTTATTAACAAGAAGTTAAAAGAAAAGAGGCTTAGAATTTAACAATTTATTATTGAAATTTATCTTTTTAATATTAAATAATTATCTATTTTTACAAAAAAGATACAAAATGAATTATACAGAGCCAATGCTACGTGATGGTAGTTTAAATGATAAGGTAATAGTAGTTACAGGTGGAGGAAGTGGATTAGGTAAAGCAATGTCTAAATATTTTTTAGAATTAGGAGCTAAAGTTGTAATTTCTTCACGTAATATGGAAAAACTAGAAAAAGCCAAAGTGGAATTAGAAAAACTAACAGGAGGAACTGTATTGCCTATAAAATGTGATATTAGACATTACGATGAAGTTGAAACAATGTTAAAAGCGACCATCGATGCGTTTGGAAAAGTTGATGGTTTATTAAATAATGCAGCAGGAAATTTTATCAGTCCAACTGAAAGATTATCAGCTAATGCTTTTGATACAATTATTGATATTGTTTTAAAGGGAACAAAAAATTGTACATTGGCTTTCGGAAAACATTGGATAAATATAAAGCAAGAAAAAGCTACAGTTTTGAATATAGTAACAACATATGCTTGGACAGGATCTGCTTATGTTGTACCATCGGCTACAGCAAAAGCAGGAGTTTTAGCAATGACACGTTCGCTTGCTGTAGAATGGGCAAAATATGGAATTCGTTTTAATGCTATTGCTCCAGGTCCGTTTCCTACAAAAGGAGCTTGGGATAGATTACTTCCAGGAAATTTGAGAGAAAAATTTGATATGAAAAAGAAAGTACCAGTTGGTAGAGTAGGAGAACATCAAGAATTAGCCAATTTAGCAGCTTATATGATGTCTGATTTTTCTGCTTATATGAATGGTGAGGTTGTAACTTTAGATGGAGGAGAATGGTTGAAAGGAGCAGGTCAAATGAATATGTTAGAAGATATTCCTCAAGAAATGTGGGATATGTTAGAACAGATGATTCGTGCTAAGAAAAGTAAATAATTAAATTGTTGATTTATTAATATGTTTAACATTAATTAATAGATAATAAATAATTAAGAAATTTTTAATTCTTTAATTTTAATTTTTAACTAATTTATGATTAAATTTGCCTTTGCAATAAAACTAACAAATAAATGGGAAAAATAATAGCTGTAGCAAATCAAAAAGGAGGAGTAGGAAAAACCACAACAACGGTTAATCTTGCAGCATCTTTGGGTGTTTTGGAAAAGAAGATATTGCTTATAGATGCAGATCCTCAAGCAAATGCTACTTCTGGCTTAGGTATGGATGTAGAATCTGTTGAAATTGGTACTTATGAAGTTTTAGAACATACTGCTACAATTAAAGAAGCTGTTGTTAAAACAGACTCACCTAATGTAGATATTATCCCAGCACATATTGATTTAGTAGCTATTGAAATAGAATTGGTAGATAAACCAAATAGAGAGAGTATGCTTAAAAAAGCATTAGATGAAGTAAAAGATGATTATGATTATATATTAATAGACTGTGCACCTTCATTAGGATTAATTACTTTAAATGCTTTAACTGCAGCAGATTCTGTTATTATTCCAATACAATGTGAATATTATGCACTTGAAGGTTTGGGTAAACTTTTAAATACAATACAAAGTGTTCAAAAAATTCATAATAAAGATCTTGCAATAGAAGGATTATTATTAACTATGTATGATTCTCGTTTAAGATTATCTAATTCAGTAGTTAAAGAAGTAAAACAACATTTTGAAGATATGGTTTTTAAAACTATAATTCAACGAAATATAAAATTAGGAGAAGCACCAAGTTATGGAGAAACAATAATAACTTATGATGCTACAAGTAAAGGTGCTATTAATTATATTAATTTAGCTCACGAAATTCTTAAAAGAAATGAAAAATAATGGCTAAAGCAACAAAAAAACAAGCATTAGGTAGAGGTTTGTCTGCCTTATTAAAAAATACAAACGAAGATATAAACTCTGCTCAAGATAAAAATGCAGATAAATTAGTTGGGTCAATTGTAGAGATTGAAATTGATTCAATTGTTGTAAACCCATTTCAACCTCGTTCATATTTTAATGAAGAAGCTCTTCAAGAACTAGCAAACTCTATTAAAGAATTAGGCGTAATTCAACCTATAACAGTAAGAAAACAAGAAGGTAATTCATTCCAAATTGTTTCAGGAGAAAGACGTTTTAGAGCCTCAAAATTAGCAGGTTTAAACACCATTCCAGCTTATATTCGTTTAGCTAATGATCAAGAAATGCTAGAAATGGCAATAGTTGAGAATATTCAACGTGAAAATTTAGATCCAATAGAAGTTGCATTATCTTATCAACGTTTAATTGACGAAATAAAATTGACTCAAGATCAAATGGCAAAACGTGTAGGTAAATCGCGTTCTGCTGTTACAAATTATCTTCGTTTATTAAAGCTAGATCCAATTATCCAAACAGGAATGCGCGATGGTTTTTTAAGTATGGGACATGGTAGAGCTTTAATAGCTATTGATAATCAAGAAAATCAATTAAAAATTTATGAGCAAATACTAAAAGGTAAATTATCAGTAAGACAAACAGAACTTTTAGTTAAAGAATTGAAAAATGGTACATCAATAGTAGATAAACCTGTAAATGTATCACCACCTGATTTTATTGGAAAAGCAAAAAGTAAATTAAATGCATTTTTTGGAAATGATGTTGAAATTAAAGTAGCTAAAAATAATAGAGGAAAAATTATAATACCTTTTAATTCAGAAGAAGATTTTAATAGAATTAAAAAATTATTAGAAAAGTAAGAATGAAAAAATCAATTTTCTTTTTATTTATTGTTTTTATTTATGGAATTTCTTTTTCACAAAGTGAAGATGAAAAAACTATTGATACGGAAAAAGAATTAATTGTTAAAAATTCACCTCAAAATAATGATACGTTTTTAATGAACCCTTTAGCTCCTGCTAAAGCAGCATTTTATTCAGCAATACTACCAGGTTTAGGACAAGCTTATAATAAAAAATATTGGTTAATTCCAGTTATTTATGGAGGAATGGGAGGATCTTTATATGTATATTCTGATAATAATTCAAAATATAATGAATTTGTTACTGCCTATAAACTTGAGTTAGCAGGAAAACCTCATCAATTTGATAATTTAGATAAAACAGCTCTAGAAAGAGGAATTAATGGTTATAAAAAACAACGTGATTTATGGCTTTTTATAACAATTGGTATTTATATTTTAAATGTGGTTGAGGCTAATGTAGATGCACATTTACCAAATAAAAAGTTTAATAATAATTTATCATATAAACCATCATTAACTATTGATCCTATTACAAAAAATGTAAATCTAGGAGCTTCATTAACTTTTAACTTTTAAAATGAAAATTGCTCTTTTAGGATATGGTAAAATGGGTAAAGCAATTGAGAAAATTGCTCTTAAGCGAGGTCATAAAATAGTATTAAAAACTACAAGTAAATCAAAAATAGTTAAACTTGCAGATGTTGATATAGCAATTGATTTTAGTACTCCAAATACTGCATTTGAAAATATTGTAACTTGTATTAATAATTATGTTCCTGTTATTTCTGGAACAACAGGTTGGTTAGAAAAATATGATGAGGTTATAGATTTATGTAAAGAAAAGAAAGGAGCATTTATTTATGCCTCAAATTTTAGTTTAGGAGTAAATATATTTTTTGAAATAAATAAGCAATTATCTATATTAATGGCTAATTATGATGATTATAATGTAAGTATTGAAGAAATTCATCATTTACAAAAACTAGATGCTCCAAGTGGAACAGCTATAACACTTGCGAATCAAATTTTAGAAAATATTAACAAAAAAAAATGGATTTTGGGTGTAACAGATAATGATAATGAACTACCTATTGTAGCAAAAAGAATTGAAAATATTGCAGGTACACATCATGTAAAATATAAAAGTGAAATTGATGAAATTGAAATAATACATAAAGCAAAAAATAGAGAAGGATTTGCCTTAGGTGCAGTAATTGCGGCTGAATGGCTAGTTAATGAAAAAGGTGTATTTACTATGAAGGATGTATTAGGTATTTAATAAAGTACTATATTAAAAGTGTAAAGTTTTAAATTGTAAACAACACACCAGATATACAAATAAACGAATTAACAATAAAAGAATGACATATTTAGAAATTTTTGGATTATCAGCAGTACTTTCATTTATATTTGGAGTACTTATTTTTAGTAAATTATTTATTAAAGCTGGTAGGAAATCTTGGGAAGCATATATACCTTTTTATAATTATTATGTAGTAACTCAAATAATTAGTAGACCATGGTGGTGGACATTTTTATTGTTTATACCTATTGTTGGTAATATTATGGTTATAGTGTTTATATATGAATTTTTGCATGTATTTAATTATCGTAAAAAACGATTTACACTTTATACAATTTTATCTTTAGGATTATTTTTAGCATATATTAATTTTAATGAAAAGACTGAGTATGTAGGTAAAGATAATGATGTTATTTTAAAAAATGTATCTACTTGGACAAATGCAATCTTATTTGCAATTGTAGCAGCTACGTTAGTACATACATATTTTATGCGCCCTTATGCAATACCAACATCATCATTAGAAAAATCTTTATTAATTGGAGATTATCTTTTTGTAAGTAAATTTCATTATGGAGCAAGAGTACCAATGACACCATTTGCTTTACCTATGGTTCATGATTCTATACCATTAACTAATTTACCATCACATATTAAAAATAAAAAATTTAAATTACCATATTTTAGATTACCAGCATTGCAAAAAATTAAAACTAATGATATTGTTGTTTTTAATTGGCCTGCAGATACTTTAAAAACTATGTGGGGAGATAATTCAGGTGAATTCACATATAAACCAATTGATAAAAAAACCAATTATGTAAAACGTTGTGTTGCTATAGCAGGTCAAACTTTAGAAATTAAAGATGGAGATATATATATTGATGGTAAATTATCAATTATGCCAGATAGAGCAAAACCACAGTTTTTTTATAAAGTAAAATTAAAAAAAGGTGTAAATCCAATGCCTTTATTAGATACTTATAAAGTAAGGCATAATGAGGCAAGGAGAAATGGAGAAGATAATTATTTATTTAATTTAGATGAAGAAAATGCAAGACGATTAGCAAATAATCCAAGTGTTGTAAGTGTTGAAAAGGATATTGCTCCAAAAGGAAAATTTGATAAATCTATTTTTCCACATGATGTACAATATCCTTGGTCAATAGATAATTTTGGACCATTATATATGCCTAAAAAGGGAGAATCAGTAGAGTTAAATAATAAAACAATTCCTTTTTATAAAGATTTATTAAATAGATATGAAGGAGTGAGTTTTGCTGAAAATGGAGATGAATATTATATTGATGGAAAACGCGTTACAAATTATACCTTTAAGCAAGATTATTATTGGATGATGGGAGATAATCGTCAAAACTCGTTAGATGCGCGTTATTGGGGTTTTGTACCTTTTGATCATGTTGTTGGAAAACCAGTATTTATTTTTATGAGTATTGATAAAGATAAAGGTAGAATTAGAACTGAACGTTTATTTACAACAGTTGGAGGAAGTGGAAAACCAACTTCATATTTGTATTATTTCTTTGGTTTATTAGCATTGTATTTTGGTTATACTTTTTTATCTAAAAAGAAAGCGTCTTAAATAAAATAGTGAAATTATTTCATCCTACATATTTTCCTTCAATTTATCAATTTGCTTTGATGATGGAAGATGGTAAAATAGAATTTGAAATATTTGATAATTTTCAAAAACAAACATATAGAAATCGATGCTATATTTATGGAGCTAACGGAAAACAGTTATTAAATGTACCTATTCAGAAAATATCTGGTAAAAAACAATTAATTAAAGATGTTAAGATTGATTATAAATCAAATTGGCATTCAGAGCATTTAAAATCATTATATTCTGCTTATAGTTCATCTCCTTTTTTTGAATATTATATTGATGATTTAAAATCTATTTTTGAAAATAAGGAGAAATTTTTGCTAGATTTAAATATTAAAATATTCTATAAAATTCAAGATGCTTTAGAATTGAAAATAAAATTTAAAAAAACATCAGAATATAATACAGAAAATGTAGATTATGATTTTCGTTATTTAGTTAATGCTAAAGCTAAATTATTTATTGATTTTCCTAAATACACACAAGTATTTGACTCAAAGTATAATTTTATTTCAAATTTGAGTATATTAGATTTATTGTTCATGGAAGGTCCAGCATCAGTAATTTATCTAGATGATATTTTGTCTTTAAAAAATAAAGTATAATATTTTTTTTAAATTATTCATAATTTAATGATTAATAAACTCAATAAAGTACGTAACTTTGCAACTTAACTGTTTTTTAGAGGATTATTTATGGCAGAAAAACCAAAACAAAGAGGGAAGCAATTATATGCATATCAACAAAATGCAATAGATTCAATTTTGAGTAAAATTGAAAATTCTCCATCTGATTTTAATTTATTATACCAATTGCCAACTGGTGGTGGTAAAACAGTAATTTTTTCTGAAATAGCTTGGAAGTATATTGAAAAGTATAACAAAAAGGTTATTATTCTTACGCATAGAGTAGAGTTAGCAAATCAAACATCTAGAATGCTTACTGAGTTTCATGTTGAAAATAAAATTATAAATAGTCAGGTTAAGGAATTACCAGATCAAGACGAATATCAATGTTTTGTGGCAATGGTTGAAACATTAAATAACCGTTTGCAAGATGAAAAAATTGATTTAAAAGATATTGGTCTAGTAATTATTGATGAAGCTCATTATAATTCATTTAGAAAATTATTTAAATATTTTGATAATTGTTTTATTTTAGGTGTAACAGCAACACCATTAAGTTCTAATATAGAACTACCAATGAAAGAAATTTATAATGAATTATTGGTTGGAGAAACTATTACATCATTAATTAAAAATGGATTTTTAGCTAAAGTTAATGTATATTCTTACAATGTAGGGTTAACATCATTAAAAGTAGGTGCAAATGGTGATTATACAGTAAAATCATCTGAGGAATTGTATATTCAACAAAATATGCAGTCACGATTAATTGATGCGTATGAGAAACATAGTAAAGGTAAAAAAACTTTAATTTTTAATAATGGTATACGTACTTCTTGGTATGTTTATGATACATTTAAAGAAGAGGGTTATAATATTAAAAATTTAGATAGTACAGTAAGTAAACAGGAACGAAAAGAAATTTTAGAATGGTTTAAAAAAACTCCTGATGCTATTTTGACTTCAGTAGGAATATTAACTACAGGTTTTGATGAGCCAACTATTGAAACTATAATTATGAATAGAGCAACAAAATCTGTTGCTTTATACTTTCAAATGATTGGTCGTGGCTCACGTATTATTCCAGGTAAAAAAGAATTTACATTATTAGATTTAGGAAATAATGTTGCTCGTTTTGGTGAATGGACTGCCGATGTTAATTGGCAACAAGTTTTTAAATCTCCAAATTACTACCTAGAAAATATTATTGGTGATGATGAATTAGAACGTAATTTTGTTTATGAGATGCCAGAAGAAATTAGAGAGAAATTTTCTAAATCAGATTCTGTTGTTTTTGATGTTAAGAAAGAATATGATCAGGTTACAAATTCAGGTTTAAAATCAAAAACTGTTTTAGATAATTCAATTAATCAACATGTTAAAATTTGTGTTGAAAACAGTGAAGATGTTTATGATGCATGGACTTTATCTAATTTTTTAAAAGACGATATTACTCATAGAATAAAGCAATATTCTTATTGTATTATTAAAAATACTAATAATTATATAAAATGGTTAGAGGAAGATTATAAAAGACAATTACGTACAAAAATTGCACAAGAATTTGATTGATAGGGTTTATTATCTATAGATTTTATTATAAAGATAGTAATATTTAGCTTTGATAATATCTTTTTTTACTTTCATTGTAGGAGTTAAATGTCCTGCTTCAATTGTCCATTCATCATCTGTCAATTCAAAGCGTTTTATTTTTTCCCATTGTCCAAGAGTTTTATTGACAATATCAATTTCAGATTGAATTTTTTTAATTACAATTTTTTCTAGTATAAACTGTTTATTATTGATATCGAGGGATAAGTTTGCTTTTAATAATTCAAAGTTAGGTTGGATTATTGCTGCTGGCATTTTTTCACCTTCACCAATAACCATTATTTGTTCAATATAAACAGATTTTTTTAATTCACTTTCAATTTTAGAAGGGTTTATATATTTCCCACCAGAAGTTTTGAATGTTTCTTTTTTTCGTCCTGTAATATATAAGAAACCATCTTCATCAATCCTTCCTAAATCACCAGTTTTAAAATAGTCTTCTTTAAATGAAACTTCAGTTTTTATATCATTTTTATAGTAACCTAACATATTATTAGAGCCTTTAGAAAGAATTTCACCATCTTCAGAGATTTTAACATGTACGTTGTTTACTGGTTTACCAATAGAACCAATACGCATACCCATATCATTTGGAGAGTTTACAGAGATTACAGGAGATGTTTCTGTAAGTCCATAACCATCCATTATTGGTATTCCAGCAGCATTAAATATTCTAGTAAGTCTTGGTTGTAATTTTGAACTACCACAAAATATTACTTTTATGTTTCCTCCAAATACATCTTTCCATTTACTAAAAATAAGCTTCCTTGCTCTTTTTAAACTTCGTTCGTAACTAGATCCATTTTGTCCATATGGCTCATATTTATATCCTAAATCTAAAGCCCAGTTAAATAGTTTACGTTTGATTGTTCCAAGAGCATTTCCTTTTGCCAGTATTTTATCATGAATTTTTTCTAATAGTCTTGGTACAACAGTCATGATATGTGGTTTTACAACGCTCATATCAGAAGCAACTGTTTCAATACTTTCAGCAAAGTAAATTGAATATCCATTATATTGATATAAATAAAGCATCATTCTTTCAAAAATATGACTAACAGGAAGTAAACTCAATGCTTTAGGCTCATCATTTTCATTAAATATTGGTAAAATAGGTATACAAGCATTTAAATTACTTATTATATTTTTATGACTTAACATTACTCCTTTAGGTTTATCTGTTGTTCCTGAAGTGTAAATTATTGTGGCTAAATCATTTGGTTTAATTGAAAGTTTTATATAATCAATTAATGCCTGGTTTTTATATGTATTTCCTTCTTCAATAGCATCAGTTATATTAATACATCCTTCTATATTATCAAATGAAAAAATATTTTTAAGATATTTTGATTTAACTTTAGATACTTTATCAAAAAGTTCCTTATTGGCAATAAAACAATGCTTTATTTCAGCATGATTAAATATATAATTTAAGTCTATTAAGCTGGTTGAATCATAAATTGGTACACTTTGAGCTCCAACTTGCATAATAGCAATATCAGCAATATGCCATTCTGTACGGCTACGATTAGTGATAATAGCTATTTTGTCATTTCTTTTAATTCCAGTATGAATTAAAAATCTACTTAAAGCATTTGATTTTTCAATATAATTTTTTGTAGATATTTGTTCCCAAATATTGTTGTATTTAGTTACAAATGTATTTGACAAATCATATTTTGTTAATTGATAATAAGGAATGTCAAATAGTCTTGTAACTTTATCCATAAATAATAATATTTATTAAAGTAAATAACTTTCAATTAAATAATTATAATCTAATTTTTTTTCATCTAGTAATCCATTTAAATAGTTGTCAGCTACATCATATCCCCTATGAATTTCAATATTTTTTATTTTTTTATATAAAACATCTAACTCTTCTTTTGCTTTAAATGAGGTTTTACTGTAATAAGCATAAATATTTTCTATCTCACGAGTTTCCTCATTAACTTTAAAATCAAAATTTACTTGTAACCAGAAAAATTTACCAGATTTAGATATGTTCTTTAATATTGCATAAGTACGTTTTTTTTGAAAAAGACTTTCCCAAATATGATTAAAAACTGTACTTGGCATATCAGGATGCATTAAAAAACTAACATCTTTACCAATAATTTCTTCAATTTCATACTCACTTAAATTTGCATATTCAAGATTTGCATATTCAATAGTACCAGTTCTATCTGTTTTCACCATAATTGGTTCATCAGTATTAACAAATATTTCTTGATTAATAGGTGTTACGTTATTCATTGAATTTATCCCCTTTATAAAAATGACTGTTTACAAATATATAGTAATAAATTATAATTAATTAGTTTCTATACATTTTTTCATATAAATTATTGAATTTTTTTCTAATTTCTGTTCTTTTTATTTTAAAAGTTGGAGTTAATAAATTATTATCAACAGACCAAATATCCTCAGTAAGTTCAAATAATTTAATTTTTTCCCATTTACCAAAGTTCTTATTTTTATCATCGACTTCTCTTTGAATTCTAGATAATACTTGTTTGTTATTAATTAGATCTTTAATTGATGTTCCATAATTAATTTCTTTTCTATGACACCATTCTTTTACAAAATTAAAATTTAATTGGATAATTGCAGTAGGCATTTTTTCACCTTCACCAAATACTACAATCTGTTCAATAAATAAGGACTGTTTTAACTCGTTTTCTAATAAAACTGGTGACACATATTTACCTCCAGATGTTTTAAAAATTTCTTTTTTTCTACCTGTAATACGCAAGAAGCCATCATTATCAACAGCTCCTTTATCACCTGTATGAAAATAATCACCACTCATTACTTCTGTAGTGCGTTTATCATCTTTATAGTAGCCTAGCATTACATTTGGACCTTTAATTAAAATCTCATCATCTTCTGCTATTTTTATTTCAACAAGATCTATTGCTTTACCAACTGTTCCAATTTTAAACCCTTTGTTATTATATTCATTTACTGTAACAACAGGAGAAGTTTCTGTTAAACCATAACCTTCCATTACATTCATACCAGCAGCGCAAAAAATTCTAGCAATTCTAGGTTGTAATGCAGCACTACCAGAAACCATTGTGTGTAAATTACCACCTAAAGCGGCTCTCCATTTACTGAAAATAAGTTTTCTTGCAAGTCCTAATTTTTTTTCATAAAACCAACCATTTTTACCATATGGTTCGTATTTTAATCCAACATTAACAGCCCAAAAGAATAAACCTTTTTTGATTCCAGATAATTCTGTTCCTTTTGCAATAATTCCATCGTATATTTTTTCTAATAGTCTAGGAACAACACTCATTAAATTAGGTTTTACCTCATTTAAATTATCTTTAATCTTTTCTATTGATTCTGCAAAATAAATTGAAGTACTAGAATAAATATATAAGTAATGTAACATTCTTTCAAAAATATGGCAAACAGGTAGAAAACTTAGTACAATTGATTCTCCTTCAGTTAATGGAAGTCTGTTTTTACTTGCCAAAACATTACTCACGATATTATTATGTGATAACATAACTCCTTTTGGAATACCAGTAGTACCCGAGGTGTAAATTAGTGTTGCTAAATCATCACCCTTAACATTATTTTTTAACTTTTCAACTTCATTTTGATTAGAATCATCTTCACCAAGTTTTAAAATATCTTTCCAACTTTTACATCCATTAATATCATCAAAAGAATAAATTTCTTTAAGAGTACTTACATTGTTTTTAATGCTATTTGCTTTTTCAAAAAGTGTTTCATCTGATAAAAAGCAATAACTTGCCTCTGCATGATTGAATATATACTCGTAATCTTTGGATGAAATTGTAGGATATATTGGTACATTTTGAGCACCTATTTGAAGAATAGCTATATCAAACAAATTCCATTCGGTTCTGTTTGAACTTGAAATAACAGCAATTTTATCATTTGGTTTAACTCCCAATCGTAATAAACCTCTACTTAACTGATTTGCTTTGTCTACAAATTCTCTAGTTGAAGTCGAAACCCATTTATCATTATATTTTGTAACTAATGCATTATCTATTGGATTGTTTTCTAATTGAAAGGATAAAAAATCAAATAATCTGGTGATATTTTTAGACATAAATACTGTTTTTTTATAATCGCAATTTACTAAAAATATATTAATTTTTATTTATTACTTTTAGTTTTTGAATTATTAAAGTTAAATAAAATATTTGTTGATTATTCTTTAAATAAATTGATAAATGTTAAATAGTAATTTTTTATCTTTGCCTTTGATTTTAAAATAAAAAAATGAAAATATCATATAATTGGTTAAAACAATTCTTAGAAGTTGATTTAGAAGTCGATTACGTAAGTGAGTTGTTAACAGATTTAGGTTTAGAGGTTGAAGGTGTAGAGAAAATAGAATCTGTTAAAGGTAGCCTTGAAGGTATTGTAGTAGGTGAAGTTCTTACTTGCATTCAACATCCAAATGCGGATAAACTTAAAGTTACAACTGTTGCTATTAGTAAAGATGATATTGTTCAAATTGTTTGTGGAGCAAATAATGTTGCTGCTGGTCAAAAAGTACCTGTAGCAACTATTGGAACAAAGTTATATGATGAAAAAGGAGAATTTTTTAAAATAAAAAAATCTAAACTTAGAGGTGAAGATAGCCATGGAATGATTTGTGCAGAAGATGAATTAGGTCTTGGTAATAGTCATGAAGGAATTATGGTTCTTGAAAAAGATATAGCTATCGGAACAAAAGCAGCTGATATTTTTGATATTGAAACAGATTTTGTTTTTGAAATTGGTTTAACACCGAATAGAGCAGATGCAATGAGTCATTTTGGTGTTGCTCGTGATTTACGCGCAGGATTAATTCAACAAGGAATTAATGCAGAATTAAAACCAAAATTAGTTTCAGATTTTCAAGTTGATGAACGCACATATAAAATTGATGTTTCAGTAGATAATACAGAGTTAGTTCCTAGGTATATAGGCGTAACAATGAAAGATATTGTAGTTGAAGAATCTCCAAAATGGTTAAAAAATAGATTAAAAGCTATAGGATTAACTCCAATTAATAATATTGTAGATATTACTAATTATGTAATGCATGATATTGGTCAACCATTACACGCATTTGATGCTTCAAAAATAAGTGGTAATAAGATAAATGTAAAAACACTAGATGCAGGAACTAAATTCACAACTTTAGATGGTGTAGAAAGAGAATTACATCAAGATGATTTAATGATTTGTGATGCAAATGATAAACCACTTTGTATAGCTGGTGTTTTTGGTGGAATTGATTCTGGAGTTAGTAATAATACAACTAGTATATTTTTAGAATCTGCATATTTTAACCCTGTTTCAATTAGAAAATCAGCAAAGAGACACCAATTAAATACCGATGCTTCTTTTCGTTTTGAAAGAGGTATTGATCCTCATAAAGTTAAATATGCTTTAAAAAGAGCAGCTTTATTGATTAAAGATATAGCAGGTGGAAAAATTACATCAGAAATTGTTGAAATTTATCCTAAGAAATTACAAAATTTTGAAGTTCTTATTTCGTATGAAAATATTTATAAATTAATTGGTGATAGAATTCCTGAAAATACTATTAAAAATATTCTTGCATCATTAGATATAAAAATTAATAACCAAACTAGTTCTGGTTTAGGTTTGACAGTTCCTGCATACAGAGTTGATGTTCAGCGGGAAGCTGATATAGCTGAAGAAATTTTACGTGTTTATGGTTATAATAATGTAAAAATATCAGATAAAGTAAATACATCAATACCTTATTTTGATAAATATGACTCTACAAGTATTGAAAATATTATTGCTAATCAATTAACTGCTCAAGGTTTTTCTGAAACTATGGCTAATTCGTTAACTAAACCAAGTTATATTGAATTGTCGGATAATTTAAATGCAGATTTTAATGTTGAAATTTTAAATCCATTAAGTAATGATTTATGTGTAATGCGTCAATCTATGCTTTTTAGTGGTTTAGAAGCAGTTATTTATAATATTAATAGAAAAAACAGTAATATTAAGTTTTTTGAATTTGGTAATACATATCATAAATACTCTAATGCTTATGAAGAAAATAAACATTTAACTTTATTTGTTTCGGGTAATAGATTAAAAGATAATTGGAGTATTAAAAAAAATAAATCTGATTTCTTTTATATTAAAGGTATTATTAATACTATTTTAGAAAGGTTAGGTCTAGAAAATTTAAAAACAACGCCAACTAAAAATGATGTTTTTTCTGAAGGTATTAATCTTCAAAAAGGAAAAATAAAATTAGTAGAATTTGGGGTTGTAAATAATAAAATATTGAAAAATTTTGGTATTAAAGATACTGTCTTATATGCCGATTTTGATTGGGAGAATATTTTAAAAGTAATGCCAAAAGGTAATTTTGTAGTAACTAGTTTACCAAAATATCCAACTGTAAAGAGAGATTTAGCATTGTTGATAGATAAAAAAATTCAGTTTAAGGAAATTTATAATATTGCTAAACAAACTGAACAAAAATTATTGTTAGATATTGATTTATTTGATGTTTATGAAGGAGATAAACTTCCAGATGGTAAAAAATCTTATGCAGTAAGTTTTTTATTACAAGATAAAAATAAAACATTAGAGGATAAACAAATTGATAATATAATGGATAAATTACAAAATTCATTCATAAAACAATTGCAAGCAGAACTAAGATAATAATTAGACATTTTTTATTAAATTTAATATGAAAAAAATATTAGGAAAATTTATTCTTTTTATTTTTGGTTGGAAAACTAAAATAAATAAAGAAAATTTAGTAAAAAAATGTGTGATGATTGCAGCTCCTCACACTTCAAATTGGGATTTAGTTTTTGCAATGGCTTTTTACTGGAAAGAAGGTATTGAATCAAGTTTTTTTATAAAAGATGATTGGACTAAAGGGTTTGTAGGCTTTTTTATTAAAAAAATAGGAGGAATTGGAGTTACAAAAGGTAAGAAAAATAATCTTGTAGACTTTGCTGTTAATAATTTTAAAGAAAGAGAAGAGTTTATATTATTAGTTCCTGCAGAAGCTACTAGAAATAGAGTAAGTAAGTGGAAAAAAGGTTTTTATGTTATTGCTCAAAAATCAAATGTTCCAGTTTCTCTAGGGTATTTAGATTATAAAAAGAAAGAAGCAGGAATTGGACCTATAATAAAATTATCAGATAATTTTGAAGAGGATATGATTAAAATTCAAGATTTCTATAAGGAGATATCTGCTAAATATCCAGATAATTATAATCCTAAAATATTTTAAAACATGAATGATAAATTATTAAGAAAAGAGTATAATCCTTTTTTTGAAAATTATGTTTCATTAGCGTTAAATACTAATAATGATATTATAAAAAACATGTATTTAAGTTTTGATAGATTTTATTTATTGTTGTCTAATTTACCAGAAGATAAACATTTATATGCTTACGATGATAAAAAATGGACTGTTAAGGAACTTATTAGTCATATAATTGATACAGAACGTATTTTAACATATAGAGCTCTTTGTATTTCAAGAAATCATAATGGGAGACTTCAACCTTTTGATGAAAATGAATTTGTTGAAAACTCAAATGCAAATGAAATCCCTTTTAATGAATTAATTAATGAATTTACTTTATTAAGAAAAGCTACAATAGCCATGTTTAATAGTTTTAATGCTGAATTATTAATACGTAAAGGTATATTAAATAATGTTGACACTTCTGTAAGAGCACTTGGATATATTATTAGTGGTCATGTTTTACATCACTTAAATATTCTTGAAGAGAGATATTTGTAAAATTATAGCTTATTTAAAATATTTTCGTCTATTTCAAAACTATCAAAATTACTTTTTATAAAAGTAGGTTTATTATAAAGAGTATATTCATTAATATTTTTATAACCAACATAAGCATACATCCAACCTTTATCATATAAGATGTGAGGTAAAAAAACTTTAAATTTATACACTAAAATTTTAGTGTTGTTATTAAGTATAATTTCTTTATAAATTATTAATTTATCTGGATGACAGTCAAATTTATCATTAAAATATAACCAATTTGAAAGGTAACTTTCAGAAGCTTTCTCAATTGTTAGGAACTGCTTTGGAAATTCATCCAACATGTTATATTTAAGTAAAATTTCAAATATAAGTGTTCGTTTAGTAATATCATTTGTATATTTTATAATCTTAGAAGTATTAATATTTTTATTGGTTAATAAAGCTTTATATATATCCCTTATATCATCAAAATATAATTCTTCCTCAGATAAATTTGATATTCTGTTTTTATTAAAAATAAATTTTATAATAAAATATTTACCAGCAAAAATTAGGAATACTCCAATTACAATCAATAATATTTCCATTGTGGAGAGTTTATTAGGCATAAATAGTTATATAATTGCTTTTAATAAAATACTAATAGGGTGTTTTGTTATTCTGTTTGTACCATCAGATATTTGATGTCTGCAACTTGTTCCCGCTACAGCAATATCAATTTTTTTATCAGTATTTCGTACTTTAGGAAAAACAGAATTTTCTCCAATTTTCATGCTAATATCATAATGTTCTTTTTCGTATCCAAACGAACCTGCCATTCCACAGCAACCTGTATTAAATAAAGTTACAGTATAATTTTCTGGAATATTTAGCATGTCAAATGTGAATTTAGGACTTGATAATGATTTTTGATGACAATGCGTATGAATTTTTATTATTTTTTCTTTTTTTGTAAATTGTGATGAAGTAATATTTTCTTTGTTGATTTCGTTTGCTATAAATTCTTCTATAGTAAAGGTGTTTTTAGCTAATTCTTTAGCTGTTTCTACATTATCAGCCAATCGTAGATATTCATCTCTAAAACCTAAAATAGCCGAAGGTTCTATACCAACTAATGGAACATTATTATTAATTAAATCTTTAAATAAATTAATGTTTTTATTGGCGAGCTCTTTGGCATCCGATAAAAAACCTTTGGAAATATACGCTCGTCCGCTTTCAAAATTATGAGCTGTAAGAACAGTATATCCAAGTTTGGTAAGAAGTTCATAGGTGTCTTTTCCTACTTGTGTATCATAAATATTAGTGAATTCATCTATGAATAAATATAATGTTGAATTTTGGTTTTTGAATTTTGGTTTTTGAATTTTGGATTTTGAATTTTGGACTATATTTTTTTTGTCCGTCATTGCGAGTTGTAATGAAGCAATCTGTTGATGGCTTGTTTTAATTGCTTCTTGCTTCTTGTTTCTTGTTTCTTCCAGCCATTTTGTAAAAGGCTTCTTAGCGATTTTAGGAATTTTTCTATCTACAGCAATCCCTAAAACTCGTTTGGTAATCTTTAAATTTAATACAAAATTAGCTAGAGTAGGAGTGAAACGAGCCAATTTCACATAAGTGTTATTATTTGCAAATAAAGTTGTTCTAAAACTTGGTTTGTTACTTTGATAATACTGATGCAAGAATTCGGCTTTTAGGCTAGCAATATCTACATTACTTGGACATTCGCTTGCACAGGCTTTACAACTTAAACATAAATCAAAAACATCTTTAAGTTCTTCGTAATCGAATTTGTTTACTTTGTCGGAATTAGTTAAAAACTCCCTTAAAGCATTTGCTCTTGCTCTTGTTGTATCTTTTTCGTTCTTTGTGGCTCGATAACTTGGACACATAACTCCTCCTGCACTTACTGGTTTTCTGCAATCACCAGA